>Ga0334722_10001268_pt1 | contig 32526 bp, 31 predicted proteins | sample C3_bottom_MG_FD_207210 | JGI IMG/M metagenome (GOLD analysis project Ga0334722, IMG submission 207210) | Sediment microbial communities from Yellowstone Lake, YNP, Wyoming, USA - C3_bottom | ecosystem: Environmental > Aquatic > Freshwater > Lake > Sediment | place: USA: Wyoming | collected... | reverse complement strand
GGCCGGCCGCAAGTGGGAGGCCGTGGCCGCCGCGCCGGCCCGCCCGCACTACCTCGTCTGCAACGCCGACGAATCGGAGCCGGGCACGTTCAAGGACCGCGTGCTCATGGAAGAGGATCCCTTCGCCATCGTCGAGGCGATGACGATCGCCGGTGTCACGACCGGCTGCGAGCGGGGTTACCTCTACCTCCGCGCCGAGTACCCGCTTGCCGCCGCGCGCCTGACCCACGCCATCGCCGAGGCGCGCGCTCAGGGCCTTCTCGGCCCAGACATCATGGGCCGGGGCGTCGCTTTCGACATCGAGATCCGCCGGGGTGCCGGCGCCTACATCTGCGGCGAGGAGACGGCGCTGTTCAACAGCATCGAAGGCCGGCGCGGCGAGCCCCGCAACAAGCCGCCCTTCCCCGTGGAGGCGGGCCTCTTCGGCAGGCCGACCGTGGTCAACAACGTGGAGACGCTGGCCAACGTGCCGCTGATCATCCTCGGTGGGGGCGAGGCATACGCCCGCATCGGCACGGAGGGCTCGACGGGCCCCAAGCTCTTCTGCGTCTCCGGCAACGTCACCCGGCCGGGCCTTTACGAAGTCGAGTTCGGGGCCACGCTGCGCGGGCTGATCGACCTCGCCGGCGGGGTCGAGGGCGGCCGGGCGTTGCAGGCGGTACTGCTCGGGGGAGCCGCCGGCACGTTCGTCGGCCCGGACCAGTTGGACATGCCGCTCACCTTCGAGGGGACGCGCGCCGCCGGCGCGGCGCTCGGCTCCGGCGTCGTGATGCTCTTCGACGAGACCGTCGACCTGCCCGCCATCGTGCTGCGCATCGCGGCCTTCTTCCGCCACGAATCGTGCGGTCAGTGCGTGCCCTGTCGCGTCGGCACCGTGCGCCAGGAGGAGCTGCTGCGCCGCCTCGTCGCCGGCCGTCCCAACGGCAGCCGCGCGGACGAGCTGCGCCTCTTCGACGAGATCGCCCAGGCGATGCGCGACGCGTCGATCTGCGGTCTCGGCCAGACGGCGGCCAGTGCGGTCGGCTCGGCCCTGCACGGAGGGCTCGCGGGATGACGGCCGATCCGATCTGGTTCCGTCCCGCGCCCCGCCCCACCAGAATCCCCACTGCCCCCGAGCGGCCCGCGCCGGCGCAGATCGAGCTGGAGATCGATGGTCGGGCGGTCACCGTCCCCGAGGGCTCGACGATCCTCGACGCCTGCCGGGCCGAGGGCATCGAGACCCCCACGCTGTGCTTCCTCGAGAACCTCACGCCGGTCAACGTCTGCCGCGTCTGCGTGGTCGAGCTGGAAGGCGCCCGGGTGCTGGCGCCGGCCTGTTCGCGCAAGGTCGAGGCCGGGATGAAGGTCCACACGGACTCCGAGCGCGTGCGAACCAGCCGCAGGCTCGTGCTGGAGCTGCTGGGCTCGTCCGTGGACCTCTCCACGGCGCCCGAGGTCGCCGGCTACATGGCGCGCTACGGCGCCGACCCGTCGCGCTTCGCGGCACCCGATGCGCCGGCCGCCACGGTCGCCCAGCCGGTCAAGATCGACAACGAGCTGTACGTCCGCGACTACGCCAAGTGCATCCTCTGCTACAAGTGCGTCGAGGCCTGCGGGGTGGACGCCCAGAACACCTTCGCCATCGCCGTCGCCGGCCGCGGCTTCGACGCCGGCATCTCCACCGAGTGGAACGTCGGGCTGCCCGACTCCGCCTGCGTCTACTGCGGCAACTGCATCGGCGTCTGCCCCACCGGCGCGCTGATGTTCCGCAGCGAGCACGAGATGCGTGCCGCCGGCACGTGGGACGAGTCGGCGCAGAAGCGGACCGACACGATCTGCCCCTACTGCGGCGTGGGCTGCACGCTGACGCTGCACGTCCAGGAGAACGAGATCGTCAAGGTCACCTCTCCGCTCGATCAGCAGGTGACGAACGGGCACCTCTGCGTCAAGGGGCGCTTCGGCTTCGTTTTCGTCCAGGAACGACCGACGCCCGAGTGAGCGGGCCCCGAGTCACCGGCATCGTCCTCGCCGGCGGGCGATCGACGCGCTTCGGCGCCGACAAGCTCCGGGCCGACGTGCGTGGACGCCCGCTGCTCGAGCACCCGATCCTCGCCCTCGCGGAGGTCTGCGGCGAAGTGCTCGTGGCTCTGGCGCCCGATGCGCCCGAGCCGACGCTGCCCGGCGTGGCCGGCGTACCGATCCGCACTGTCCGCGATGCGGTCGCCGGCGCGGGCCCGCTCGCCGGGCTGGTGGCCGGCCTCGAGGCAGCCGGGGAGGGGGTCGTCCTCGTCGTCGGCGGGGACCAGCCGGACCTCCGGCCGGAGCTGCTGCGCCTCCTCGTCTCGTCGCTGGGCGCCGGAGACGCGGCTGTACTGGCCGAAGCCGAGGCGCCTCGCTCGCTGCCCGCCGTGCTGCGGCGGGATCCCGCCCTGGCCGCCGCGCGTCGGCTGCTCGGCTCCGAGCGGCGGTCGCTGCTGGGGGTCATCTTCGGCCTCGACGCGGTGATCGTTCCGGAGTCCGCGTGGCGCACGGCCGATCCCGAGGGCTCCTGGCGCCGCGACGTTGACCGGCCGTCCGATCTAGGAGGCTGACGCTCCATACTCCCGCACCTTCACCCCGTAAGGCACGAAGTCCCGCCCGTTCCTCGTCACGATCGTGGCGGCCATCCGCCAGGCCAGCGCCGCCATGAGCGCGTCGCCCAGGGTCCTGCCGCTCGTCCTGCCCGCGGCCCGCCGGAGGTCTCCCGCGTAGCGGGCACCGCCCGGATCCAGGGCGACGAACTCGAGCGCATCGAGGAGCTTCCGCACGGCCGTCCGCTCGATCTCGCCGCCGCCGGAGAGCGCCTCGCAACTGACGACCTCGCACGTGTACAGGTCCCCGGTCCCGGCGAAGAGCTCCTCGACGAGCTCGCGCGCGCCGTGACTACCGTTGGCGAAGTCGGCGAGGACGGTCGTGTCGAGCAGGTAGCTCACTCGCGACCCCAAAGCTCATCGTCGCGCTGCGGACCCTCTCGCAGGGAGCGCACCCACCGGTACACCTCGTCCGGACTGCGCCACTCCGAGGTTCCGACCGTCACCCCGAACGTCTCGTCCAGCGCGCGACGGAGCTTGTCGCGCTTCAGGCGGTAGCGGACCGCCTCCGCCACGTAGCCGCTGCGGCCGCGCGGGCCGGCGAATTCGTCCACCTCGCGGATCAGCTCCACGGGTAGTGTCAGGTTCGTGCGGGCCATGGCCATCGGGTCGGCCTCCGGTAGTGTGTGAGATGATGCGCATAATCTAGCACACGACACGGCCGGCCGCGCTTGCGCGAAGATGGGCGCCACGGAGGAGCACATGACGCGGACGGTCTTCAGGGGCGGGCGGGTGTTCGACGGCACGGCCACGCTGCGCAAGGCGGACGTGGCGGTCGAGGACGGGCGGATCGTGGACGTCGGTCCGGGGCTCGACGGGGACGAGGCGGTGCAGCTGGGCGGTCGGGCCGTCCTGCCCGGCCTCTTCGACTGCCACACCCACGTGGTCATCGACCGCATCGACTTCATGCGTGAGCTTGAGACGCCGTTCTCCTACTGGTTCTACGTGGCCATCGAGAACCTGCGCAAGACCCTGGCCATCGGCATCACGACCGTACGTGACGCCGCCGGCGCGGACCTGGGCATCAAGATGGCCGTGGAGGAGGGCCTGATCGCGGGCCCGCGCCTGCGCATCGCCACCACGGCCCTCTCCCAGACCGGCGGCCACGGCGATGGCTGGATGCCGTCGGGCTTCGACATCACGTCCCCGACCTATCCGGGCATGCCCTCGGGCATCGTCGACGGCCCCGATGAGATGCGCCGCCGCGTCCGGGAGATCGTCCGCGCGGGCGCCGACCACATCAAGGTCTGCACCTCCGGCGGCGTCCTGTCGCCGCGCGACGACCCGCGCCACGGCCACTTCCGCGATGACGAGCTGGCCGTCCTCGTGGAGGAGGCGAACGCGGCCGGCATCTTCGTCATGGCCCACGCCCAGGGCGCGCCCGGCATCAAGGCGGCGGTGCGGGCCGGCATCCGCTCCATCGAGCACGGGATCTTCCTCGACGATGAGGCCATCGCGATGATGCTCGAACGCGGCACCTGGCTCGTGCCGACGCTGCTCGCCCCGCAGGGAGTGCTCGACGCGGAGGCCGCGGGCGCCGCCATCCCGGCGGCCAGCGTGCGCAAGGCGCACGAGGTCATCGACATCCATCGCGCGGCGGTCCGGCGGGCCATCGCGGCTGGCGTGAAGATCGCCATGGGCACGGACTCGGGCGTCACGCCCCACGGCCACAACCTGCGCGAGCTGGCCCTCCTGGTCGATAACGGGATGACGCCGCTGGGCGCCATGCTGGCCACGACGCGCAGCGCCGCCGAGCTCATCGGCGTCGAGGACGAGCTGGGCTCGATCGAGCCGGGCAAGCGGGCCGACCTGGTCGTCGTGGACGGCGACCCCTTCGACTACGCGGACCTCGGCGACCGCGTGCGGGCCGTCTACCAGGACGGCCGGCTCGTCTCCGGGGCGGTCTGATGGGCGAGGTCCAGACGGTCCGCGGTCGCGTCGCGGCCGCCGAGATCGGCTTCACGCTGCCCCACGAGCACACGCGCTGCGTGCTCTGGCAGATCCCGGACCGCTGGGACTACTGGCAGCTGACCGGCGAGGAGGACCTCATCGCCGACGAGCTCGGCCGCTTCCGCGACGCGGGCGGGAGCTGTCTCGTGGACGTGACATTGCACAGCATCGGGCGCGACGCCGCCCGGCTCCGTCGCCTCTCGGAGGCCACGGGCCTGCACCTCGTCATGGGCTGCGGCTGGTACCGCCAGGCCTACTACCCGGCTGAGGCGCGTATCGGCCGGCGCACGGTGGACGACCTCGCCGCCGAGCTCGTGCGCGAGTTCCACGAGGGCGCCGACGGGACCGCCGTCCGCCCGGGCATCATCGGCGAGATCGGCACCGACAAGCCCTGGCTGACCGGCGAGGAGGAGCGCGTCCACCGCGCCGCGGCGCGCGCCGCCCGCGCGACGGGCATGGCCGTCACGACACACGCGGTGATGTCCGAGGTCGGCCTGGCGCAGTTGCGCGTGTTCGAGGAGGAGGGGCTGGACCCGGGCCGCGTGGTCATCGGCCACGCGGACTCGTACCCCAGCCTCGACCACTACCTCGGCATCATCGAGCGCGGCGCCAACCTGGAGTTCGATTTCCTGGGCATGAGCTTCACGCCGGTCGAGCGCCACGGCGAGCCGCGCCTCATCCGTCTGCTGCTGGAGTTGCTCGGTCGCGGTCACGCCGGGCGCATCCTGCTCAGCCAGGACGTCTGCCACGACAGCCAGCTCAAGGCGTACGAGGGCAACGGCTACGTGTACCTGTCCGAGACGTTCCTGCCGCGCCTGCGGGCGTCCGGCGTGGACGAGGCGACGATCCGCACCATGACGGTCGAGAACCCGCGCCGCATCCTCACCCTCGCCGCCGCGGGCTGATGGGCGTCCCGGCCGCGGGGGGAGTCCCCGTCCAGGTCTTCGGGCGCAAGGACTCCCGCCAGACGCAACGGGCGCTGCGCTTCTTCAAGGAGCGGCGCGCCGCCGTGTCCTTCGTCGACCTGGCCGCGCGGCCGATCGCCCCGACCGAGCTGCGGCGCTTCGCCCAGCGCCTGGGGGTGGAGGCGCTCATCGATCGCGATGGGCGCCGATACCGGGATCTCGGGCTGGGCCATCTGCGCCTGGACGAGGCCGAGATCATCGAGCGGCTGCTGGCCGATCCCGGCCTCCTGCGCCTGCCGCTCGTGCGGCGGGGCGAGGCCTTTGTCGCCGGGCCGGACGAGGCGGCCTGGAAGGCGCTACTGGTCCGTTGACCCCGACGAGCGACCCCGACCCGACCAGGCCAACGCTCCGCCGACCACCACCGCGCCCGCTCCGGCGGCCGCCCAGAACGGATCGCCGGTCATGAAGCTACCCGGGATGAGGCCGAGCCCCTGGCCCAGCCAGACTAGGCCGGCGAGCGCGAGGACCGCGCCGGCCAGCATGCGCACCCGGGCGCCGACGAAGGGCATCAGTACGGCTCGACCGTCGACCAGTCCAGCGTGGGGTCGTCGAGCCACAGGCTCCCGGTAAGGGCGCTTCCGTTCGAGACGTACGTGTGAAGCTCGGTACCGGGCGATCCGTCTTCGTGGCGGGCGTACACGACGACATCGCCGCGGCCGTCGCCATTCGCGTCTCCGGCGGCCAGCTTGATGCGATCGAACGCGACGGTCGATGCGTGCAGGTCGGTGGCCACGAACGACGTCCCGTTGGCGCGCAGCCCGACGATGCTGAAACCCCCTTCCGTCGCGACCGCCAGGGCCAGGTCGTCCCGGCCGTCGCGGTTCCAGTCGGTGACCACGGTCTGCGTCGTCGCGCGCCGCAGGGCGGCGCCGTCGTACCACTGCGTCGCGCCCTCCTCGAGGCCGCCTGCTCTCGACCGCGCCACCCAGTAGAGGAGCCCGGCCTCGCCGCCATCGGTCTCCGCCACGAGGTCTGCGCGACCGTCACCGGTCACGTCCGCCGCGAGCACCGCCGAGTCGCCGATGGCGAGGGGTCCGGTCCACCACGGCAGCGCCGCCTCGAAGGCCGTCCGCGTGCCGTTCGCCCGGAGGACGTAGAGCGTGGACTGCGTCGGATCCTCGGCGCCCACGAGCAGCCCGACGTCATCGACGAGGTCGGCGTCGAAGTCGCCCGCCACGAGCCGGATGGCGCGCTTCCCGTCGCGCTCGACGGGGAAGGCGACGCCGGCGGTCGCCGAGTCCCACCACGACTCGGGCTCGCCGTACCCCGCGCCGCTCGGCCTCAGGATCACGATGCGTTCCGCGGCGTCTCCGTCGCGCGTGAGCACGACGAGCTCGTGCTCGCCATCGCCGTCGATGTCCGCGGCGATCCGATCGAGCGTCACGGCATCCGCGAGAGGGATCGGGTCGGGAGCCGCCGGAGCGGCGAACCGGGAACCCGTCGAGAGGTACACGTGGGCGTCGACGCCGGCCTCGGTGGGCACGACCGCCGCGCCGTCGCCGGTCACGCCGCCGGAGATCTCGTGCCTGCCCGGGTCGGTGATCTCCAGCGTCGAACCGTAGTAGAGGCGCATGATCTCCTCGAGCGTCAGGCCCTTCCGGCCGCAGTCGTAGACGCCCTTCTGATAGAGCCGGAAGCCGTTGGTCTCGACCCCACAGCCGGAGATCGATCCCGGGTAGTAGCCGGTCAGGATGAACTGGCCCGGGATGCCGTTGCGCGAGCGGCGGATCGAGATCGCCCAGGTCGCGGCCACGGCGGCCTTCTGGGAGGCCGACGCATTGCGGGTCTCGGGTCGATAGACCTGGTCCGCCGAGTTGTCCTTCACGTCGTAGCAGGCGCCGCTCGGGCTCTTCCCGCCGCGGTAGGTGATCGCGTAGTACCAACCGTACTGCTTCGCGGCGATGGCCCCGGCCCGCAGCGCCGCCGTGGGGAAGGCCGACGGCCACTCCCAGGCCACGGCGTTCTCGACGTACGAGCGGAAGCCGACCGTCTGGACCTGACCGGCCGCCGGACCGTAGGTCCGATAGACGCGGATGGTCCTGGGCGGCACGTAGCGGTTCTTCCAGCCGGTGCACGACGTGGCCGCCGTGGCGACCGGGGCGGTGGACGGAAGAACCGTCGCGGACGCGGTCATGGCGAACACGATCACCACGACCGCCAGGCGGCGGTACATCGCGGCAGATTGTCGGGGTTGAGGGGGGTGCGGTCAACAACCCGACGGTACTGCCCGCCCCCGGACGAGGCGCTCCGCCCGCTAGGGACGCGGGAACGCCACCTCGAGCTGCCCGGCGCGGATCCGTAGCGGGTAGTAGCGCAACCGCCTGACACGGGTGGCGGCGCGGGCCTGCGCCTTGGCGTCGGCGAGCTCCGGCTTCGCAGGGCGGTCCGGTGGCTGCCACGGGGGGTGATAGCCACCCTCGGGGTCGAGGCCACCGGTCGTCGGGAAGCGCACCGTCTCGCCCGTGCAGAGGTCGAAGCGTCCTGCGTGCAATGGACAGCCCACGACGCACCCCTCCAGCACCCCCTGGGACAGCGGCGCCGACATGTGCGGGCAGCGGTCGTCGGTGGCGAGGAGGCCGGCCTCGGTATGCGCGAGCAGGACGTCGAGATCGCCGCGCGTGATGCGCAACAGGGCGCCCGGGGGAAGCTGGTCGAGCGAGGCGACGGCCTCGAACGGAGACGCCGCCGTGCCCGGCGCCTGGAGGCCGGGGGGGATGGGCAGCACGCGGGGCTCGGCCATGGACAGATGGTAGCGCGGGAACCCGGTCCACCCGGCCGACGTCAGCGCCGTGCGGAACGCGGACGCGGCCTGACCGAACGAAGGCGCGGATCGCCCGCCAGAGAGGCGCTCACCATGTGGCATCTCACGCCCCGGCCGACGCGGCGGCCCATCCTGACGATCCTGACGCTCGTGGCGATCGGCGCGCTGGCAGCCGCGTGCGCGACTGGCGCCGCTCCCGTACCGGCGGGCGGACCCGGCGGCGCGGAGGGCTCGGTCGTTGGCGACCAGAGCGGCTACAACCCGGTCGCGGGCCCGGCGGCCACGGCGGGCCCCGCCGAAGGCGGCCGCGAAGGCTCCGCGGCCCGGGACGAGACCCTCGTCGTCAAGACCGGCACGCTCGATCTCGAGGTCAAGGACTTCGACGCCTCGCTGGCCAGGGCGCGCACGGCCATCGTCGGCCTGGGCGGCTACATCAGCGGCTCGCAGATGGCCTTCGACGGCGACCGGCCGTACGCCTCGATCACCTACCGCATCCCGGCCGCGCGCTGGGACGATGCCCTGGTCGCCCTGAAGGGCCTGGCCACGAAGGTCGTGGGCGAGCAGACCCAGGCCGTCGAGGTGACCTCGACGGTGATCGATCTCGACGCCCGCATCGACAACCTGCGCTCCACCGAGCGGGCGCTGCAGGCGATCATGGCCAAGGCCACGAAGATCCCCGACATCCTCGAGGTCCAGTCGCAGCTCAGCAACGTGCGCGGCCAGATCGAGCAGCTGGTCGCCGAGCGCGACCACCTGAAGGACCAGGCGGCATACGGCACGATGACGGTCGGCTGGACCGTCCCGCTCGTGGCCGTGACGCAGGCCCAGCAGGGCTGGGATCCGGCGAAGACCGTGGACGAGGCGGTCGCCCAGCTCGTCCAGCTGGGGCAGGGCCTCTTCTCGATCGCCATCTGGTTCGCCATCGTCGGCCTGCCACTCCTGATCGTGGGACTCGTCCTGCTGGGCATCGCCCTGATCGTCGCGCGACGGCTGGGGTTCGGGCGGCGCCCGCCGGCCGAGCCGCAGGCCGGGGGCGCTGTCGGGGCGTAGGTCAGTCGAGCGTCGGGACCGGGATCGACGCCCGGGCCCCATGGGCCTCGCCCTCGTGCTCGTGGCCGAACGTCGTGCGCAGTGGGACCTCGACCAGCAGCGCCGTCGCCAGGGCGGCCACGATCGCCGCGCCCACGCCGAGCCAGAAGCTGTCTGCGATGGCCAGCGAGATGGCCTGGTGGAAGCCCTGCACGAAGTTCGGCACGAGCTGCTCGATGGCCGGCCGGAACTGCTGCGGGACATGCTGCAGCCAGGCCATGGGATCGCCACCCACGCTGGTCAGCTGGCTGGCGTCGAAGGATCCCGGCGGGACGTCGGCGACGATCTGCCGGGGCACGCCGGCCGCGACCAGTTGGGACGGGATCTGCTCGGTGAGGCCGCTGCGGAAGATCGTGAAGCCGAGCGTCAGGCCGACCGTGCCGCCGACCTGCCGGAAGAGCGTCAGGTCGCTCGTGGCGGCCCCCAGCTTCTTCATCGGCACGGCGTTCTGGACGACGATCGTGAAGACCGCGAGCGACGGCCCGACGCCGAGGCCGGTGACGAACATCCAGGCCCAGAGAGCGGGGAAGGGCGTGTCGGCGCGGAGGTTCGTCATGAGTACGAGCCCCGCCGTGACGAACACCAGGGCGCCCACGGTGATCCATCGGTAGCGGCCCGTGCGGCTGACGATCTGGCCCGAGGCGATCGAGCTGGTGATCAGCCCGGCCAGGAAGGGCAGCAGGTTGTAGCCCGATTCGGTGGCGCTCGAGCCCTGCACGACCTGGAACCAGATGGGCAGGAAGATGATCGCCGCGAAGAAGCCGAAGCTGGCCATGAAGACGGCCACCATCGAGAGTGAGAACGTCCGGTTGCGGAACAGGTCCAGCGGGACGATGGGCTCCTTCGCCCGCGCCTCGACGCGCACGAACACGGCGAGGAGCGCCAGCCCGGCCGCGATCCAGCCCCATACGCCGGGGTCGGACCAGTCGCCCTTCTGGGCGTTGGTCAGGCCGATGAGGACGGGCACGATGCCGGCCGTGAAGGCGGCCGCGCCGAGGTAGTCGATGGTCGGTCGCGCCCCCTCGCGCTTCAGCGTGGGCAGCAGCCGCCAGATGATGTAGAGCGTGATGGCGCCGACGGGCAGGTTGACGTAGAAGACCCAGTGCCAGCTGATCCGGTCGGTCAGGAAGCCGCCCAGCGCGGGACCGATGAGGGCGGAGACGCCGAACACGGCGCCGAAGAGGCCCTGGTACTTGCCCCGCTCGGCGGGCGTGAAGAGGTCGCCGATGACGGCCAGCGAGATGGGGAAGATGGCCCCGGCGCCGAGGCCCTGGATGCCTCGGAAGAGGATCAGCTGCCACATCTCCTGGCTGAGGCCCGAGAGGGCCGAACCGATGAGGAAGAGCGACACGCCGATCATCAGCATCGGCCGACGCCCGAAGAGGTCGGACAGCTTGCCGTAGATGGGCCCCGTGACGGTGCTCGTGATGAGGTAGATGGTCACGACCCACGTGTAGAGGTCGTTGCCCCGGAGGTCGCTCACGATGCGGGGCAGGGCCGTGCCCACGATGGTCTGGTCCAGGGCGCTCAGGAAGAGCCCGAGCAGGATCGCGAAGAGGATCTCGTTGCGGGTGCGTGCGGAGACCTCGACGGCGGGCTTGAGGGCGCCGGCGAAGCCGGCCTCGGCCGCGGCGGGTCTGTTTTCGGTCATCTGGCGCTGATCTCCCTGGCGTCGGGGTGGAAGGGACAGGCGGGCTCGGACCCGGCGTCGAAACCGAGTCGCTCGATCGTGGCGCGGACGATGCGCACCGCGGCCAGGCAGGTGCGCTGCTCGTCGGGCGTCATGGCGTCGATGAGCCGCGCCATCTGCTGCTGGTGGAGGAGCTCGTGCTCCTCGGTGACGGCACGCCCGGCATCGGTCAGGCGAACGCGGACGACGCGCCGGTCGGTGTCGTCGTGGAGGCGTTCGACGAGCCCGCGCTCCTCCATCCGCGACACGAGGCCGGTGGCGCTCGAGAGCGAGACGTCGATGGCCTCGGCGAGGCGGGTCATCGTCAGCGGTCCCTCCGCTTCGAGCATCATGATGACGTGCAGGTGCGCCGTGCTCGCCGACTGGTGTCGGGTCCGGTGCGCCCTGAGGTGACGCGCTCGGGCGATGAGCGGCTGCAGCTCGGCCGCGATCTGGGGTGCGAGCGAGGTGGCGGTCGCCATGCGGGCCGACGATCTCCTTCGTATCAAGTGAATGGTTCGTAGAGCGTTGACTATTATCGGCACGGCGATCGTGCTGTCAAACGGGAGGACCCGATGCGCTTCGCGCTCATGATCGAGCCGCAGCAGGGGCTCAGCTACGACGAGCAGCTGGCCGTCGCCCGGACGGCCGAGGACGGCGGGTTCGAGGCGCTCTTCCGCTCCGACCACTACACGAGCTTCCCCGGCGGTGCCGGCCGGCCCACCACCGACGCCTGGACGGTCATCGCCGGGCTGGCCCGCGACACCTCGCGGATCCGCCTCGGGGTACTTGTCTCACCGGTGACATTCCGCCTCCCCGGCGCATTCGCCAAGGTCGTGGCGACGGCGGACGAGATGAGCGGGGGCCGGGTCGAGGTGGGCCTGGGCGCCGGATGGAACGAGCTCGAGCATGCCGAGCTGGGCATCCCCTTCCCGCCCCTGCGGGAGCGGTTCGACCGGCTCGAGGAGGCGCTGGCCATCGTCCACGGCCTGTGGACCGAGCCCGACGGCTGGACCCACGAAGGGCGGTTCTGGCAGGTGCGCGGCGCTCGATTCCGGCCGCGGCCGATCTCCGGGGAGCGGCGGCACCCGCACCTCATCGTGGGCGGGGCGGGGAAACCCCGCGGGCTGCGCCTGGCGGCCGCATACGCCGACGAGTACAACCTCACGTCGGCGCGGCCGGAAGCGGCACGTGAGGTCTTCGGTCGACTCGAGGCGGCGTGCGTCGCGGCCGGTCGCGATCCGCGCCAGGTCGTGCGCTCGGCCATGGCAGGCGTGCTCGTGGGCGAGTCGGAAGGCGACGTGCGGGACCTCGTGCGTGCCCAGGCGGCGCTCATCGGCCTGGACGCTGCCGGGGCGGCGGCGTGGCTCGCGGCGCGCCGCGAGCGGTGGGTCATGGGCACGCAGGAGCAGGCGCTGGAGCGGATCGCCGAGTTCGCGCGGGCTGGCGTCGAGCGCCTCGCGCTGCAGGACTTCCTGCCGCGCGACCTGGCCATGATCCGCCTGATCGCGGGGCGGGTCCTGCCGCAGGGCGCGGCGCTCTAGGTTTCCTGGCGTCGCCCCAGGAAACGGCGCACGAGGAGCGCGGCCAGCAGGACCTTCACCACCCAGAGCAGGCCACCGGGGTCGGCCGGGCCCGGCGCGATCCCGGTGGGGCGGATGCGCACCAGCGGGATCCCGGCGAGCAGCTCCACGATCCGCTCGTCCCGGGCGGTCCACGGGTTGCAGCCGATCATGAAGCCGGGCAGTCCGGAGGCCCGGATGATGCGGGGCACGACCCGGGCGCGCTCCTCGGGGTCGGTGACCTCCTCGGCCGTGCCGGCCAGGGTCCGACCCGGCAGCATCACCTCCACGTTCGGGTCGGCCAGCAGGTTGTGGAACCAGTGCGTGTCGCGCCCGAAGCCGGCCAGGCAGTAGACGCTGCCGCCATCGATGACGTAGTCCAGCCCCGCGTAGCGCGGCAGACCGGTGCGCTGCCCACGGGTGCGCAGGATCATCACCCAGCCACCCAGCGGGCCGCCGATCAGGCTGCCCAGGCCGAGCCGGAACGTGGGCACCATGAACCAGCGGTTGATGTCGCGGAGGCGGTCGCGGCTGAAGAGCCAGAGGAGCAGACGTGCGGATGGCGCCTCGGGAGGCGTCGGCTTGTCGTGCATCGCCACAAGCGTCGGGCGCGGCCTCGACCCCTCACCAGTGCCGAAGGGCGGGTTTCCGGCACCGGTTCGGCCCCGTCGTCGTCCTCGGCTTCCTCATGCGAACGCCCCAGGAGCGCAAGAAGCTCGGGCTGCCCTGTTTCTACTCAACCGGACGCCCCATGGTCGTATGGGGGTCCACGTGCCCCTCCCGCTCGCCCGACCGCTTCTAACGCTCCGGGGGCGTGCGAATGAGGATCCCGCCCACCACCATGGCCCGAGTCAGCGGACGGGCCCGAACCTCCCCAGCGGACGCACGCGGAACCACGCGCGGCCCCCGACGGCGCCCGCCTCGATCGCCCCGAAGGTGCGCGAGTCGGTGGAGGCCCCCCGGTCGTCGCCCGCCAGCAGCAGCCGGCCGTCGAGGTCCACCGCCGCGACTCGCTTGACGAGGACGCGGGCAGGGTCACGGGGGTCGGGGGCGACGATGAGCTCGCCCGCCCGCGGTGCGCGGCGCCGGTACGCGTCGGGGTCCACGAGGAGCCAGTCGCCTGGCCCGAGCGTGGGGCGCATGCTCTCGCCGACCACGATCACGCGCGCCCGCCACGAACGGGCGACACGTCGCGCACCCGGGACCAGGGCGACGATGACGGCGCCGAGGGCGAGACCGGCCCGGAGGCCGGCCCGGAAGCCGCTCAGGAGGGTCGGCCGCCCTTCGTCTCCCAGAAGACGTCGGCGATCCGGGCGACCTGGGCTTCGAGCTCCGCCGCCGCGGCTGCGTCGACCGACTGCTTGCACTTGCCGGCCTGCTTGAGCGCCTTCCAGAAGCGGTCGTGGAGGTCCGGGTGCTTCTCGAGGTGCTCGGGCTTGAAGTAGTCGCTCCAGAGGATCTGCAGCTCGCGCTTGCACAGCTCGGCGTGCTCCTCCTTGACCTTGACGCAACGCATGACCTTGTTGCGGATTTCGAGGTCCGCCTGACTCCCCGGCTCCACGCGGCCTCCCTCGGCCCACGCGTCCAGGATGAGGGCGACCATCTTCGACACGGTCTTCGCCGCGATCTCGGCGCCGTGCGGGTCGTAGATGCCGCAGGGGATGTCGCAGTGCGCGTGGACGGTGTGCCGGGGAGCCAGCGCGGCGAGGATGCGTTCGCGGAGCATGGGACACCTCTCGAGGACGGCGGGGCGGGACGTGGCCGCAATCGTGCCACGAAGCCGGGACGGTCGCTGCCGGCGACCCCACGGGTATCATCCGGCCGATGAGCGATCGCCCGACCGCCGATGTCGGCCCGCTGGCCTGTCCCTTCGTCGCCTTCGACGACGACCGCGGACGGCGCTCTGTCGCGCCCGACCACCGCCACCGCTGCTTCGCGGAGCTGCGCCCCGCGCCCCGCGCGCTGGCCCATCAGGAGGCGTACTGCCTGACCGCGAACTTCGCCATCTGTCCTACCTTCCAGGACTGGGCTCGCCGGCAGGCGGCACGGGAGGTCGCCGGCGGCACCCGGGAGGTGGAGACGGCGGGACCGATGCCCGGCGAGGGTCTTTCGTCGGCAGAGGCGCCGTCGCAGGGTGAGGCGCCGCCCCATGAGGATCACCGGCCGCCGCGTCGGCCGCGGGACTGGACCGCGCCGCCTCCCTGGATGGCCGACCGCTCGCCGAGTCCGGCCGGCGAGCAGCTCGGCGTCTTCGATGCGCTCGATGAGCCGCCTGCCCTCCCGCCGCAGCCGGGCATCCGCTCGATGCCGCGTGCGGACGTCGATCCGGAGCTGGCCGCGCTCCTCCGGCTGGGCGACGGACCGGGACCGGACGAGGAGGAAGGCGAGGTGCCGGCCTTCCTCGCCGGCCGCGGCCGATCGTCGACGTCGCGCTCGAGTCGCGCCCCGGCCGGCCCTCCGGTGAGCCAGGCGCGCCCGGTCTCGCCGAAGCTGCGGCGCCCCGACCACGGAGACCCCGACGCACCGCCCTGGGAGCGGCCGCGCCGCTTCGAGGCCTACCCGACGTTGCGGTCGCGGGCTTCGATCCCGCGCATCCCCGGCATCGCCATCGCGCTCGTGGCGCTGGGTGCGGCCGCTTTGCTGCTTTTCTTCCTGCCCAGCCTGTTGACCGCTCCGGCCTCGACGCCCGCTCCCTCGCCGACGGCGACGGCAACGGCCACCTCGAACGTGCCGACGGCGGTGCCCTCCGCGACCGCTCAGGTCTACGTCGTCGTCGCCAACGACACGATCAGCAAGATCGCCAAGCGGTTCGGCCTCACGCAGGAGGAGCTGCTGGCGGCCAACCCGCAGATCAAGAACCCGGACAGGATCGCCGTCGGGGACGAGATCCTCATCCCAGTCGCGGCCGCGACCGAAACAAGCCCGTCGGAGGCGTCGCCCAGCCCGTAGCCATCGGGCGTCCTCGCCGCCGTCAGCGCCGCGGGGCGAAGTTGATGGCGGTGATCTTGCCGGCCTCGACCCGGAAGGTGGCGTCGAGGTGCTGGCTCTGGACGCCCGGGCGGATCACCAGGACGTCTGCCTCGTAGGTGTTGCCCGTGTCGCGCACGTCGCCGGGCAGCATCTTCAGGCCGCGGTCTGCGCGCAGGAACCAGCCGCCGACGCGCTCCACGCCGCGCAGCTTCTGCGCGCTGTCGCCGACGTGGATGATCATCTCCGCCTTCTCGTCCATCAGCGCGACCGCGCCCTGGCGATCGTCCGCGTTCAGGCGCTCGAAGAACAGCTCCATGGTCTCGACGGCACCCACGGCCGCAGTCTAGCCGAAGCGGGCTCGACGGCCGTCGCGAAGGTCAGGCGGTCGCGGCCGAAGCGGTGGCGGTGTCGCCGGCCGCGTCGGGATCCCGGTGCGGGCCGGTGACGACGACCTCGCCCGCATGCTCCTTGCCGCCGCTGCGGACGAGGTAGCGATGATGGATCGTGGCCACGCCGGCGGAGAGCATCGCGGTCGCCTGGCAGTAGCGCGTCGCGGACAGCTCGATCGCCCGGCGCACCGCCTCGACGTCGATCTCGGGTCCCTCCACCTCGTGCACGATATCGATGTCCGTGAAGACGTGGGGATGCGGATCGTCGCGCTGCTGTCCCGTGACGTGCACCGTGTAGGCGGTCACCGACTGGCGCTTCTTGGCCAGGATCGCGGCCACGTCCAGGGCCGTGCAGCCGCCCAGCGCGGCGATGAACAGCTCCGCGGGCCGGGCGCCGGCGTCGCTCGCGCCGTCGTCGAGCAGCACCTCGTGGCCCGAACCGGTGCGCACCAGGAAGCGCGACCCGCCCAGGTTGCGCAGCGTGGCCTGCTTGATCATGGCCGTATCGTCGTCCGCGCGTGGCCGGTCGGTCAGGGCCTCTTCGCCCTATATCGGCGTGTCGCACGGCCCGCGTCAGGGAAGGGCCACAGCCGACCCACGGCGGCGCAGGAGCACCACCCCTGCTCCGTCCCAGGCGATCTCGGGCGGCCGCGGGCGGCCGTTGTACGTGCTGGCCATGGCCGAGGCGTAGGCGCCGGCATGGCCGATGGCCACGAGGTCGCCGCGCCGCACGGGCGGCAGGCGGGCCTCGCCGAACGTGTCCGTGGACTCGCAGATCGGCCCGTCGACGCGGACGGCGACGGCACCGGGCTGGGGGTCGGTGACGGGTCGCCCGCGCACGGTCAGCGCCGCCATCGGGTGGACCGCGCCGTACAGCGCGGGGCGGATCAGCTCGCCCATGCCTGCGTCTAGGACCACCTGGCGGGGCTCGCGCTCCCGCACGTGGAGCACGCGCGCCAGCAGCCATCCGGAGCGTGCGACCACGGCACGTCCGGGCTCGACGGCCAGCCGCAGCGGGCGATCGGCGCCGGGCTCCGCGAGCGCCTCCGCCGCCGCGCGGGCGAAGTGCGCGGGCGTGGGCGACTCCTCGATCGTCACCGGGAAGCCCGAACCCGCGTCGAGCGTGTCGAAGTCCGGCAGCGCCGCCCGACGCAGCCGCAGCGCCGACAGCCCGGCCCGGAAGCCGGCACGCCAGGCATCCACGGCCCCGAGCTGCGACCCGACGTGGACATGGATGCCCCGCCAGCGGAGCGGGCCGTCGGGGCCGCCGCCGGCCGCGATCACCCCTTCCAGCTCGGCCGCGAGGACGCCGAACTTCGAGCCGCCCGCCCCCACCGCCAGGCCGCGCTGCGTCTCGGGGCGGACGGCGGGATTCAGGCGCACGAGGCAATCCAGGCGCAGCGTCGGGTCCACGCCCCGCCGCCCTCGCGCGGCGCGCACGAGGCCTGCCAGGGCTCCGGCCTCGGCCGCCGATTCGAGCGAGACCCAGAGGAGCGGCGTGCCCGCCGCCGCCGCCGCCACCGCACGGCGGAGGTCGGCCGGCGTCTTGCCGATCCCTTCCAGGGCGGTCTGCGCGAGCGGGAACCCGGCCCGTCCGGCCAGGGCCAGCTCGCCGCCGGAAACGGCACCGGCGCCGTAGCCCAGCCCGGGCAGCTCGCTCACGAGCGGCGGCAGGCCGTTCGCCTTCAGGGCGTAGAGGCGGAGCCATGGGTCCGGAAAAGCCGACCGCACTCCGTGCGCGTCGTCCCGCAGGCGCCGCAGGTCGTAGAGATAGGCGGGCGTCCCCCAGCGCCCGGCCGCATATCGCGCGGCGTCGCCCAGCCCGGGGGCAGCGGCGTCCAGGGGCCGCTCCCTAGTCGCGCCCGACGAGGAAGGAGAGGACGGTCGACACGACGCTCAGCACGATGGCGCCGATGAAGGCCGCGACGAGGACGTCGAGGCTGAACCCTCCCGCGGGCCAGCCGGCGATCGAGAAGCCGAGGTCGAACTGCTCCCCGACCCAGGCCAGGAGCAGGAAGAGCGCGGCGTTGAGGACGAGTCCGAAGAGGCCGAAAGTGATCAGCCGGACGGGCAGGCTGAGGAGCTTGAGGACCGGCTTCAGGTACGAGTTGATGGCGCCGAAGACGAGGGCCAGGACGAGGATGTTGACGAAGTTCGACTCGTCCTTCCAGTCGAGGTCGGGCACGACGGCCACCGTGACCCACAGGGCGACGGCGTTGACGACGAGGCGCGCCAGCTGCTTCATGCGTCGCCATCCTACAGGCCGCGTCCACGGGTACGATGCGCGCATCTCTCCCTTCGCCTTCGAGGAGTCCGCGTGCCCGCCAGCCTGCTGCCCTTCGTGCCCCTCACCGGAGACCCGCTTCCGGCACCCCGGACGGACTTCGATCAGGCGCTGCGCGCCCTGCTCGAGGACCTGTTCGCGGCCCTGCCGACGTGGGCCACGCAGATGGGCTTCCACGGCCACGACGACCGCTGGCCGGACATGTCGGAGCCGGGGCGGCGCGCCCGGCTCGACGTCTATGCCCGCCACCGCGCCGCGCTCGAGGGGCTGGACGACGCGGCCCTGATGCCGGGCGAGCGCATCGATCGCGGCATCGTCCTCGAGGCGCTCGACGGGTTCGCCTTCGCCGACGGCACCCTGCGCGAGGACGCCTGGGATGCCCTCGGCTACGTGGCCCTCCTGGGCGGCGGCCTGCACGAGCTGCTGGCCCGGGACTACGCGCCGTGGCGGCACCGGGGGTCGGCCTTCCTGGCGCGTGTGCGGAGCCTGCCGGACGTGCTCGAGGCGGCGCGCGAGAACCTCGTCGGCCTCCCTGGGCGGCCGGTCTCACTGCTGCACGCAGAGACGGCGATGGCGCAGCTCGACGGCATCTCCGAGCTCATCGACGAGGCCATCGCGGAGGGCGACCGCCACGAGGATCCCGGCGAGCCGGCCATCGCGGCCGGCCTGCGCGAGTCGGCCGCCGGCGCGCGCGAGGCGCTCGATGCCTTCCGTCGCTTCCTCGACCACGAGGTGCGCCCGCGGGCCGAGGGAGAAGGGCGTCTGGGGGCGGAGCTCTTCGTGGCGAAGCTGGGCCACACCCTCTCGAGCGACCTGACGCACGATGAGCTGCGGCAGCGGGCCCGGCGCGACTACGCCGCGGTGCGCGCCGAGCTCGTGCGCCTCGCCCGCGGCCTCTGGCCGACTGCGCGCGCCGGTGAGCCGCTCCCCGCCGGCGACGACGCCGTCGTGCGCGGCGTATGGGACGCCATCTCGCGCGACCATCCCCGAGCGGAGGACCTGCTCGACTTCTGTCGCACGGAGACGACGGCCATCGAGGCCTTCGTGCGCGAGCGCGGGCTCATCGGCTTGCCCGACGAGCCGCTGCGCATCTCCTGGACGCCCACCTTCCTGCGCCCCTACGGCGGCGCGTTCCTCAACCCGCCGGGCCCCCTCGACCGGGGACAGCTGAGCGAGTTCTGGGTGACGCCGCCGGACCCGACGTGGCCCGCCGAGCGCCTCGAGTCGCATCTTCGCGAGGAGAACCACCGGATGCTGCGCATCCTCTGCATCCACGAGGCGATCCCGGGCCACTACGTCCAGCTGTCCGCTGCCAACCGCTCGCCCTCGCTGGCCCGCTCGATCTTCTGGAGCGGCGTCTTCGCCGAGGGCTGGGCCGTCTACGTCACGCAGGTGATGATCGATGCCGGCTATGGGGCCGACGATCCTGCGCTCCTGTTCTGCCATTGGAAGTACTACCTGCGAGCGGTCGTCAACACGCTGCTCGACATCGGCATCCACGTGGACGGCATGGGCGAGGACGAGGCGATGCGGCTGATGGTCGAGGGCGCCTTCCAGGAGGAGCAGGAGGCCCGCGCCAAGTACCTCCGGGCGCGCCTCTCGTCCACGCAGCTGTGCACCTACTACGTCGGGTCGCTGGAGATGTGGGACGTGGAGATCGAGGCGCGCGGCCGCGCCGCCGCGAACGCTGGCGCCGGACCCGCGGCGGTGCCCGCGCCGCGGCTCGTGGGCGGCCTCGGCGAGACCCCCGGCTTCGACCGGCGGGCGCACCTGGAGGGGGTCCTGGCACACGGCTCTCCGCCCATCCGATGGCTGCGCCGGATCCTCTTCGATGCGGCATCGGCGCCGTGATCGGCGAGCTCCGCGGCGCCGTCTTCCAGGGACCTCGCCGGCCCCTCGCGATCGAGCGCCTGCGGCTCGACCCGCCGGGACCCGGCGAGGTCTCCGTGCGCATGGCCGCCAGCGGCGTCTGCCACTCGGACCTGCACGTGGTGGACGGCGAGTGGGCGCGCCCCGAGGGCGTCGTCCTCGGCCACGAGGGCGCGGCGATCATCGAGTCGCTCGGGGAGGGCGTCGCGGAACGCTTCCCGGAGCTGCGCCCGGGCGCGCTCGTCGTCCTCGCCTGGACGGCGCCCTGCGGCGCCTGCGCGCCCTGCCGTCGTGGCGAGGGCTGGCAGTGCGCGCGTCCGGTCGCCCCCGGCCATCGGCTGCGCGACGACCTCGTGCGCGTCCATCGCGGCGACGGCACGCCGATCGGCACGTACGGCGGCATCGGCACGTTCGGGTCGGCGCAGGTGGTGGCCGCCGAGGCCGCCATCCCCATCGACCCGCGCACCCCGGTGGAGGTGGCCGCGTTGATCGGCTGTGCGGTCACCACGGGCGTGGGCGCCGTCCTCGAGACGGCGCGCGTGCGGTCGGGGGAATCCGTCGTCATCGTCGGCCTCGGTGGCGTGGGGCTCTCGGCGCTCCTGGGGGCCGTCCTCGCCGGCGCCAGCCCCATCGTCGCCCTCGATGCCCGCCGCGAGAAGGTGGAGCTCGCCCGCTCGCTGGGCGCCACGGCGGCCATCCGCGTGCTGCCCGACGACCCTGCCGGCACGGCCACCCTCGTGCGCTCGACGCTCGAGCGGCTGGGCGGGGGGACGGAGGGCGGCGCCGACCACGTCCTCGAGTGCATCGGCCTGCCGGCCACGGCCGAGCTGGCCGTCGAGATGACCCGCCCCGGCGGAACGGCCACGCTGGTGGGCATGACGCCGCAGGGCGAACGTGCCTCGATCGACGTGTACCGCTTCGTGGAGGAGGGCAAGCGGCTGCTGGGCTCCAACTACGGCTCGTCCGTGCCGGCCATCGCCTTCCCCCGCCTGGCCCGACTCCATGTCGAGGGCCGGCTGCCGGTGGAGCGCCTGGTCAGCGAGCGCATCCGCCTCGAAGAGGTCGATGCCGCGCTCGATGCGATGCGCCGCGGCGACGGCGCGCGGCGCGTCGTCGTCTACGACTGAGTCGCGGGTGAGCGAGCCGCCGCCGGTCCAGCGACCCCCGACCGCGCGACCGCGAAGCCACGCCGACGACGATGTCCCGCCGGGCCCGGACGGGTCGGAGCTGGCGGGCATGGAGCGCGGACTGGTCCGCCTGGTCGAGCTCGCCGGCGCGACGCGCACCGACGAGCCGGCGCTCGGGGCGACGCTCCTCACCTGGCCCGGCCGCGGGCCCGCCTTCAACCACGCCGCGTGCCTGCGCTGGGGCGCCGACGACTGGCCTGCCAGGGCCGCCGGGGTGGGGGAGCGGCTCACCGGCCTGGGAGAGGCGCCGGTGCTCATCGTGGCCGAGGGGCTGGCGCAGCCGGCGGATCTCGCCGAGCGCCTGCGCGACGCCGGCTGGGTGGAGATCGGCGGGGAGGTGGTCATGTGGACGCGGCGCGCCGCGGCCGTGCCGCACCTCGACGCCGGCCTGCGCCTCGAGGCGGTGACGAAGGCGAGCGCCGACGAGTACGAGGCGGTCGAGCGCTGGATCTTCGGCGTCTCGGCGGGCGAGGCCGACGATCGGCGCGGCGCGATCCGGGCCGCCCTGGCGTCCGGCGCCGTGCGCCTCTACCTGGTCCGCTCGGGAGGCCAGCCGGTCGCGACCGCGCGCCTGCTCGTGGAGGACGGGTTGGCCGCCGTCCACGGCCTGGGCGTCGTGGAGGCGCGCCGGCGCGAGGGCTTGGGGCGCTACCTGACCACGATCGTCACGCGGGCGGGGCTGGCCATGGGCGCCTCGCTCGTGTGGCTCTCGGTGGATCCAGCCAACACCGCCGCGGTCGCCCTCTACGGCGGCCTCGACTACCGGCCCGCCTTCCGCTGGCGACGCCTCTTCGGGCCGCGCGCTAGCTCCGCTCAGCGCGGGCCCGGGACGGGTTGATCCACGGCACGCAGCGCGCGGGCGTAGAGCGCCGCGCCGTCGAGGCCCGTGCCCGGTGATCGCAGCGCGCCGAGGTCGGCCACCAGCGTCGCCTCGAGGTGCGTGCCCGCCAGCTCATCCACGAGGCGGGCGGCGTGCGCGGCGAAGCGCAACGCCTGTGCCGCCTCAGCTCGGGCGGGGTCGTCCCAGAACCAGGCGTCGGAGGCGAACATGGCCAGACGCGAGCGCTGGGCCCGCATGAGCGTCACGAGCCTCTTCGAGGAGGCGGGATCGGCGGCCATCCGCGCGGCGCGGGCATGGGGCAGGCCCAGGCCAGCGGCGAGGATGCGCGCCACGACCTCCTCGGCCGTGGCGAACTCGGCGGCCACGTCCACCCACGCGTCGCGCGCCGCCCAGAGGTCCACGCCGATCTCGCCCGCCTCGCGCTCGGTGATCGCGTCGACCGCCGCGGCGAGCCGGTCCAGGGCGGCGCGCAGGGGGCGCTTCCAGCGGCCGTCGGCCGCATCGGGACACTCGCCGCTCCAGCGCAGGACGCCGTGGTGGCAGGACCAGCTGGTCTGGTCGCGGATCGCCATGAGCGGCAGGTGGGAGCGATGCGGGTCGGCCAGCACGTCGCCCACGCTGACCACGTCGAAGTCGCGGTCCCCTGCCGAATCGGTCGTGAGCGTTTCGAGGAACAGCTCGCGGAAGGGTTGGTGGTGGCCGTACAGCTCCCCGTCGGTGGCCACGAGCGCGAGCGCCGGCGCCCCGTCGGGCAGGGGCGCCGCGACGCGAGGCGCGACGTGGTCGCGCGCGAAGCGGGCCGCGTCGGTCGTGACCCCGGGCTCGAAGCTGACCGTCGCCGAGAGCAGGCCGTCGTAGAAGACGACGAGGATGCTCCGTTCGCCGCCCACCTCCACGCGGTATGGGCGGCGCGTGTCGAGGTCCCTCGTCGCCGCCTGCCAGGGGGCCAGGATCGTGTAACGCACGCCCTCCTCGGCGGCGATGCGCAACGTGAGCAGGTCCACGGCCGTCTCGGGCAGCCACAGTCCCTCGGCGCGATGGCCGAAGCGCAGCTCGAAGTCGCGCAGTCCCCAGTGGATCTCGGTGCGGCGGTCGCGCACCGAGGCGAGCGGCAGGATGGCGTGGTTGAAGGGCTGGGCCAGCGCATTGTGGCCCTGTCCCTGGGCGACGATGCCGGCGTGCGTCTCCGGCCGCTCGCGACGCAGCCACGTGGCCAGCGTCGGTCCCAGGTTGAAGCCGATCCGACCGAAGTTGCCGGCCGCCGCGTTGGGGCCGTAGCACTCGGCGGCGATGCGGCTGTTCCAGTCCGGGTACGGCGCGGCGGCCGGTTCGGGCGGGACGAGGCCACTGAAGGGATCCTCGCGGGCCGGCTGGTAGAAGTGGCCGTGGAGGGCCAGGCGTCCGCGCGTCACGGGAGGGGCGCGGCTCCGACCGCGGCCCCCGCCTCCTCCGCCGCGCGGTCCCGCATCTCGGTCACCTCGAGGCGAAGCGCCGCCCTCGCCGTCTCGCCCACGGCGAGGGCGAGGGGCCAGCGGAAGAGCAGCGCGCTGCCCTGGTAGACGCGCTCGAACCCGGCCTCGGAGTTCGAGACGGTCTCGATGGGGAACCAGGTGGCCCGCCCCGACGGCGCCAGCGCGATGTCCACGCGCACGCCGTCGTGGTCGTTGCCGCAGGCGATGCGCTCCGCCCGCGCCAGGTCCGCCGAGGCGTCGTGGCGCGTCCGCTCCGGCGCGGCGCCCGGTTCCGCCGCCGCCTCGTACCACGCGGCGGGGTTGCCGCCGCCGCTGAGGCAGATGTTCCACTCGAGCCCGAGGTCGGCGACCAGCGGCTGCGGTCCGCGATTCACGACCTCGACCTCGACCTCGAGCCAGGGCCGCCCGCGCTCGCCGCCCCAGCGCAGCCGTCGCCTGAGGGCGAGCGAGCCTGCCTGCCGGCTCACCGTGAGTTCGCCGTCGGCGAGGTGATCCAGGCGCCACGGTGCCTCGAGCGGCACGAGGTCGGCCTCCTCGCCGCGGCGCATCTCCTCGAGCCCGGCCCCCCGAGCGAGGATGCGCACCAGCGCGCTCCGCCGCTCGTGGTCGTCGTAGTGCAGCAGCTCGGAGAGGCCGGGCTCCTTCACCTTGACGATCTCGTGGATGGAGACGATGCCGCCGTCTGTGCCCGGCGCGGAGCCGCCCGCCCGCTCGTGCGCCGCGAGGCGTTCGTGGTAGGACTCAGGTCGGCGGCGCATCACCGCCAGCAGGGGGATCCGGCTGGCGCGCAGGTCCCAGCTCGAGATGCCCGCGCCCTCCGCCAGGTCCACCGCCAGCACCTGTGCCGGGTCGGCCAGCAGCGCCTCGTCGATGCCGTCGAGGTCCCAGTCCGCCAGCCGCCCGCCGTCGGGCGAGACGCTGCCGCTCCCGACCCGGGATCGCGCGTCGGCGTCGGCGAGGTCCTCGGCCGCGATGAGGTGGGACAGCGTGGCCAGGCGCATGTGCACGAGGTAGATGCCGCCGAAGAGCCCGTGCCAGTAGCAGTCGTTCGACTGGCCGCGCTGGAGGTGGTCGATGGCCCGCGCCTTCGTGGGGCCCTCGGCCATGCCGGCCACCTTCGCCGAGGTGCGCAGCATCTGCTTGTGGAGGTCGTCGACCTCGCGGTAGCGCGCCTGGAAGTTGCGCCAGAAGCCGCCGCGCAGGAAGCGCGCCTCGGGCCTGCGCTCGGCGCGCGCCGACGCGAGCGCCGTGTGGAAGGCCACCGCCTCGCCGGCCGGCAGGGCCCACTCGGTCATCTCCACGTACGAGCCGGTTGGCACGTAGATCCGCCCGGCCGGGGGCTCGTGGTCGAGCCAGCCCGAGGGCGTGGTCGTGGTCAGCCAGCCCGCGTTGGCCTCGAGCGCGCCGAAGCACCGATCCACCCAGGCCCCCGAACCCCAGCAGTGCTCCCAGGTCGTGGGCCAGGAGCCGAACTTCTCACCGTCGTCGCCCATCATCCCCACGCGTCGCCCGTCCTCGGTGGCATGGTCGCGCAGGTAGCCGATGAGGTCGTCGACTTCGCCGAAGGGGATGCGGTAGCGCAGGCCCTGCTCGGTGCCGAAGACGGTCAGGCGCTCACCCTGGTCGTCGGTGGTGAAGGCGCTCCACATCGCGTCCTCGGCGACCGAGGCGGCCCGCAGGTGGTTGTCGTCGAGGATCGTCCACTCGTAGCCGCCGTGCGCCAGGTCGGCCGGCAGCGAGGGCTCCCAGACGCGCTCGGCCAGCCAGGCCCCGCGCGGCCGACGCCCGAAGATGCGCTCGACCTCCTCGCTCATGTGCCGCAGCTGGGCGATCCGGTCGCGCTCGGGCAGCGCCACCAGTACCGGCTCGGTCCAGCCGCCGCCGAGGATCTCCACCTGCCCCCGCGCCACGAGCGCCTGGAGGCGTTCGATCGTGCGCGGGCGCTCGGCCAGCAGCCACTCGAGCAGGGGGCCGGTGTAATGCAGGCCGACGCGCACCCCGGGGTGTCGTTCGAGGGCGCCGATCATCGGCTCGTAGGCGGTGGCGTAGACCTCGTCGAGGACCCAGCCGAAGTTGCCCACCGGCTGGTGGTTGTGGATCACCAGCGATAGCGCGATCCGCCGCGTCACCCGAACCGCCTCCTGCTCCTTCTGGGGCCGAAAAGTGGCCTCTGGCCATTGACGGCCGGGCGCTCTCCTGCTAGCGTCACTAAACCGGTTTGCTAAACCGGTTTCCAGCGCCATCATAGCGGGCCCGATGATGGGAAGGAAGAGCGTGGAGCAGGCAACCCGGCGAGCCACCATCGCGGACGTGGCGGAGGCGGCGGGCGTCTCCAAGACTGCCGTTTCGTTCGCCTTCAACAGCCCCGACCGGCTGGGCCCGGCGACCGCCTCGCGCATCCTCGAGGTGGCCGGCTCGCTGGGCTACCGGCCGCATCCCGTGGCCCGCGCGCTGACCCAGCGTCGCACGGCCACCATCGGCGTGCTCACCCCGCAGGCCCTCTCGATCATCTTCTCCAACCCCTACTTCGGCGCCTTCAGCGAGGGCGTCGCGCTGGTGGCCGAGGAATCGGGCTATGGGCTCCACTTCATCTCGCCTCTGCACGGCTCGCTGGCCAACGCCGTGAGCCGGACCACGGTGGATGGGTGCGTGGCTATCGGCCTGTCCGTCGATCACCCCGAGGTGGAGGAGGTGCGGCGCGCCGGCCTGCCCACCGTACTGGTCGACTCCAGCGCCCTGCCCGACTATCCCTCGGTGGAGGTGGATGACGAGGCCGGGGCGCGGGCTGCCGCGGAGCACCTCCTGGCACTGGGCCACCGGGACCTGCTGGTCATCGGCGTCGAGCCGCCCCATCCTGCCGGGCGCGAGGACCCCGAGGGGGTCATGAACCGTCGCCTGCGCGGCTACCGGACGGCGATCGAAGCCGCCGGGCTGGAGCTCTCGGACGATCACGTCGTGGTCGGGCCGGCCAGCATCGCCGGCGGCATGGCCGCCTTCGAGGGTGCCTGGGGGGACGGCCTGCGCCCCACCGGCATCCTGGCCATGAGCGACGCCATGGCGGTCGGCGCGATGCGCGCCATCCGCGAACAGCGCATGTCCGTGCCGGGCGATCTGAGCGTCGTCGGCTTCGACGACCTCGACCTCGCCCAGCTCATCGATCCGCCTCTCACGACGGTGCACCAGCCGGTGCGCCGAAAGGGTGAGGAAGCCGTCCGGCTCCTCCTGTCCGCGATCTCGGGCCGCTCCGCCGAGCGCCCCGAGCACATCCGGCTCGAGACCCGGCTCATCGTACGGGCGTCGACCGGACCACCGCCCGTCCCTGCCAGGAGGTGAGTGGGGCCTGACCAAGGGAACGCGAAGGAGGGACCGCGCCTGGCGCGGCCCGCTTGACACACCCGACTCACCCGTCGACCGACGGTCCCCGGCGGTCGCCACCGTGCCCTCCGCCTCGGGCGGCCGGCATTCCATTGGAGGAGGAAACGATCCGATGAGATCCAAGCTTCGACTCGCCGCGCTCGTGGCGGGCCTCGCCGTCGTGGCGAGCGCCTGTGCCGCCGGCGCGAGCCCGACCCCGGAGGCGACGGTCGCGCCGACGGTCGCGCCGACCGTGGCGCCGGAGACCTACCCCACCGGCGACATCAAGATCACCCTGTGGACGAAGGAGGGGGAGGGCGACGGCGCCCTGCAGTTCGTCAAGAAGCTCACCCAGGAGTACGAGGCGCTGCACCCGAACGTCAAGTTCGGGGTCACCAACAAGGACGTCGAGGCCCTGCGCCAGGACTTCCTCACCAGCAGCCTGGCGGGCAACGCGCCTGAACTGCTGTGGACCGTCGCCGACCACATCGGCCCCTTCACGGCGGCCGACACGATCCTGCCCCTCGACGGGCTCATCGATCCGGCCACCTACCTGTCCAACGCCCTGGCAGCCGTCCAGGCCGACGGCAAGACGTGGGGCGCCCCGATCTCGTACGGCAACCAGCTGATGCTGTACTGGAACAAGGACCTCGTTCCGACGGCCCCGGCCGACAGCGACGCGATGATCGCCGCGGCCAAGGCCTTCACCGACGAGGCCGCCGGCAAGTACGGCCTGGTCTTCAACCAGACCGAATCCTTCTGGCTGGTGCCCTTCCTTGGCGCCTACAACGGCTCCGTGTTCGCGGCCGACGGCAAGACGCCGACCCTCGACACGCCCGCCATGGTCAGCGCGCTCACGTTCATGAGCAACCTGAAGTTCACTGACAAGGTCATGCCCAAGGAAGCCGACTACAACGTCGCCGACAACCTGTTCAAGCAGGGCAACGCGGCGATGATCGTCAACGGCGACTGGACGCTCGGCGCGTATGCCGACGTCTTCAAGGACAAGCTCGGCGTGGGGCCGATCCCCAAGATCACCGGCGCCGACTTCCCCAAGCCGTACACCGCCGGCGCGTTCTTCATGGTCTCCAAGGCCGTGGGTGACGATGCCGACAAGCAGTTCGTCATCGCCGACTTCATCAAGTTCGCGACGGGCAGGGACGCCCAGATCGAAATGGTGAAGACGCTCAAGAGGTTGCCCGGCAACCTCGAGGCGCTCGGCGACGCGATCGTGACCGGCGACCCGTACCTGGCCGGCGCCGCGGAGGCCATCACGCATGGCGTCCCGCAGCCGACCAACCTCGAGATGCGCTGCGTCTTCGACTCGATGACCGCGGGTGTCCGTGACCTGTTCACGAAGGGCAGCGATCCGGCTGCGGTCGCCAGGAACATGCAGACGTCCGCCGACGCGGGCGTGGCACCCGGAGGCGAATGCGCCGCCGAGTGAGGCGCTGACCCGCCGACGAGCCCCGGCCCATCCGGGCCGGGGCTCGCGTGCATCCGCCGCCTCCGGGGAGGCGCTGATGGGAAGGAGGTAGGGGCTCCGTGTTCGACTGGTCACAGGCCGGCACAGCGCTGAGCGACGTCGGCGTCACACTGGTCGTCCTCGTGGCCGCCGTGGCCATCCTCGAGGGGATCCTCTACGTCGTGTTCGTGCGCTGGCGGAAGGCCCGCCTGGCACTGCCGATCATGCTGATCACGCCGGCCGCCATCGGCCTCCTGGCCCTCTACGTCTACCCCTTGCTCTGGGAGCTCAACGTCTCGTTCACGAAGATGAACATCCGCAACTTCATCTTCCCGGGCTTCCTGGGGCTCACCGCCGAGAGGAACATCTTCGTCGGCCTGCAGAACTACATCAACGTCTTCACCGGCCCCGTCCTGAAGCAGACCGGCTTCTTCCAGCTCTTCGCGCAGACGGTCATCTGGACGGTCACCAACGTCTTCTTCCACGTCACGCTGGGCATCGGGCTGGCACTGATGCTCAACAGGCGGCTGCGCGGGCGGACGGCGTACCGGGCCATGCTCATCCTGCCCTGGGCCATCCCGGCCACCGCCTCGCTGCAGATCTGGCGGACCGAGTACAACTTCGAATTCGGGGCAGTGAACCAGCTCCTGGGGCTCGTCGGCCTGGGGCCCTACCCGTGGTTGTCCGAGCCGATCTGGAACTTCCTGGCCATGATCATCACGAACGTCTGGCTCGGCGTCCCGTTCATGATGGTGATCGTCCTGGGCGGCCTGCAGAGCATCTCGCACGAGTACTACGAAGCGGCCGAGATCGACGGCGCGGGCCCGGTGCAGTCGTTCCGCACCATCACGCTGCCCCTGCTGCGGCCGGTGCTCATCCCGGCCATCCTGCTGGGGACCTTCCTGACCTTCAACCAGATCCTGGTGCCCTTCTTCATCAACCAGAATGAGCTAGAGACGAGCGACATCCTCGTGACCGCGCTCTTCCGCGCCGCCTTCCAGTACAGCCGCTACGGCTTCGCGGCCGCGTTCGCCTTCGTGATCTTCGCCATCCTGCTCGTCTTCACCGTGTTCTACGTGCGCTGGACGAAGGCGCTGAAGGGAGCCTACGAATGAGCGCCCCGGTCCCCACGGCAACCTCCGCCGCCTCGAAGCGGTCGCTGCTGCGGCGTCTCACCGTCGCGCCCGCTCGCGGGCAGGACGCGCCGGTCAAGCGGGCGCTGATCCATCTGGGCCTGCTGTTCGCGTCGCTGATCGCCGTCTTTCCCGTCATCCGGGTATTCGGCACCGCACTGCGTCCGGGCAACAACCTCCTCGACCCGAACTTCTCGATCATCCCGCAGGGCGCGACCCTGGATGCGTTCGGCCAGGTGGTCTTCGAATCGGGCCTGGCGCAATGGCTGTTCAACAGCCTGGTCATCACGCTGGGCACCGCGGCCGTCGGCCTCGTCATGTCCGCCACGTCCGCCTACGCCTTCTCGCGCTTCAAGTTCCGTGGACGCGGCCTCAGCCTGACCTTCCTCTTCGCCACGCAGCTCATCCCGGGCATCATGCTGCTCGTCCCGATCTACCTGCTGGCCGTCCAGCTCGACCTGGTGAGCACGTATCGGGGCCTCGTGATCGCCTACTCGGTGACCTCCATCCCCTTCAGCATCTGGATCCTCAAGGGCTACTACGACACGGTGCCCATCGATCTCGAGGAGGCGGCGCTGATCGACGGCTGCTCGCAGCTGCAGGCGTTCTGGAAGATCCTCCTGCCGCTGTCGCTGCCGGCCCTGGCCATCGTCTTCCTGTTCAACTTCCTGGCCGCCTGGGGCGAGTACTTCACGGCCAGCGTGCTGATCGGGTCGAAGGAGGAGCTGCTGACCTGGACGCTCGGTGTGGCGCGCTTCCAGGGCCAGTTCCAGACGCAGTGGAATGAGCTGTCGGCGGCCTCGATCATCGTCAGCCTGCCGGTGGTCATCCTCTTCGTGTACACGTCGAGATACCTCGTCTCCGGCCTGACGCTCGGCGGCGTCAAGGGGTGATCTCCCGGGCCCGGCGGCGGCCGGCGGCCGCCGCCGCCATCCTCGTCGTCGTCGCCGCCATCCTGGTCGGGCTGTTCGCCTCGGGCCGCCCGCAGAACGTGCCCGCCCCCACCGCGTCGCCCAGCGCGTCGCCCAGCGCGCCGCCCGTGGCGGACCGGCCGCCGCTCACGGTCGACGGCCACATCCGTGACGCCGACCTGCAGCACGATAGCCGCGACGACCTCTACCGGACTCCCGGCGGCGCCGTTCCCGCCGGCACGACGGTGATCCTCCGCCTGCGGGCGGCCGCGGGCGACCTCTCGGGCGCCGACGTGCGCCTGGCGGACCGGCTGGCCGGGACCTCCGTCGTCGCGCCGATGGCCCTCGTGGCCATCGACCCGACCTCCGGCGAGCACGGCTATGCGTACTGGGAGGCGACCGTCCGAACCTTGCCCTCGCCGGCCGTGCTCGACTACACGATCGTCGCTCACGACGGGAGCGCCACGCGCTATCTCAGCGACGATCCGGTCGCCGACGGTGGCACCGGCGGCATCTACCGCGAGCCGCCCAAGGAAGGCGGCTGGCAGATCACCGCCTACGACCCGGACTTCACGACGCCGGCCTGGACGCGGGGGGCGGTCGTCTACCAGGTCTTCCCCGACCGGTTCTCCAACGGCGATCCCGGCAACGACCCCTCGCCGGCGGCCACGCCGGGGACCGAGGGCGCCGCCCGTTTCCGCTACGGTGACGTCTACGGCAACCCGGTGCTCGTCAAGCGCTGGGATGAGCGGCCGGAGGGCTACTGCCGCGCCTACCAGGGCGTGTCCTGCGCGGAAGGTCCGCTGGGTCGCGACTTCTACGGCGGCGACCTGGCCGGCATCACGGCCCGGCTCGGGGAGCTGGCGGACCTCGGCGTGACGGTCCTCTACCTCAACCCGATCTTCGCGGCGCCCTCGAACCATCGCTACGACACCTCGGACTACCTCACCGTCGACCCGGACCTGGGCACGAATGCCGACTTCGACGCGCTCATCGCGACGGCCGGGGCGCACGGCATCCGGGTCATCCTCGACGGCGTCTTCAACCACGTCTCCTCCGATTCGCCGTGGTTCGACCGGGCTCGCCGCTTCTCGGAGGTGGGCGCCTGCGAGTCCCCCGACTCGCCGTACCGCTCCTGGTTCACCTTCCGCGCGCCCGGTCCGAACGAGCCGTCGCCGTGTGCGCCCTCGTCGCCGGGCGGCGATGACACCTACTACGTCGGGTGGTTCGGGTTCGACACGATCCCCGAGATGCAGGAGGTGCCGGCCGTCCTCGACCTGGTCACGGGCCCGGACGGCGTGGTGCCCTACTGGCTGCGCCGCGGCATCGCGGGCTGGCGCCTGGACGTCGTGGACAGCCTCAGCCACGACTTCCTGCAGCGCATCCGATCGGCGGCCAAGGCCGCCGATCCCGACGCGCTCGTGCTCGGCGAACAGTGGGGCGACACCTCGCCCTGGCTGCTGGGGTCCGAGGTCGATTCGACGATGAACTACCGCTTCCGGCGTGCCGTGATCGCGCTCGTGAACGGCGACACGCCCGACCTCGACGGCTCGCTGGAGGCGCTGACGCCCAGCCGTTTCGCGGCCGCCATGCGCGCCGTCCAGGAGGACTACCCGCCGCCGGCGTTCAACGCCCTGCTGAACCTCGTCGACAGCCACGACACGACGCGCATCCTCTGGACGCTCACCCCGGCTGACGAGAACGATGCCGCAAAGACCGATCCTGCGGCGCTCGCGGAGGGCAAGGAGAAGCTGCGCCTGGTGGCGGCGATCCAGCTGACCTGGCCGGGCATGGCCTCCATCTTCTACGGCGACGAGGTGGGTCTCAGCGGGCAGGACGATCCCGACGACCGGCGCCCCTATCCCTGGGGCAGCGAGGACGACGACCTTCGTGCCTACTATCGAACGCTGGCCCGCCTCCGCGCCGACCATGTCGCGCTGCGCGAGGGAGATCTGCGCTTCCTGCTCGCCGACGACGACACCGACACCGTTGCGTTCCTCCGCCGCACGGACGCCGACGCGGTCGTCATCGTGCTCAACCTGGCCG
>Ga0334722_10001267_pt1 | contig 32580 bp, 27 predicted proteins | sample C3_bottom_MG_FD_207210 | JGI IMG/M metagenome (GOLD analysis project Ga0334722, IMG submission 207210) | Sediment microbial communities from Yellowstone Lake, YNP, Wyoming, USA - C3_bottom | ecosystem: Environmental > Aquatic > Freshwater > Lake > Sediment | place: USA: Wyoming | collected... | reverse complement strand
AATCGTCTGGAACAGCCCAGGACTTTCCTGATGGCCGGTACCGGCAGTCCCCTTTCCAGGAGGTAGGTGACCCGGGCGAAGTCCAGGAGGTAGTTCTCGACGGACTCATAGCTGTGCCCGGTGCGCCAGACAATTTCGGTCTCGGTATAGCCGTCCATGTAAAGACGGATGATCTTATCGGCGTGGCTTAAGGCCGGTCCCATATCAGCCACCATACCCCTGGTGGGGACCACCACGCCTGGATGTTCCTTGAGCAAGGTCTGTATGGATTTGGTGGAGAGGCCCAACAGCAGGGCCAGATCCGGTTGGTTTAAGGTAGCCCCCTGGGATCTGGCCTGGGTGGCCAGGCGCAAAAGCCTGGTCCACTTGAGCGCCTCGGCGTTATCCCGGTTAGCCAGTTCCCAGTCCTCAGGGGTGATGTAATCCAGGACTACGGCTTTCAGTTCACACTGGGATAGTTTTTTGCCGGCCGGCTCCCGGTCGCTCACGGCCTGGTACACGATGGCTCCAGGGGCTCGTTCCTGCCTGTTCAGGCGGCTGGCCAGTTCCGCCAGTTCGTCCAAAAACTGCTCTACGGCTGCCGGGGAGTAGCCGTGCCGCCGGCGTAACAGTTCAGCAAAGGCTTGGCGGCTGCCGGCACCGGTGCCGGGTTGTCTTAAAGCTTCCTGGTCCAGGCCCAGCCGGGTGACTATCCCCGGGTCCTTTTCCCGGTGTCTGGCCCAGATTTCCCACCAGGCTTCCAAAAGCTCCGGCGGCTCCCCCAGCAACCTTGCCAGTTCCGCCAGCGGTTGGTCCCAATTTTGCACCAGTTCCTTGAAACCCTGCCACCACCGCTGCCACCGGCCCGTACTAATGGCCAGATCTTTGCGCAAGGTAGTGAGGGCCTCACCACTTAAGTACCGGTCAATAGCCAGCACCGCCCGGAGGTTCTGCATTAGCTGGCGGTTCTCTTTCTTCATACCGGCCACCGGCAGCAGGACTCCTTGTTGCCAGAAGGATTGCAGGATGGCGCGAATGCCCCGGTGGGTCTGGGGAAATAGGACGCCAAGCCTGGGAGTGTCCAGAATGGCATCCTGGGCATAGGCCTCTTCCACCAGGCGGGCCAGGCGGCCCCTCTGCAGAGCCACCGTCCCAAACTCGGCCATCAACTCGACGTCTTCTTCCGCCACCACCGTTAGACTGATTAGCTTCTCCGGCTGGTTGGCCCGGGAACGCTTCTGGTGGTTCTCCCGGCCGGAGATGGCCGGAAAAACAATCTGGCCTAACCTCCGGGTTAACAGATTTCGCTCCAGGTACTCCAAAACGTCTCGTGCCGCCAGGACGGCCTCTTCCAGGGGCACCTCCCGCCTGGTCCTGATCTCGCTGACCAGGTAGTTGAAAAGGCCCTTGGCCTCCAGGGAGGCCGCCTGGGTAAGAATACGCTGGCGGAAAAAGGCGGGGCGACCCACGGCTTAAACCCTCGCTTGTCCAGGTTTTTCCTAAAGGGTTCGCCATGCCGGCTTTTTTTCCTGCTGGCCAGAAGCCTAATTTAAGCCGGGTAAGTATTGCCAGGTTCCGCCCTCCAGACCAGGGGTGGCAAGGACAATTATACCGGTAGGTCGGGAACCCTAACTCCCCCTGACCTGGATGGCGGGTGATAACATCTTATCTCTTACCCCCCTGGCTGCCGCCGCTCCAGCCAGCAGGGCAGAACTAGATTAAGGCAATGTTGACCGTGGTCCTTCCTGCCAGGGAAAGGGAGAGGAGGGGTTATAGAAGGTACCGGAGGTGCTTTGGGGATTAGGAACTCAGATCGGCAAATGCCAGATCATACGGTAAGCCTGCGGCGGGGACCGTACGTACATGCGTTCGTCCAGGCCGATGCGGGCTGTAAGGTTTGATTTTGGCGGCCTCTGGACGTCCGTTGGCATTAGCAAACGGTTAGCAAAAAGAAGGCCGCCTTGGGGCGGCCGTCACTCCTGTCCTGGGGTGTTGTTTGCTAATTCGGGAATGCTTGATTGAAGTTTTCTTTCGGTCTCTTCTAGGAACCATAGCCTATTTTGACGCTTAAGAAGGCCCTTTGCCAGCGGGTTAAAGAGCGGGCAATCTTATCAGAGGATACCTGGAAGGTCCCACGTTTCAAGTTTTTGTTGCCATTAATCTATTTGTTCTTTTTATTGAGGCTTAATTTCTTCGAACATGGTTATGGCTGTCAATGGTTTGGGGTAAGTGATGTCACAAGGCTAGTGTTTCAAAATAGACTAACCGTTATCCTCTCTCAGGCTCGAAAAACGAAACAGCAAGCTTAGCCTGATCAACTTAGTCATTCTTGCTCCTTTCTTCCACCTGCCGCTCGAATCGATCAATTAGCAGGTTACCCTGTAGACTTTATCACTCTTTCAACGTAATTTCCCCTTTGAAAGACTAGAGGATATTCTTTTTCGAGTTGTTTCTCGGTACGACCATTTGCGTCCGGAATCTGCGAGACTGTCGTGGCGGAGAGGAGGTAACCTTCTAAACGTATCCCCCTGCGCTGAAACTCGGGCCAATCGCTCAACTTCCGCAAGGCGCGCAGGGCTTCGAACTTGTCCATGGTTCCTGCCAACCCCTCGTGGTGCAAGCCATGGGGATCCACGAAGATGGCTCGCGTTTGGCCGGTACGAATATTGTACAACCACAAGATGAAGTCCGGGTAGAAGCCGCTACGCTTATATAAGCCGATGCCGGTACGCGCCAGGTTGCGAAGCACATAGAGTTCGTAGTTTTGTAACTCCAGGTCACTGTTGTGTTGTTTCCAAAAATCACGAAGATCCTTGAGAAACTGCTGCTCATCCCGGTTTAATGCCGGCGGATGGACGGACACCGCTTGTTTCCATGGACGCCCGCCTTCGGTCAGGAGGGGATTAAATAGGCTACGGTCGAAGTAGATTCTCGGTAGTGGCTCTCCGCCTTCGTTGGTCGGAAGGCCGTTCCGGAGCAAGTTTTCGATGTCCTTAAGCCACTTTTCGCCGTACACCAGAATACTGTACTCGTCCAACACGTGCGGGTCGTCGGCTCTCAGATAGGCGACTGTCACATGCTGGCTTTCAGCCTCCCGCTCCTTCATACGCACGAAGCGGTCTAGATATGCCTTGAGTGCCTGTTCGGCGGCCTTCTGAACGCTCTCAATGGCCAGGCTCGCTGCGGGCAATTTTACCCGACAACATGATTGCAGGACCTGGGCTATAGCCTCGGGGGTGATGTACAAGTTGGCGTAACCGCGCATATGTTTGTATTCTAGTGCTTCCAGATAGAGAGCTTCCTGATCCACGGGCACCCTGGAAAAGTCGAGATCAACCGACCCATACTTCCTGGCTCGGAGCACGGTGGGTGCTCCGCCTGTAGTAGAAAGCACAGCAACGCGAGGAGTGAAATCCAGTTCGACAGGTGGAGCGCTTGCATCTAGCGGCCAAATTAATGCTGAAGTGTTGAAGCCCGGCTTTGTTTGCGGCACGGGGAGGTTCTCTGGCCACGGATCAATTTTTCGGACGCGCAAAGAAAATTCCTTGCCTACATCCTCATTCGCGATAATTTGGCGGAACGTCTGGATATAGTTGGCGTTCCAGCCAAAGATAATGAGCGTCTCGAGAAAGCGAAGGTCTTTCGGGGGCGAGTCATTCTGTAAAGCAGCGCTCCGCTTAAGGCTCATGTCTTTACCCTTGAGGCGCACACCGCGACCAAAGAGCTGGATGATCTGGGAGCCGGCACCCTTGCCCACATTGAGCAAACCCATGGAGGACACCCGCCAGGAGGACCATCCCTCGATAAACTTCTTGGCACCAATCAGCAAAAATATGGAGGAATCCGGGTGGTCCACTAAGTCGAACTGAGAAGGCCGGAAGTTGTCCTCTTGCACCTCGATGCCCAGTTGCTCGACCAGATGTTTCTTGAAGGCCGGGACGTCACCAATGTTGACGACACCGAAGTAGGGCGCATTTTCATCGGCAGTAGAGAGACGAAGGCCCAGTTCACTATCCGTCTGTTTGATCTCCCACACCTCCAGACCGCCACTACCATGGAAGACATCGGCCAGGATCCGATCATATAAAGCATCGGCATCCTGCCCACACAGGCGTTCGATGTGGGGAGCAAACAGGTCCTGGCCGCTCTCGATGTCCTGGAAACCGCTGTTACCCGCCAAGATGCGCTCCATTACTGAAACGGCCCAGCTCCGGTCTTCAACAAAGCGCTTGAGGAATGCCACCACCTCAGCGACATCGCTGCGGCGTTTTTTGTCCTCTGTGTAGAGGGCATTGACACTACTGCCCAAAAGCACCCACAGGGGCTTCTCAATGTTGTATGGGCCGAAGGTAGCCTGGTTTTGCCGATGAATGTAATGTTGGTGGTAAAAAGTGAGAAGGCCACCCACCAACAACTCGTGGGCTTGCTCGGGGCGGGAATCATTCAAGTTGAGCACGACAAAGTCCTTGCCATAGCCGTCGCCGTAGAAATGGGCGTAGGAGTAGTCGAACAGGATAGCTTGGCCGTATTCCTGTAGGAGTTGCTTTTGGGATTTCTTGCCAGCCGCAGCGATGGCCTGGGCAAAGGTGGCGCTATACTCTAGCAAGAAGCCGCTCTCGCTCAGGTACTTCTGACGGCTCTTCCAGGTCTGGGCTTCGCTCCCGGTGCCCTTGTGCCCTTCGTCCACGATGACTAGGTTGTTTGAGCCGATTTCCTCAAGAACCACGCTCGTGCCTTCGCGAGAAGGTTCCTCCGCCAGCTTGTAGATATCGATGACTTTAACCTTCGGGACAAAGAGCCCACCTGAGCCATACCGGTCTTCGATAAATAGAGCTGCATCCAGACCGCTTTCGCCTAGTTCTTTTAGGTGCTGTTCGGAGAGGCCTTCATTGGGTGTGATGAGTAGGATGTTGTCAAATTCCCGGCGGGAAGCGTTTCCCGGAACAAGGGTCTCGGGATGGGTGCCGTGCTTCAGGTAATAGAGCACCTGCCAGATGTTCACGTGCATGAGCAGGGTCTTGCCGCTACCTGTGGCCATAAAGAAGGCCAGGCGTCTTAGGTTTTCATGAGAGAAGTCTGGAAAGCTGGCCAACTCTGGCTCTTCGGCGCGTAACTCGGAGAGAAAGCTGTTGAGGTCAGCGATAAAGGCAATGGGGTCTTCGGTCAGGCGATCCAGGAAGATCTCGGTGTAAAGCAGAGCCAGGTATTGAAAGTAGCGGAAACCCAGGAAGCCGCGCCGAGCCCTGCGCAACTGCTTCTCATAGGCCAATACCCGACGATCGTATTCTCCCAGCCTGTCCTGGGGAACCAACAGATCCGGCTGGGTGGCTAGCCGTCCAAAAAAGTGACTTTGCCCATTGCGATCGGGTCCTTCTGGTATGGGGCGGAGCAAATTCTTCAGCGTCTCAAAGTCCTCCACGCCCAGAAGGTGGTGCATATAACGGTTGAGAACGAGATAATCTTCCAGCCGGGGCATATCAGCTTTCTCCCTCCATCATCAACCGCTTGAAGAGCGGATCCAGGGATGCCACGCCTGGTGTAGGAGTGTCGCCGTTGATGAGGACCTCGTCCCAGACTTCGCCGTTTTGCCTCATCGCGATGATTTGGCTTTCCAAGAATGCGCGCTCTTTCTCAGGTTCCAGTCCGTCCATATCCCGCCAGACCGCTAAGATGCGACGCTTGCCCTCACGGTCGGTAGCCTTGACCACGCGGTAAACGCGGTCGCTGTCTTCTGGGTTGCGCCAAGTTTCATATTGCCGGACGCGCAGACCGTAAAGGTAGTTGAAGGTCTCTACCAGGTCCACGGGCTTCTGCACCGGGCCGTCGTCGGTGAGGATCTCCAGGCGGTACGCGAAGGGACGGCGCAAGTCTAAGGCACGCAGGCAGGTCTCAGCCTCCATGAGGGGGAGTTCTAACCAGTAGCGTAAGCGGTAGGCATCCTCTCCCGCCAGCGCCTTGTAGGCGGTCTCCCGCTCTTGAGCCCGCACATCCTTGGCTTGCCGCTCCACAGTGGCGGCCAGGTTATGCAGAGTGTCCTCGTAGGACTCTAAGTGTAGGATCTTGACCAGCCGCGGCGTGCATTCAACTTCCTCAGGGATGGGCAGGCGTTGAGGCCTGCCGTCCCTCCACTCTGGCGCAAACATGACCTTAGCGACTCGCGGCAGGAGCACGGTATCGAAATACTCACCCATCTCCACCAAGATGAACTTGCGCTGCCCATCGTCCTCGCGGTTCAGCTCGATAATGGCGTGAGCCGTAGTGCCAGAGCCAGCAAAGAAGTCAAGGACAATATCTGAAGCCGCAACCGAACCCACTCTCAAGCAATCTTTCACGAGTTCTACTGCCTTTGGATAGTCGAAAGGCTTGGACGCCATAAAGAGGTTACTAAGGGTCCTCGTCCCCCAGTCTGTAGCAGAGTATTCCCTCTTCTCCCACCACGTCGGAGGGGTTCTGCCTTCGGGCTTGTAAGACTTGACGTAGAGTGCTAGATTTCCGTTTCGGTCCACATCCACCTTCACCTTGTCTCTGTTTGCCTGTAACCTCTCCACGCTCCACTTCCACCGTCTCTCCTGCCCGCGTTCGTCGATTGGCCATAGAATTTGCTCTTCATCAACGGGCTGTTCAAGCAGGATCCACTCTTTGCTCTCGTCGCTCCAGTTCATCTCAGGAACTCTCCAGCCTCTAGTCTCTCTGTTAACGAAGATCGGGTAAAACATCCTTGGCGACTCCCGTCTAAAGCCCCCATGCTTCCTAAAGTTTGTCCACTCATATGCTCCATTCTCATCCTTCTCTTCGTACCGTTCGACCTGCTCCTCGGTATGCTGTAGACGGCCAACTACACCGTCTTCTCCGCCGTTCCACCCAAAGACCACGTATTCGTGCTGAACCGAAAACCCCTTTGGAGTTGACCGGCCGGCTGGGTTGCTCCGGACAACAACAGTTTCCATCTCGCCCGGAAACACCAGCGGCATCAGCGCCTTCAAGGTTACAACTTCGTGGTCGTCGATGGCGACGGCAATCGTTCCACCCTTCTGAAGAAAAGCTCTGGAAGCCCAGAGCCTTTCGAACATCAGGGCTGCCCAAGTGGAGTGTTTGTAGTTATTCTTGTAGATTATCTCGCTGGAGGGTGAGTTGTACGGCGGGTCTATGTAGATGCACTTCACCTCTTCCCGGAAGCGTCCTTCGAGAAGCCGTAGCGCTTGATAGTTTTCACCATGTACCAAGATCCCATCGGTGGCTTCGTCTAGGTCGTCGAAGGGTAACGTCTCCAAGAGGTGGATAACAAAGTTTTGATCAAAGTGCTTAGTACGCACTGGCAGCGTTGGATGGGCCTCCAAGAATGCCTCGGTTATCTCATCGTTTACTGCCAACCAGTGCCGCCATTCCTCTAGTTGCTCTTCGTTCCGCAGAATTTCCCTCCAGAACTCGCGCGGCACGTGCTGAATGGGAATGAGGTAGTCTGTCTCCAGGATGAACTTTTTCTTTTCGAAGAGCCTCTTTTGAGCATCTTCGATTGTGGCCAAAAAGTCGATCACTCTCTCTGCCAAGTTGCGGAAGGTGCGCACCACCCGACGCTTGGCCTCCAGATCGGCCTTTAGGTCCATCAAATGGAGAATCTGGTCTTTGATGAAGAAGTCCAGCTCGCGGCTAAGAAAGCCGCGCAGATCCTTGTGGATGAAGTAGTCACTGGTGTTGCGGCGACAGAAGTGGCGTAAGCGATTGAAAAGCATCGCGGGTGTGCCCTCGCCTTCGTTCGCTGTCTGACTCAGCAAGGCGCGCAGGTTGCTGTCTGGCACAGCTGATAGCAGACGAGTCAGGGCCTCCTCCAGTATAGCTTCCTGGGCCTTGCTGTTCGTGCTATACCGTTTGGCCTCCTCTGGCGTGGGGAAGCGATATTCAAATGGGAGCACCAGCTCTCGGCGCTTTGTGTCGTAGGTCGCCAGATCCGGGCGGGGAAAGAAGTAGCGTATTTTGCCTTTGGTGTTGTCCTTGGGGATGGAGGCCGCGGTCATGGTGAAGCGTATGCGGTATTCGCCGGTTAGATCCCACAGTTTGAAAGCGTAATCCCGAAAGCGCTCGTGGTTCTTTACGTAGTGCTGGCCATGGTTGGCCCAGTGGAAGAAAACTTCCTCGCCGCTGTAGGGAACCGCGTACGTCTCCCGCGCACCATAGCGCCGCTTTGGGATGAAGTCTCCGTCATCGTAGTACCGGCTGAAAAAGGTAACCAAGTGGTTGAAGATTTCGGCTTTGTAGCCTTCGGTAACGCCTATACGTCGGTTTTTCTCCCAGGCTGCCTCGTAGGTCTCTACGATCGACCGAGTGGCGGGCAGTTTGAGCGCAGTTCCGCGCTTTTCAGGGGCAATACGCCCATCGGGAAGCAGTGCATTCTCGCCTAGAGCTTGGAGCAATTTTGTCCTGCGCGTCTCGTATTCGAGGCGAACCTGTTCGGCTTCTTCGCCCAGTACTTCCGCGAAGGCTTCATCCACCATCAGAGGGAGTTTTTCGGTGATAAAGGTTTCGATTTCAGCGCGCTTAAGTTGAAAGAGGCGGTAAAGGCCGAAGTCCAAGTCGGCTAGGTCAAACTGAAAAAGTTCACGAAGGAAGGTTTGCAACCTGGTTAGGCTATCCACCGGCTTATCATACCTCCTGTACCGCTTCTGACCTGTGGGCAGTCGGATGGGAACTAGGATAACTTCGTGCTTCAAGTCCCGCTGGGTACACTTATAACCCTGAGGGTAGCTGCCACCTCTTTGGTTAGAAGGTGCTTATCATAACCTGTGATTAAGGGATTCCTCCCTTGATAACACGTTAGTTCTACATGTTTTCACCTCTTTCCTCCCTAAAAAGAAAAAATTTAACCATAATGGACAAAAAGCAACAATGCAAAGCAGCTACCCTTCCCTTTTGTATTTGGGGCCTGTTCTACTATAACTCCCTGCACAAGAAATAATCGGAAATTATACTGTCATAGGAGTATCTTGGGCACTTGGAGGCCAGTCCCTTTCAAGATACACATTGACCTTCTGTTTCGTTAGGCTGTTCGAAAATCTGCTCAGAGCGCGCCTTTGCAGCAAACCCTTTATGAATCCAGCCTGGTGTGGATGGTACACAGAAATGTTCGTCCACAACAACCCGGGTTGAAAGGTTTGATTTTACTGACCTCCAGGAGAATCCGTTACCAAACCGTTAACAAACGATTAGCAGAAAGAAGGCCGCCTTATGGCGGTAGAGCTTATTCCGAAAGACCCAGAATTGAAACACCCTCGTCGGTGGGATCTACACTTGCAGGTCGGGCTGCCTTTACAAAACGCATAAGAGACATTAAGCGACGTTGACAGGGCTCCAAGGACGGATAACATAGTCGGGAGGGGAAGGACCTTCTTGTGTAGAAACCACCTCCGACACCGATAAAATCGCACAGTGAGTGGTTGGTATCGGTTGGAAGAAGGGCGAATTGAACGTCGCATAATATCGGCAAAGAGATTCCACTCTGATAAACTGCGTATATCGCCGCTTTAAGGTTTGTTTCAACCAAGGGCAAAATAGCCCCCACCTTGAAAAGCTCTAAACGAATAGGGGTGAGGTAAACTCTTATTTTCCAGCGTGGTCGAAACCGTTTTCTTTAGTCGTTTTCGCTTTTTCGAGAGCTTAAGGCTTTAAACCCGTCCTTTTAGTAGGCTGTTTCAGAAGTTCTCCTTCCAAATCCCATCGGGCTGGATAGACCATTTTATCTTGCTGTTACCTGAGACGGTTGAGCCAGGTGCCCAAAGAGGCTCGCGGTAAATTGGATATAGGAAATCAGCAGACAGCCGATCCCAGCCCGCCAATACTTCAAAAGCACCCTGCATCTCAGATTTGGAGGTCGCATGCGCTAAAACACGTTCACCCTCGATTAGAGGCGAATCTACGTCGTCAAGAAGAGGAACCATACCAAAAATTTCCTCAGACTCGTTCCACTCTACACGTTCGAGCTGACCAAGGCCATAGCGTGTGTCCCCACCAATAAAAAGGGTATCTATCTTTTCAATGTCATGTTTTAGCGGGCAATCACCACTTATAAAGACATAACCAAACATGGCCACGGGAGAAGAGTCATGCTTAGCGCTGTCGCGCCAGTAGGGCTGAATGCATTCCGTCTCGCGCAGAGTACCTTCAGCAGCCGAGTAACTCTGCGGATCAATAGCTGTCGCTGGCCGGGTGTCTAGAAGACGCGAACGAAACTCGCGGTCGCTTAATGACTCTGTCTTGTAATTAGAGGCTTGCCTTTGCCAGAAAAGGCCCTTTCCTTTTTCGTACTGTGGTAGCCAGGCACCCCAATTGCCCGCGGTGTATTCAGCCGGGTAAAGATAAGAGAACTTCACTTTTGCCTTCAGCTCCAAGCCCATTTTTTCGTAGTCAGGAAAACCATTACTACCGGCTCGAGCGACCTCAGCTGTTATGGCACCCCATACTGCCCTGGCCGGTATGTAAAGACGGCAGCGGTTCAGAGCACCTGCCGGCATCGCCCCGATGAATAAAGGCGATCGTAGCTGCCAGATCCAGCGAAAAAGTACCCATTTCATGACTTATTCTCCTTCTTCGCTTTAGCATGGTAGCGGGCGTAGACCAGAGCCTGCGTTAATAACTCACGGGCAAACAGCAAGTCGTCAAGGTTGTCCCCAAGCGCTTGCAGTTTTTGAAACACGTCGCTTCTTTTATTACTCGGAAAGAGGGGGGATGCCTCTGGGGTTTCCTCTAAAAATCGCGCGCATTCCATGCTTACCCTCTTGCCTCCATCATTGCCGCGAACCTCCAGGAAAAGAAAGAAGGCATAAAGGCCCTGCTCTTGAAGAACAGCTAACGCATTTGTCAGCAATTTTTCGTCGATTGTAGCAAGACTTTCGCCGAGTTGGGCACAGCTTAAGTCAATGTTTTTCATCACTTGCCCCCCTGTCTTAAGTGTTTTTTGCACCTGACGGATTCTGAGTACCAACATGCTTCAGGACCCTCAGCCGCCCCATGCCGCGTGTACCCATGCCTCCAATGCCAAGATGCTCAAGGTACGGATCGGCTACTGAGACAACGTCGTGCACATCGTCAATAGTGACGTCTTGGCCGTTGCCTTTGAAGGAAATTGGGGCACCGTTAACGCGGAAATGTGCAGGATTGCGACAGGTTACCTCCCAGTAAAGCACTGTAGCGCGTGGCAACGCCTCATAAGTAAATAAGGCGCCTTCTTCGGCTGCACCGGTAACAGGATTAATGGCCACTGACGTACGCACCTCAAGGTTACTATTGACAATATGGTGAAAAAGCTTATCTGAAGTAACAACGAGCCGCGAAATAATATATTCCGGAATGCCGAGATCTTCAAGAGGCTTCTTTAATTCAGCGAATTTTTCCCAATCGGACCTAACCTCAAGTAAGATCCAGCCCAGGTTCAGTGCTGACCCGGTGGATTTATCAGAAGACCGATAAACGGCATCCAGGTCCGAGGGCTCCTGCACTTCTCGGAGTTCATCCAATTGCCGTAAGGCTCCTGGCGCCGTAACCCAAACCGGCCCTTCTCGGGTAGCCACCGGAAACAAAAGGACCTGCGCGTCACTGAAGGCTGCTAGACCCGCGAACCCTCCCAGATTACCGCGGGCAAATCCAAAAACCGTACATATAGGGCAATCATGTTTACCACAATGCCCGCCTGACCCGTCGGGTTTGGCTTGACCCTGACCGGCGCAGTCAGGATATTTTCCCTTAGCCATTGCCGCATAACTGCGCACAACGCCGGCCAAACTCGACCCCGGTACTTTGGGGATTTTCGTAATTGGATCTCGCACAATAGTGTTGTCTACATATCCGAGCCGACTGCCCCCGCTACCCACATGAATGGGATCAATAGCCAAGCCGGCATGACGAAACTTCTGGTAGCTTTTGATGTTGCTGGTCATTTCGATACCTCCCCGAGAGATAACTTTAGAACTCTCATGTGCCAATCAAGGCACGGCTCCAGTAAATCCATCCGAGCAGCGTCAACAATGGCGTCCAGTACGGCTCCGCGGGCTCCAAGCTGATCGCCTATCACGTTCCGGGCCAAGGTCAACCAGGTATCACGCCCCTCTTCCGGCAGCTTCTGGTCGAGCCCCAGCCAGCGCCGGCGGGCCTCATCTAGCGTCGCCCAGGCCCCCCGCAGCGCGGTTGTCGTGGTGCCCAATCCTGAAAGTAATTGCCATAGTTCGCGCAGGCGCAACCAGTCTGATAGGTTTTGGCCAGAGGCATTGTCAAAGCGCCTCCCTGTATCCTCCAAAAACAGGGTGGCTATGCGAGATGGGTAGACCATAATACCGTCACCACGGCGAAGATCCTGGACATGTCGATATATCTGGCCCTGGGGCGTACGGAAATCTAGAGGGAACCGCGTTTCATCATCTTCAACGGCTAAATATGGGTAAAATACATCCAAGCGGCCGTCGGGCAAGTGCACAGGGACTGCATGCAACTCTTGCTGACCATCGGGTCGTACTAAATTGAGGACCACCACGCTTTCTTGTTTTACGCGCGACTTCACCCGCCATATTTCTTCTTTAACAACCTCCAATTGACTCTCGAGGTTTCGCGTTGCCTCAATGACCGCCTGGAAAGGAGTTTTCCGCGAAAAGGCCACCACGCCAATCCGCAGAGGCATGCGGTCCCAAACGCGTGCAAACTGATGTGACCACGCCTCGATGGCAGCGTCAAGACATTCCGAGGAAGCAGCCAGCGGAACTAAAGCGCGGAACCTCTCAGGGCTCAACTCCAGCGGGATCACAGGATAGTACACCCCGAGTGATTCAGCTTCCTTCACGCTACCAATAGTAAGTGTACGAGGTGCTCTTTCGTTATCGCTTTTTATCTCGCAAGTTTTGTCTTTCAAATCGTCACGCGATGCGGTAGCAGCAAGAAGCCGAGCAACGTTACAAATCGTAAGAAAATCCTGGGAGCCGGCACGGTAGAGCAAACTGATGGGGGCACCTTGACACTGCCCATTGTAGACCTCCCCGTCTTGCCAACCGTTACTCGTTTGCTGATCAGGTTTTATAACCAGCCTGCGCACCCTCCACCTATTGGCATCCTTCGCTGCTATTTCCAGGAACCTGCTAAGTAAACTTTCGAAGAATTCTTCTGTTGTCCGCCAAAACCGATGTAACCGGCCGGGGGAGGCGTTTTTGCGTAGAAGCTGGTGTACTAACCATTGAGCCCGTTCGGTAGGGCTTAGACCATCCCACTTGGGCCTTTCCTTTGCACGATCCTCAACAATCTTAGCGAAGAAATCTTCCCATTTGGTTTCATGCTGGTAACCATCCTGGAGTTTGCGAAGCACAGGATCCACTCGGTCAAGGGGTTGAGAGACTCGTGTTTCAATGTATTGAAGAAGATTTTTATAAGCTGTGTCGGGTTTAATGCTGCTTTGCTGGACATTAGGATTATTACGGCACCATTCTGATGCTGCCTGGGCCCGTAATGAATCGACGCAGGATCCATCCAGCCACCTTCTCACCGGTAAGCTGAAGGTTAATAAGGCTAAACGATCATTGCGGTCGGCTACCTCGGAAATCCAGATCGTTGTTTCTCTGGTCTTTCCACTGAGCCAATCTTTCAGACGCCTTCCCCGGCGCGTCTTACATGTTGGGCAAGGTTGATCTTTATTTCTATCGTCACCAGTCAAGCGGACACCACAGACCGGGCAAATATGTCCGTTTGTCTCCGCGGAGGAAATCTGCCAGGAACGGTGAATTGGGACAGCCGAGTTTTCCCGCGCTCTTACAATTTCCTCGCTCATTAGAATGAGCGACCGGGAAGAAGACGAAAGGTTGTAATACGGAGGTGTTTCCAGCGCCAAGCTTTGTGCTATGCTATCTATTTCTTTCCGCAAGAACTCAAAAAGGTTCTTTGCTGTTGAATCGTCAAGTCCTCCCATCCCGTTCAGGTGTTGGCCGGGGAAAGAGAATATCACCACTTGGGTGTCGCGATACAGCAACGATCCTACGGCAAGATCCACTTCCACAAGCCGCCTGACCTTATCGAGAAATTTGTCCAGCTCGCACCTGGCTGCAGTCCAATCGCCGATGCGTACGGCACGCGACTCGTAGTGATCTGCGCCAATTCCGACGGTAAAAAGACGCCACCTTGTTTCTTGCTTAAGAGGGACGTTGTCCCATTTAAACTGGGAACCCGCAACCATTGCGCCTGCGGCAGCGCTTTTGAAAAGAGCCGCCGCCACGTAAGACTGATCCCAAAGAGCGATATCGTTATTTGGCCAACGCGTTTCCGCTAAGGTGCTATTAAATGCTTTTCGTAACCAGCCATTCTGCCCCACTGCGGTCTCTCGCCAATTCCACCACCTGTCTATATCGTCTCCAAAGTCTTTCGCAATGGATTCGATCTCCACTAAAAACTTTTCAATACGAGAAATGAAGGCCCGCCACGCATTGTCATCCTTGAAAATTTCGGAAGGGTTTGTAACGAGGTTTCGCACCGGGTAGCCAAACGCAGTAGTTAACCACATGTGGGTGGTATCCTGGACAAGATATTGAGACGCGTTATTAGGAAGATTCTTCTCGATTCCCGACGCCATAGCATGCGCAGCTTGGAGTAGCCCAACTGCATTTTTTTCTGAGCTACCCTGATCGAACTTCTCAAGAAAGTCTTCAAAGGAAGATGGAAACTTGAAAATTTGGTAACTTGAACTAAGCCACCCCCAGAAGCTATTCCACGGTTTTGACAAACTTTGGTGCCACTTTTTCTGGTTATAATTACCTATCTGACCGCCTTGGTTCGCCAAGAAGTCGGGATGGCTCTTCCCTGTCATATGCACCCATCCAATGGCTTCCAAAGCAAGTAGAAGAGGGCGGTTATCCCGAAGGATTTCCTCTGGAGAGGTAGATGCACCTGGAGTACTCACTGGTTTTCACCACCTTCGAGCAGACCAGCTTCCGATAGAAGCTCACCAATTTGGTCTTTTAGTTCCTGAACGTGGCCCTTTTCGAGCTTCTGTCCACGATAGTTTATCCCGCACCACTTGTTAATTTTGGCCCTGCCCCATCCAGAAGTGCGCTTGGCTGCAAACCCGTAACGGGTCAGCAACAGCTCTACAGCGTCCAAAAGGTTTGCCAGGGCATCTTCCGGCTTAACGCCGTTTTCCAGCACCGGCCGGGGGGCATATAGCAGCCGCAGGGTGCCCGGAACATTGGCGGGTACAACTTCATATAAGATTGGCCCGGTTCCAGCACGATTCTTCCTATCATGTGGATTTATCAACTCAAAATCTATCTTCGAAAACCACGTGGGATAAAATACAAGAGCGCCTTCAGTGGAATTCTGATTTGTTCCACGCTCATTACCAAACAAGTGCACAATCCATGCGTCGTCTCTCCAACCGTTTAAGCTCATCTCATGGTCTTCAAGATGCTTGAACAGTCCCTGCTTCATCCGGCAAGCCCATCGCAGGAGCCCTTTCCAACTGGCCGCAGCCATATACGGCGCCCCGAACACACGGTCTTTGCGCACGGGGTTGTCCAAAACATGAAGCCACTGATCATCTTTAGAGTACCAGGGCGTCTCAAGGATAAACTCAACCTCAATAGTAACCCAACCAGGAAGTAAGGCCCGGGGGGACGAGTCCATATTGAGCTCCTCCGGCAGTTTAAACTGTCCGATGCTTCGTACATCCTCTATGTACCAATCCCGCGCGTCATAGGCTTGCGGAAGCTCTTTCCGAACCCAGATCATGAAGTCGAGGGCTTGGCCATTGACTAATACCGTTGTCCCGTTTCGCTCCATCGGTTGCAGCTGCTTCTTAAACTGCACCTTGAGCTGCTTAATCTTTTCTTTGATTTGCCTCCTCTCCGGTTTGCTAAGAGAATCTTGCTTCAATTTGCTCTCAAGGAGGGATAGCTCGTAGTTAAACTTATTGCTCAAGTTCTCTAAATGACTAGACTGCAATACGTAGTAATCATACACAGCCACCTTAATCCCCCTCTTTTGACAAAAGAGTCGCTAAAATCTCATCGCCTTTTAGGAATTCTTCTTCTTTCAAATCCGGCCATACCTGTTTGATCTGCTCCAGCATTTGATTAAAATTAATTAGCGCCGGATTTACGAACCCAAACGTCCGTGACGGATTCTTAAAACTGAATACCTTTTTACTTATCCGTTGCTTGCCGGCCAACCACTCAAATATACGATCGGTAGGATCCAACTTTGCCTTATCCTTCGATTCCATCCGGCCGAGAACTTTGTTGAACGTGCTGTGACGTGCATCTTGACGTGCCAAATAGCGCCCTTGCACGGACCAAAAGTTGCTTAATGAGGCCCAGCTTAAATCATCCTCAGGAACACTACGCCATTTCCTATCTCTAACATATTGCTCAAGCTCGGGCCCAAAGACAGCGGTCTTCTCTTCCAACAATTGAATAAGTCCGAAATCCTTATGGTGTAACAAATTTTGTCTGTCAGGCTCATCTGACGGCTTATATACAATTTTTCCTCCGACAGCACCATATCCCGAAATTAGGCACATCGTGAGGTCAAGCAATGCCCACTCCTGTTGTCGTATGGGCCGGAGTTTTGTTAAGCGGATTTTAAAGGTAGTATTTCGAGTGATTCTGTTCATCCGGACCTCGCCGTCTTCAGTAAGAACATCAAAGCGAAACTTCCGTGCCCATCCGGTGCACCCAAAGAGTTCGCATACCAGGCAATGATGGCCCGCCTCATTCGCGTCTTTAATCTCAGGATCTGGACAACGACGCTCTCGATCTGACGGATCGCATACAGAACCGCCAAGACCACGCACCAATACTTCGAACCACCACCGCAAAGAGCCTAGCAGACCAGTTGTTATTAAACGACCACTATCCCCATCAGCATTTCCCGTCCAGATATCCGTCGGCGCCTTAAAGGTCCATTCCTTATAATTAGGCAGTAATATTGACATTCAGTTGCCACCCCCGGCTGTGGAAAGTGCAGCTAAGAGAAGATCAGACTAGCGATGAAAACGCTTCAATTGGGCCACACACAGCCTTTCGGCTGTGGAAAGTTTTAGAAAAAATTCTGGAGATTGGCTTCCAAACCGCTTCAATGGGGCCACAGCCTTTTGACTGTGGAAAGGTTCCACCGGCGACGGTGGACGTCTACTGGGACCTGTTGCTTCAATGGGGCCACAGCCTTTTGGCTGTGGAAAGGATAGTGCGGATCTTCGTCTGTAGGGTGACGGTCACCGCTTCAATGGGGCCACAGCCTTTTGGCTGTGGAAAGAGGCCAGAAGGGCGTCATGGGAGCCATTCCCCAGAAATGCTTCAATGGGGCCACAGCCTTTTGGCTGTGGAAAGAGGGAGGAGGTGAAAGTTGTGGTTAGGACAATGGCAGCTTCAATGGGGCCACAGCCTTTTGGCTGTGGAAAGGGTAGCAATCCGGAAGTGGACCACATGCGGAAGAACATGCTTCAATGGGGCCACAGCCTTTTGGCTGTGGAAAGGGCCAAAGAAATTTGGTTCATTAAGCGGGTCAAGAAAATGCTTCAATGGGGCCACAGCCTTTTGGCTGTGGAAAGAGGGAGGAGGTGAAAGTTGTGGTTAGGACAATGGCAGCTTCAATGGGGCCACAGCCTTTTGGCTGTGGAAAGGGTAGCAATCCGGAAGTGGACCACATGCGGAAGAACATGCTTCAATGGGGCCACAGCCTTTTGGCTGTGGAAAGAACGAAGAATTTATCGAGGAGAAGGGTGTCCTCTTCTCGCTTCAATGGGGCCACAGCCTTTTGGCTGTGGAAAGAATGGCACTTTGGGCCAGCCTCCAGAAGCGCGCTGGTCGGCTTCAATGGGGCCACAGCCTTTTGGCTGTGGAAAGAGGAGGTAACCACATGAAGAAGATCAAGGTGCAATCGCTTCAATGGGGCCACAGCCTTTTGGCTGTGGAAAGAATAAAATCGCTACGGCCTTCTGGGTCGAGCGTAAGCTTCAATGGGGCCACAGCCTTTTGGCTGTGGAAAGCAGGATGTGTAATTCTGGCTATATTACACGAGACGAGCTTCAATGGGGCCACAGCCTTTTGGCTGTGGAAAGCATGGACGCCTGGAACCTCCGGTTGCGGATGTCGGGGCTTCAATGGGGCCACAGCCTTTTGGCTGTGGAAAGTCAAGCGAGAAGCCACTGAGAAGGCATTATCTACGGAGCTTCAATGGGGCCACAGCCTTTTGGCTGTGGAAAGACCAGCAACGGCAGCTCCTTCCGCGTCCAGGTATAGCTTCAATGGGGCCACAGCCTTTTGGCTGTGGAAAGCCGCAAAGGCTGAGACAATGCAGCAGCAAATTGCCGGCTTCAATGGGGCCACAGCCTTTTGGCTGTGGAAAGAAAGCAACCAGATGGATAGGAGGTTACAAACATGGGTGGCTTCAATGGGGCCACAGCCTTTTGGCTGTGGAAAGGCATCAACTCCCTCATCGACGACCTCCGCATCTCCAGGCTTCAATGGGGCCACAGCCTTTTGGCTGTGGAAAGCGCCGTCCTCAGACCACCCGCTTGAAACCCCTCACGGCTTCAATGGGGCCACAGCCTTTTGGCTGTGGAAAGATCCCTTGCGGCACAAGGGATAGAGCTACGCGAATGCTTCAATGGGGCCACAGCCTTTTGGCTGTGGAAAGGACAATTGGCCCGCCCCACCAGCCAACGTTACGGTGCTTCAATGGGGCCACAGCCTTTTGGCTGTGGAAAGGGAGGGGGCGGCATTGGGTGTTCAGCCTGCCGGAGGGCTTCAATGGGGCCACAGCCTTTTGGCTGTGGAAAGCGAAGATCCCGACTGGACTGCCGGTGTGCTCCTGGGTGCTTCAATTGGGCCACAGCCTTTTGGCTGTGGAAAGTGGAACTCGCGGATTTGTTGCGGACTCCACGAATCCGGCTTCAATGGGGCCACAGCCTTTTGGCTGTGGAAAGCCCAATGGGTGGTGACGAACGGGTCCTGCTTACGGACTGCTTCAATGGGGCCACAGCCTTTTGGCTGTGGAAAGCAGGGCCATGTCGACGACCCCGCTTCCTCTCACCCGCTGCTTCAATGGGGCCACAGCCTTTTGGCTGTGGAAAGAGGATCTCTTCGATCATCGCGGAGGCCATAGCAGTCAGCTTCAATGGGGCCACAGCCTTTTGGCTGTGGAAAGTTCTCACCCACCAAATCCTCGCTGTCCGAGGAGGTTAGCTTCAATGGGGCCACAGCCTTTTGGCTGTGGAAAGCAAACTAGTTATGTCGTCTGTCTCGCCTTGCGGAACAGCTTCAATGGGGCCACAGCCTTTTGGCTGTGGAAAGCACAGTAGCTACCGGCAGGGGAAACCCTGCCTACTCGCTTCAATGGGGCCACAGCCTTTTGGCTGTGGAAAGTCTATCACTCGACATCAATGCGGGTGAAGGTGACGCGTGCTTCAATGGGGCCACAGCCTTTTGGCTGTGGAAAGCTGGTTGTTTGGGGGTTTCGAGCTCCTGCAGTTTCCGCAGCTTCAATGGGGCCACAGCCTTTTGGCTGTGGAAAGCGCGGGATGCCGGGCAATTATTGCGCTTTGGCCGATGTAGCTTCAATGGGGCCACAGCCTTTTGGCTGTGGAAAGGAGGTGGAGGACGCAGAGGCTGTCCTTGCCGCCGGAGCTTCAATGGGGCCACAGCCTTTTGGCTGTGGAAAGCCACTACCCCATCAACAAAAACACGTACATTCTTCGCTTCAATGGGGCCACAGCCTTTTGGCTGTGGAAAGATTAAAAAATGCCGGCATAACCGTCGGAGCTTGGGGCTAGCTTCAATGGGGCCACAGCCTTTTGGCTGTGGAAAGCCCCGCCTTCGGGCGGGGCCGCTCAAGGCCCCAATCAGCTTCAATGGGGCCACAGCCTTTTGGCTGTGGAAAGAACCCTGCCTTGGCGCAGGGCCTCCGGCAAGAGTTTGGGCTTCAATGGGGCCACAGCCTTTTGGCTGTGGAAAGAAAGACGGCCTATGTACAGACCACGGACGAAAAGGGGCTTCAATGGGGCCACAGCCTTTTGGCTGTGGAAAGTATCCCTTGAGGCACAAGGGATTCAGCCATTGGCCAGCTTCAATGGGGCCACAGCCTTTTGGCTGTGGAAAGTCGAGGTCCAAGGACGCCGGGTCCCCTTTTGGTGGCTTCAATGGGGCCACAGCCTTTTGGCTGTGGAAAGCAGGTCGTCCTGGGCGATATAGACGAAGCCCAGGCAAGGCTTCAATGGGGCCACAGCCTTTTGGCTGTGGAAAGTTTGATTGATAACGACAGTTTGAAGCACTAAAAAGAGCTTCAATGGGGCCACAGCCTTTTGGCTGTGGAAAGTCGTGTAGCTACCACGCAGAGTAATCCCTCTAGCAATGGCTTCAATGGGGCCACAGCCTTTTGGCTGTGGAAAGCCACAACAACAATTAAACGGCCCCTCGGGTACTTTGCTTCAATGGGGCCACAGCCTTTTGGCTGTGGAAAGGACTGGCGCAACCTAAATCGTAAGCTCCAGGAACAGGCTTCAATGGGGCCACAGCCTTTTGGCTGTGGAAAGAAAGGCAATACCCAGCTTCCCGCCACTAGTGGTAGGCTTCAATGGGGCCACAGCCTTTTGGCTGTGGAAAGAATCGAAAAGAAGGGAGGTATCACCGATGACGATGGCTCGCTTCAATGGGGCCACAGCCTTTTGGCTGTGGAAAGCTTCCGCCTGCACTTCCCCTTCCGCCTCCTCGGTGCCTGGCTTCAATGGGGCCACAGCCTTTTGGCTGTGGAAAGATAAGCCCGCAATGCCCCAGGCCGCTGAATGGCCTCCTGCTTCAATGGGGCCACAGCCTTTTGGCTGTGGAAAGGGCATGTCTTGAAAGGCTTGGGAACCAAGGGCTCGTGGCGAGCTTTGCGAGAGGTTGCAAAAATTGAGCGCTGAATATCCAGAATATGGCTAAAAATAGGGACCAGGCAAAATATGGGAACCGGGAAAGCCTTGATTTTACTGGACTTGCTGTCACGTTGGTGCGTTGCGAGCGCCTCCAGGGGTTTTGACGTCACTGAACCTCTCGCAATTGTCTATTATTTCCTATGTCGATAATATATCAGATTTTCGCTTTAATGACAACCCCCAGCTAGCAATGTGCTGTGCGATAGAAGTCGCCTGACGGCGAAGGCAATGGGATAACGGAGAAGACTTTGCGGCGTACAATGGGCGTTAAGCGACGTTGACAAGGCCTCAAGGACGGATAACATAGTTGGGAGGGGGAAGGATCTCCTTGAGGGGATATCGGCTCCAGCACCGATAAAATCGTGACGCAGGGAGGGTTGGCAGCAGTTGGCAGAAGAACAGGCCGAACGCCGCATAACGTTACAGGGGGATTCCGTCCCTGATAAACTTGGGTATATCGCCAGCTTTGAGGATTATCTCAGGGAACGGGACAGGGGCGAAAAGACCCGGGCGGCCTATATCGGGGACCTGAAGCGGTTCATCGATTGGTTTGAGGGAAGCTCTGGACACCTATTCGGCCCCGCCGCCGTGACCACCCTGGACCTGGCCGAATACCGGGGATGGCTTCAGCGGTCCGGCAAAAAGCCCGCCTCAGTCAACAGGGCCTTAGCGGCCATTAGGGCCTTCTTTGACTATGCCCGGGATGCCGGTTTGGTTGAGGCCAGCCCGGCCGTAAAACTGCGAAGGGTGGGAGAGGAACCAAGGGCTCCACGGTCGCTTGACCGGAGGCAACAACAGGCCTTGGCCCGGGCCGTGCAGAAATACGGCTCCCTGCGGGACCAGGCCGTTATCACCCTGCTCCTCCATACCGGCTTGAGGGTCTCGGAACTGGCCGGCCTGAAGCCGGAAGATGTCCGGCGGGAAGGAAGCGTTTGGGTTCTGGTGGTCCGGGCCGGGAAGGGGAATAAGCGCCGGGAGGTACCGCTGAACGATACGGCCAAGGGTATAATGGAGAGGCTGTTGAAGGAAACAACGGGCGATCTTTTTGCCAGCAGAAAGCACGGCCCGCTTTCGGTCAGGGCCGTCCAGCGAATGCTTAACAAATATGCCCGGATTGCCGGTCTTGAAAATGTTACGCCACATGTCTTGAGGCACACCTTTGCCAAAAACCTTATCGACATGGGTGAGTCCATCGACCGGGTGGCGGCCCTCCTTGGGCACGCCAACCTGAACACCACGGCCAGGTACACAAGGCCGACCCTGGGTGACTTGGAGAAGGCGGTGCAGAGGGTGGCTTGGAGGTGACAAAGTCGGTAATAAGGCGGAAAAATCAAAGAAAGAGAGCAGAATAAAAAGAGCGGTCAAGACAAATTGCGAAATTGGGCTAAGACGGACATTGATCCGGGCAGGTCATGCCAATATCACAACTATGTGGGTAAACTATGTGGGTAATAAAAAATAAGCTTGACAAAAGCGACGACACCTTCGCCGCGCGGGATTCGTCTACCCATCATGAGGGGGACGGTCTTTCCGAAATTCTGGAAGGGTTAATAAAAGAAATTAAAATGGTTCCCAGCATTCCGAAAAGGATGTTTGGGCTAAAATGAGAGAGGGGCTGCCAATGGGCGGCCTTCTCTGTTTTCTTTCGACCGGGCGGCCCTTCTCGGGCACGCCAACTGAACACAACCACCTGGTACACGAGGCCAACCCTCGGGGACTTGGAGAAGGCGGTGAAGAGGGTGGCGTGGAAGTGACGAGCTACAGGAAACCCAGTTTAATTGCGCTCCGGGTTTTCTTCCTCAGACACAGATCTCAAAATAGCAAGGCTAATGTCTATGGCGCGGAAAGCAGAAGTGAAGGTGATTATGCCAACAAGCAACCATAAGATGATCTGCCATCGGTTCTGCTGACGAAGCATTTGGAGAATAGAGGACAGTACAACAAAAGCAAAGGCCCAACGTATCGCAGCCCAAAGGTAATTAATGATCGTCCCAAATTTTTTGATCCGTTTGAGAAACCTTATGCCCTTGCTATCAATACTCAAAAGAATTGTGGCCAGGGTACTAAGAAATCCGGCTACTATAGAAGCAGCTGTTATGGCAGTAGGCAGCACTTGCGAAAGACTTAAATTTAAGTTAAAAATCAGGACTATGGCAACTAGAAGAAAGCTAACTAAATAAGGATAATTCCGCTCCCACCAAACAGCCATTTTGAGCACCTCATAATGGCATATAGTTCTTGATCTCCTCTTGGTTTTCATTATATGCGCGGATGATTGCGCTTATCAAACCGTCGCGTGAAAGCTCCCTACCCAAAAGGGGAACCTCTGTCTCGAAAATCTTACGATCTTTCAATAAATCTAAAAGCGTTACTTTCTCATCGTCAAAACCCTTACCACTAACCACCAAAGTTTCAATTTGATGCTCTTGCCCACTATTCCTTATTTTCATAAACTCTTTTATGCTTTTTATAACGTTCCCTACTAACATGGATCCCTTTGCTTGTCCCATGGAGAACTGTAGGGTTACGTACCGAGAATTGTAGTGGGATACCAAGTCTGCAATCGGCTTTGCCGGCACGTCACGATAGAATTTTTCCTCTAAAGGGTTAGCCACCTTAACTTTGAAGTTTCTAATTAAAGTCATTTTTTCAAGTTTCTTCAGGGTATCCCTCTCGATTATTGGAAGCAACTCAATGTCACCGATTCCAGCTAATTCATCCAGAATATGAAGGAGAGCGCCAGGAGAAACTCCTTGCCTAGTTTTTTGAAGAATTACGGTTTGGAATTTAGGGGCATATAGGAAAACCGTCAAATTCGCAATACCTTCTTGAGATGAAAGATTTAAAGGCTCTATTCCGGGCCGGTCGATACGGGCTTTACTAGGAAGGTCGTCCATTACAATTTTTGTAATAATCCCAATTCTAAAAGTATTATCAGGGTCCTTCCGGAATTCCTCAACCCTGAAGTAGTTATCATGATGCTTAATTGTCCTCTCGCTGGGTAGGAACTCATCCAATAAGCGCAATAACTTAAACTCGGAACCTTCGAGATTTACCTTAAAAAAATCAAATTTAACTTTAACCTTCTTGGTTCTAGCCACCGGTTTCCCTCCCCAGAACCTTCTTTTTTACCTTTCTTCTGGCGGATCCATGGGTTGTATGGCCAATCTGCCTAGACGATTCTAATATCAGAGCCACATATACTAAGCCAACCATGATGAAATTGAGGAGACAGTACAGAAGGCGGCGTCAAAGCAACTCCCTCCAAAAACCCAGTCTACATTGCCTAGACAGTCTCCCAAAAAAAGACGGGACATCTACTTCAGACTTCGGACTGTGTTTTGCCGGAGGGCGGCGACGATGACAAAAACCTTCGAACGCGCTCGTGCTCCTCAACCGATAGGGAGGAGAATCGTCTCCCAAATATCCACTCATTCATCTCGTCTAACATTTTTTTCTCCATTTCGTCCAGGATCCTCCGATGAATTCCCGGGGGCCCTAACTTGATGAGTTGTCCCAGTAATTTCTCCTCGAGAATGGGCCCGACAAATGAAATTATCGTTGATTCATCACTTGCACCGTTCCAGTTTTTATTCCAAGCGTAAAATTTGCCTCTAGCACGTTCCTCCTTCATCTTAAATGCCAGACGAAATGCAAACGCTCGGTACAAGAAGTATTTCCGCCACAGGCTTTCACTCAAGAATGGGCGGACTTCTTCTATTCCCTCAAACTCCTTTATTCGAGCTGAGAATTCTTCATCACTTAAATGAGGTATTAGGCTCTTGATTTTCTCAAACATGGCTGGATCTTCTATTTCATCGGGCATGAAAATCTCATGAACAAAACTCATTTCAGTGGAAAACTTGCGTATTTTTAAAATACTTGACCAAAGATTGGCAACAGCGTCTGAGATTCGCGGATGAGCTGCCACAAAACCGATGTGGAGAGAAGCCCGTGCAGCAGCGAATATTTCACTTCTTTCCGCAATTTCTGCCCGCAGAAGTTCAATTTCCCGTGTGTACTCATTTCTTTGTGCTTCAAGTTTTTGGTTTAGCTTAGCTGTCCAGTTGGTATCGACACGGTGCCCCCCACGAGCCATGAACCAGTCGTAAAACTTTAAAACTAGACCGGCGAAAAGGACGCTAAGGATGTCTTGCCAAGTCATTTGCCGACGAGCAGCCTCCTTACGAAAGGGTTGAGTCTAGGGCACGTTACTAGGCGTTTTCTACTTACTTCTCATCCAAACCAACGCCATACACGGCACGGCATTCAGCCGCGAGCCAATCAGCCTCCCTTTCTTCCTGTCGCCCCTGCTGGTCCATCCCAAAAACATACGGCCGTTTTGGCAGGTCCTTTAAAACGTGTTTAAGCTCATGAAGCAGGGTATCCTGCTGAACCGATGGTGAAAGGGAATTTTCCACCACAATATAACGCTTGCCCCGCCGCGAGACGTATAAAAAACCATTCACTTCGCCGCTTAAATCTCCCAACCTCACGCAAATACCGTAAGTTCGGAGGACCTCATCGGACGGCATATCCCCCCATAGGAGGGAACGAACAAGCGGATGATTGATCAAATCTGTCATGGTTCGTCTGAAGCAGCTTCCTCATCCTCAATGGCTTTGATAATTCGCATAATCCGCTTGATTGCGTTGGGAGAGAGGTCCCGAACCTGTTTGAAAAAGAGCTGGAGGTCCTCGCGTTTTTTGAGCTCTTTCCAAAACTCGAAAAGTTCGGGGTCATCGGCCAAAGCGGCATCGACCTTAGAAAAGGCAGGATTAGGCTCGTTGGTCCGACCTAAAAGATAGTCAACAGAGACTGAAAAGAAATCGGCCAACTGCTGAAGAGACTGAGGGTCCGGTTGAGTTCTGCCTATTTCCCAATTAGCTAAAGTTGCGCGGGCAATATTGAGATGTTTGGAAACATCTTCTTGGGTCAACCCAAGAGAAGCCCTTAATGTTTTGAGCCGCTGCCCCAATGTGCTCATTTGCTACACCTCAATTTTAAGAATAATTTATTTCGTGCTCTTCGCCAACGCCAGGTGCTAATTTAAAACAAAAATATTATTACCCCCTTGACAGGTGCTTTATAAGCACATTAGAATAGTGCTAGAGCAGCACAACGATAGTTTTCCGGGGGGAGACCTTTGCGGGAATATTTATTGAAGGTGCGCAAGGAGGCGCGACTCACTCAAGCGCAAGCAGCACAGAAAGCTGGTATTGATCGCTCTACCTACGTGCACATTGAGCGGGGGGACAGGGAACCCTCTCTGAATACCGCCCGCAGAATCGCAAAAGCCTTCGGGAGAACGATAGAAGAATTGTTCCCACCCTTAAATGCGCTTAATAAGCACAAAACGGCAAAAGGAAAATCCAAAAAATAAAAAGCCCGTCCTCACGGGCTACAGGTAAGGGCCTGATTAAGGCCTCCAGTTTCAAGATACGATTTCGCGGCTTTGCGGACAAGCGAATCATTGTTCGCACCAAACACGGTGAAGGGCTAAAAGCCCAAGGTACCGGACGCATACCCCTGATGCGGAGGGGCCTTGCGACAGCATTGCCGGGAGGGAATTCAATTGACACCAGCTGCAAAGGCCAGAAGACGCCGAGCTCGTAGAGAAATCAGGCAGACAGCTGCCGCGGCAAAGGCTTGGAGAGACGCCGCCCTGCCCGTCCTAAAAGAAGAGCTTCAGGAACGGCGGAACATGGATATACGGGATCAAATCTTGCCCGCCGTTATTAGTGATATCGTTACAAGGCCCCGACGTCTCCTGGCGCTTGACCCCGGGGGATTGATTGACTTCGCTTCCTTTTGCGGCCCCATAGGGGGTGAAAAATGAGGAGGTTGTGGTATGGCTCTTTCTGCGAACCATGCGGAAAAACTTAGAGAGAAGTACGGTATCAATCCCGATAACCTAGATGGGACGGTATCGTCTGTAACGCCGGATGAGGCCAGCAAACTGCTGGCCTTTCCCGTTGATTCCGGGGGGATCTTGATACGCTACCCAGGCTCTGAAGCCTTCAGTGTCCGTCTAGATAAGCCTCCTGTAAAAAACGGCAAACAACTCAAATACCTGCGCCCGCGGGGCCAGCGGAACGCCCTCTTTGTTCCGCCGTCGGTTAATTTGGCTGAGGCGGAGATCTGGATCACCGAGGGCGAACTAAAAGCCCTTGCTGCAAGCCAGAGGACGTTGCCGGTCTGCGCTCTCTCCGGGGTCTGGAATTGGCGGTCGGATATTGACCAGGACGATCCCGATGCCGTTGTGGCCACTCTCACCGCAGGGAAAACCCCCGATGCTCACGCCCTAATTGACGATCTCCGACGTGACTGGTCGGGAAAACGCTTTGCCCTGGTTTACGACTCGGACATTACCAGGGCTCACCCGGCCTGGCCGGCCTTCGGACGTCTGGCGGAACAGCTTTACCGCTTGGGAGCCGTCGAGGTGAAAGTCATAACCCTCCCGTCAGTATTGGAAACCGGCAAGACGGGAATCGATGACTTCCTCCTCCTGCGGGAGAAAGAGGGGCACGATGCTGCAGCCGAGCTTCGGGCGCTGGTGGCGCAAGCTCCGGTGTGGCTGCCCACGGGCGACGGGGCGGAAAAATACGCCGAACACCTTCTTTCGGATCCGACACCTGAGAGAGTGGCAAGGGCCGCGGCAGCACTCCTTGCCAGTAAGGGTGAACTGACCGCAAAGGAGGCTACGAAAAAACTTCGGGGTCAAGATATGCAACGCGCCGCCTGGAAAGAGGCAAGGCGCATATTAGAACTCGCCCGTCAGATGCAAGATCCTCTGCCGCCAGAGCCGCCTCCAAGAGAAAACACAGCCAGGACGCTTTCAACTGCATTCCCCGAGGTAGCGCAAGTCTTGCCGCCTGAGGCCCCTTTCCCCGAGGCCCCAGATGGCGGCGGGCAGTGGGACATCAGAGAGGGGAAGATACTGTTGGTTAGCTGGAGGCAGATCGGTCAAGAGGTGGTGGAAATAGCAACGGTGGCGATTGATACTGTCGCGGTTCTAACCCGCCGCCTTGTGCCGCTGGTGGAAAACTCTGATATCGAAAAGTGGGAGGTCGCCTGGTGGGAGCCAGCCCAGCAGGTCTGGCGGAGAGCTCACGTGCCCGCCAGCTGGCTGTTTGACGCGGGGCAGAAAAGGTACCTGATAGAGGCGGGGGTGCCGATCAGTTCAGAAAACGCCGATAAAGCCGTCCTTTGGTTCCACCTGTTCAGGGTGGCCGTCATGGGCGGCCAGATCCGGGTCCCGACCACGCGAACGGTGGCAAGGTGCGGTTGGTTCTCGCTTGAGAAAGGGGTTGTCTTTGCTCTGGGGCGGACGATCATCCGCCCGCAGAGGCAGGAAGACGCGAGCCTTACTGAGAGGATGACTAACGAAGACATCGCCTGGGCGCAAGACCTCAGCCATAACGAGTACCAAATCATCGAATCTTTTAAAACTGGTGGCGACCCCATTACCCACCGGGCGGGCCTCGTTGAAGCGGCAATTAAATACCCCCAGATCGTCTTCGGCCTGGGTTGCGCCGCGGGAGCGCCGCTAATACGGTTTGCTCAGGCCGCAGGGTTATCCGAGGTCGCCGGGTTTACAGTGTTAATGCATGGGGGCGACTCTGGCCGGCGGGGGCGGCAGGGCAAGACGACCTGGTCGCAGGTGGTGGCCAGCTTTTACGGTCCTCCCGAGCCGGGCCAAAGGCTGCGCTATGCCGACCGAACCAGAGTTCAGATGGGTGTATTATTGTCGACCTCGTCCGACCTCACGGTTCACATTGAAGACCTTCAAAAAATCGCACGTGAGGCCAAAAAGGCCGCCACGGAAGAAATAGATTACCTGCTCCATCTCATCGCTGCCGGCATGGACCGCGAAAGGGGTTCACGGGCTGGAGGAGGGCGCCTAACGAAGACCTTCAGGTCCGCTGTTTTGGCGACGGCCGAATACGATGTCACCGCCGCCATCCCGGCCGGGTCGGGTGCCCACGACAGAATCATGAAACTTCCGCCGCTTTTCCCTGTGGATGGGGACGAGTTTCGCCAAGAAGCCGAACGTCTTTCCCGTTTTGCTTCTACCAACTACGGCTGGGCAGGTAAAGACTACCTGACCTGGCTGGTCGGCCAGGTCCAACAGGACCAGGCCGCAATAATTGAAGCGCTCCAGAAATCGATAGCTGTGCTTCAGACCCGCCTTCCTGACGATGAACGGCGAGGCTCGGCCGGGCGGCTGGCCAAGCGGGCCGGGATAGCCCTTGCCGGGCTGGCGTTGTGGCTGGAGTCCATCTCGGCCGACGAAGACGAGGTGGCTAAGGCCTTTGAAAGCTTTTTTCGAGCGTGGAATATGGTGGTCGACCAGATCCCAACCGAGGACTTAGGAGAGGTGGCGTTGGGGGTCATAAGTTCCTTTGTCGCGGAGAACCGCGAGCTGATCCATGGGTTCAGACAGCCCGATGCTCCGCCGCCGGCGCGGTGGGTCGGGGCTAAATCACGGGTTTCCGCGAGAGATTGCGTGGTGATCTTCGAAAACGCAGTGGCAGAAGCGATCGAGAAGCGGGGGATAGACTACGAGACTGCCAAAAAGGCCTTGGTTGCCGCAGGTATGTTGGTTACCACGGTTGAGGGAGGCAAGAGGAGGGTCGCGGTTAAGATAGAGAAGGCAGGAATAGCGGGGAGAGGCCTTGCTTTCCCAATAGACATATTGGAGCAAAGCTGATGGCCCGGAGCATTTCGACAGGCGAAACAATCTTCCCACTCAAAACCGCGAATGGGAAGATGGTGGGAAGATTTAAAATTGGCCTCTATGCCCACAGCCACAAGGGCTAGCGGGTTTGGAAGATTTTGATGGTGGGAAGATGGTGGGAAGACGGTCAAACCTTTGTGGCTCAGGCTTTATAAGAGAAAGAGAGGGTGTAATCTTCCCACTCTCCGATTTTTTAACTTATATAGGGGGCCTGTGTGCGCGCGTGTATACACACCAATACACACACACACGTGTGACTATATAAGGCGACCTATTATTTCGCGCGGAGTGGGAAGATTTAGCTGGAAATACCCTTCAAGTCCTTGATTCGAAGGGCATAACCACTCTTCCCGCCTAAAGGGAAGACGAGGGAAGATGTTGTGCTGGAAATTGTAAAAATACTTGCGCCCCAACAACTTGCCGACACTGCCAATCTTCCCACCAATCTTCCCACCGCATTGAAGACGAGAAAATCGAGGGGCCTAATTGGAAAATGGCTTACAATATATGGGGGTGTTGGTATGGTATTCAAGATTCTGGCAAAACTCGACGGAGAGAAGGGCGGGCATGAAGGCAATTCTACCGGGCCGGAAGGGCTTGAAGGCCTTTCAGCGGAACTTTATGCCAAGGGTTACGTTAGGATCAGAAGCAAAGTTTTGGGCGAAGACGTCTACTTCGTCCGGGATGAGGCGGCCGCGGCCGGTGTGCCGGACCAAAGCTTGGTGACCTACACACTGGCAGAATTGCGGCATATCGTGGAAGGGAAAATGACGGCCGAGGAACTCCTTCAGGCCCACCGGGTGAAGAAGGTTCTGGGCGGCCGGATCATTGACGAGGCCGAGGCCGAAGCCGGGCCGACCTCGAGGGACCTGCAGGAGGCTAAGCTGGTCCAGCTTTGGTCGGCCGTTGAAGCTGCGGAGGCCTCCGGCGACGCCCAAGCCCTTGAGAGGGCGATCAAGGCCTGGGACGCCGAAAACCGGCGTATTGCCCAGGTGGAGCCAAGGCCGAAAACCGGCGACCCGTGGGAACTGGTCTTGGACGAGGCCTGGCGGCGGGATCCGGAGCTCTACCACCTGCTGGTGGCCCTGAAGGCCTACGGCTCCCAGCTGGTGGTCCAAGAGGATAAAACCCTTCGGTTGGAGATAGCCGAAGGGTTTTATCGTGACTACGGGCCGGACGCCAGGCAAAAGTGGCTGATGCCGAAGGCGGCGCTGATCAAGCAGATCTTCGCCGCCGTCGGTCCCAAAGTTAAGGAGGGCCGTCAAGCCCAAGACGTTGCTTGAGGGCCTGCTGCAAAAGCTGGGAGAAGTTTATGTCCTGCTTTTCGGCCAGGTCGTTCAGCCATTTCGGGATGGTCAAGGTCTTTTTGACCAAGCGCTGGGAGGCCCTATCCCTGACCAAGGGCATCCACGCTTCAATGACTGTGACGAATTGGTTTTCTGCCGCCGGCTTAAGGGAAGAAGCTTTCGAAGGCTCCGGGATTGGCTCCCCGTCCTGCTCCATGCCGAAAAGGTGCAGGGCCAGGGCTTCCCTGGCCATCCGGAACGCCTCTTCTTCGGTTTTGCCGGCCGTCAGACAACCCGGCAGGTCGGGAAACTCAACTGAAATCCCGTCTGGATTGACGGTGAAGATTGCCGGGAAAAAGTACCGGTCTTTCATTGTTCGTGATCCTCCTCTTTGGCGGGGCCGATGCCGGCCTGCTTGAAGATGCTCTTGACCGTTTTAATCGGGAGGTCTTTATATGGATGCGGCACTGTGACCCTTCCGGGTTTTGAAGGGTGTTTCAGTTGGATGTGAGAGCCGACGCGGTTTACCTCAAACCAGCCGTCGGCTTTGAGCATCTTAAGGATCTCCTTAGAGGAATAGCGCTTCATGTTCGCTCCTGAAAACAGTCTAACACGTATAAAAATACGTGTCAATTTTGGGCCTGGCCAAGAAAAACTCGAAGGGGGTATTCGCTTGAACAAGTCCGATCTCGTAAAGAGAATCGCTGAAACCGCCGGGCGCACCCAGAAGGACACCGCCACCTTCGTTGACGCGTTCATCGAGGTGGTCACCGACGCGATCCGGGCGGGGGAAACAATCGACCTTGTGGGGTTTGGCCGTTTCCTGGCCAAGGAGCGCAAGGAAAGGCAGGGCCGGGACTTGAAAACCGGCCGGACCATTACCATCCCGGCGACCCGGGTGCCGGCCTTTAAACCCGGGAAGGCGCTGAAGGCGGCCGCCAAGGCTTAAAGAGGCTTAGTTTCAGATTGGCCGGCCAGGCCCTTTTAATTTTTGGGGGTGTTTTTGATGAATGAATGGGCAAAGGTGGTGGTTCTGGGAAGCGAAGAACAGCTCCAACAGGCCGACGGTGCCCTCGAGGCGGCCGGAGGTTACGCCAAAGGTTTCGTTTATGCCGACGAAGGGGGCGACGGCTGGGCCGTGTATTTCGTTGCCCGCCCTTTTCTGGGGCGGTTTTCCCAGATAATTTCAGGGTGCGGATGCAGCGTGGGCCAAAGACGCCATCAGGCCGTTGGTTTCGGGAATAAGGAGGCGGGGGAAATGGGCAATAATCCAACCTTCGGGCTGTGGAGCAGAGATGACTATCCTCTTCCATTTCGCGGTGCTAGGAAGGGAGAGGCCTCCAGCCCGGTTGAGGAAGAAGTCATGGCAAGGGTCGAGGAGAGGCCGGAAGTCGAACGGGTCAGGGTAAAGATCCGGAAGCTTCTGGCTGCAGGTGAAGAGTTATCCTGGGCAAAAGTGATAGATATAATCGCCCGGGATAACTACTTGGCCAGCCGGGTGACAACCAAGACGGTCCGGCAGGTCCTCCGGGAGTTTTTATGCCTCCTCGCTATTTACTATGGGCAAGCTAATGTTCGTTGATAACCGATACCAAAATCGAGCTTGCCGGCAATGATATAGCACATGGTGATCAGATTGCCCGGGTTGCGGT
>Ga0334722_10001266_pt1 | contig 32587 bp, 31 predicted proteins | sample C3_bottom_MG_FD_207210 | JGI IMG/M metagenome (GOLD analysis project Ga0334722, IMG submission 207210) | Sediment microbial communities from Yellowstone Lake, YNP, Wyoming, USA - C3_bottom | ecosystem: Environmental > Aquatic > Freshwater > Lake > Sediment | place: USA: Wyoming | collected... | reverse complement strand
GAACAAATTCCCTAAAAGTACGGGGGAAATCCTCAGTTCTTGTCACAGTGTACAGCGTATCACCAACGGCGTTACTTACCATGCCGGGTATGATACCACAGGAGGAGCTAATTGACTACCCCCTTTTACATAATTATACCTTAAATCCGGCGTGAAAATTTCCCGGGCGCATATTAATGACACTCGTCGCGTTCCCCCCGGTCCCGGCAATAACGGTCACCATGTTCTCTGCGGTCAGAACTGCCGCCTTCAGCCCTTGAGGGGCGATGCCGTAGTGGTAGTCGCGCTCACCCACCTGGGTGACATTGCCGGCTGCAGCGTACCCAACACCTCCGAGGACTGAGCCCTGGAGAGCAACCGTCTGCGAAAGCCAGTATTGGAAGGTAGTGCCGAGAGAAAACGAGGTGCTTGAGACGCGGAAGATGTTAGGCGATATATAGTCATAGCCGCCATAGAGACCCCATATCCCGCGGTAGGAATTGCCGGCCTCATAAGCCTTTCCAAGCAGGAGGCCCCGGATCATCACGTCATCAAATGGGTTGCGCGCATTGCCGAGGCTGATAAACTCAAAATGGAAATAGTCAAAAGGACGCTTGTAGGTATAGCCGGGCTTCCCGGGCAGTCCATAGGCCATCGAGAAGTCTATGGTGGGCTCGATCTTTTCTTTGGTGCTGGAGCGGCCCTGGTTGTTCAGGTGAGAACTCAGACTTACGCCGAGCCGCAGCCGCCAGAAGGTGGCCGGATTATGGCTCGGGAACACGGCCTTGAACCGATCTCCAAAGGCCAGGCGATTGAACCCGGTGGGTGGTGACAGCAGCGCAGCTCCCAACTCGCGCCGGAACCCGGGTTTGTCGCCATCGCCATTGTCCTGAAGCACCAGGCCGGCCATCCTGAAGAGCGCCTCTCCGAAGAAACTCCCGCCAATACCGCTGGCTATCTGATCATTGATTGATGGATGTGTGGTCTCCCCGCCCGTCTCCCATAGAAAGCTGCCAACATTGGTGTAGAGCAGTGATTCCCAATAGTTGAGGCCCGCAGACCGGGCAAACCCATGGTAAATAGACCCCTGATAGGGATGCGCGAACTGGTTCATGGAGAAGGCGTCCTGGTCGACACCCCAGGGCCCGTGTACGATGTGGTCCCGGAAGGTTGACAGGTTCGTGTTGTAGACTTTTTTCCCTCCTTCCATGGTCTTTGAATAAGCGAGCCGGTCGTATCCGTTGAGGAGAAGGAGGAATGCCGGAATTTCGAGGGCTGGGATGAGGTAGCTCTTTCCGGTACCCCTCTCCCAGGACAGCACCTTTGATGTCTTCTCCGGCTTTTCTTTTTCCGGACCTGAGATACCATCGACCTCGGCAAAGGCAGAGATGCCGACAGCGATTATTATAACAACGTGGAGCGCCGTGAGAACCGCCTTGATTTTTTTTACTGAGCGTTGCATAACTGCTCCTTTTCTTTCCCATTGGTTAAAGACCCCATTGATTAAAGACCCCCTTAATTAAAGACAATGACCGGAAACAGCCCTGTTCCGGTAATGATCAGCTCTAACGATACTTTTCCTCAACACCGGTTGAGCGTCGATCAGCACAAGGCATCAGAATCCCAGAGACACCCCAACTCCGTAGTATTCAACCTTATTGCTGTAAAACTGGCCGTGCGGGTCAAACCCCTTGTACCACTCGGCCGTGAGACGCAGACGACGCTGACCTGGGTTGGGATGGCCGAACTCCAGACCTGCCTTGACGCTGGTATCGACTGACCAGTTATGCTCCTCCAGGCTCTTCATATCCACAGCCGCAACCGGCCTGCCGTTCCATACAAAGGGTTTGCGGGCGCGATATTCGATTCCCCAGTGGCCGCTCATAGGCTTTAGATCGGCAGGTTCCTTATGCAGCAGGTACTCGCCGCCGCCATACAGGCGCCAACCGCGCCATTCACGGGAATATAAGAATTCAACGGCTTCATAGCTGAGGTTTACACGGTCGGGATGATTGGCGCTCAGCAGGAACTCATCTCCGAGGTGCGAACTCTGGTGATAAACGCGGAAGCGGAGCGAATTGTCGCCATGCCGGTAGGTAATCGGGATCCCGATAGTATAATCCGCGTTGATAAGGTCTGAGGAAGCGGCGTCCAGGTTGAACTGCGCAAACAGTGCGCCTTCCACACTAAGTTGCAGGCCATTGCCCTCACGGTTGCCAAAGAACCTGTACACACCGAAGGTCTCTCCGAAGCCGACCGACGCCATTGTGTATCGCGCACCTGAGGACCTGAAGCGATTTATGCTGACAAAGAACTGCGGCTGCTTTGGGTCAGCGAGCAGCGGACGGAAAAGGTCGCCGGTTGGAAAGGATTCCGCTTCACCTGTTATACCAACAAAACTGCCTGCTGCTCCAGGCTCGCCGGCTTCGGCAGGATTCACGATAACCGTCATCCCCTGCAGTCCTTCGATACTGCGAAGCTGCGTGTAGGCTGCCTCACGCCACGCCGCATCATCTTTGAACAAGGTAATAGCGGCAACTCCATTGACAATCTTTAAAATATAGCTATCTCTTTCCCAGTGCAGGTCGCGTTCGAGTATGGAGGCAACATAGCCGGTCATAAATTCATCGCCGGTCCTGTTCACAGCCAGAGCGGAAGGCGCCGGGAGCATGAGAATGAGAAGGATAGAGGCGGCACACATGCGACCTGCAAGCTTCAGACAAACAGTGATACATATAAGCACGGCCACGTAATCCTCCGCTTTTTTAAGTGGTAAATTTCTTCAAATGTCGGACCGGTGGGTCCGGCACATTTTATATAGAAGAGGGGGCGATGCGCCCCCTCTATAGATACAGGCCTGTTTCTTTGGTCTGGTGACCTTTTTGTCATCCTACCTTCTGTCCTGTTTATCTTCACCCCTTCTATCGTCTCTATCTTCTCCGCCTCTTTCACGTTTTCCCTGGGGCTGAGAGTGTTGTGGCTGCTGAGCCTCAGGCCTCTGTTCCTGCCTTTGAGGCTGAACTCTCTCCCGTGGCTGTTGTACGGGCTGCCGCGCATCAGGCTTTTGCTCCTGCCTCTGCGGCTGAACTCTCTCCTGTGGTTGCTGGCGGGGTTGCCGCACATCAGGTCTCTGTTCCTGTCTTTGAGGCTGAACTCTCTCCCGTGGCTGTTGTACGGGCTGCCGCACATCAGGCCTTTGCTCCTGTCTTTGAGGCTGGACTCTCTCCTGCGGTCGCTGTACGGGCTGCCGCGCCTCAGGCTGTCTTTGTTGCCGGACCTCAGGCCTCTGTTGGTATTGTTGTTGCCTTTGCTGTCTTAGTTCCTGTCTCTGCTGTTGTGGCCGGGGTTGGTAGCCCTGGACACCCCAGGTCCCCTGCCTCTCCCAATGGCGCTCACTTCTCCAGCTCTTCCAGTTCTGTTGAACCCGCTGGTGAGGAATCCGTTCATAGTTCCATGGATGACCGTACCAATTCCGATCCCTGTAATATCCTCTCCAGCCCAGGTCTACATCGAAATAAAAACTCGGGACATTGCTATAGTAACCCCAGCCCCGGTCATAATAATGCGAGCGATACCAGCGGCCTTCCCATAGACGCCACCACCAGCCATTCCAGAAATAGAGGTCTGCGTCAATGTCTGGAGAAACGTAGACATACGTATCCGGCAGCACTATCAACTCCGGAGGTGCCGCAAATACGATGAGGGGCGGAAGACCAATACTGACATTAACATCCACCCCTGCCATAGCCGGGATAGGAACTGTCATCATCAACGCCAAAAGCACTGTTCCAAACAATAACTTTTTCATTTTGTTGCCTCCTTTACACATAACTTTTTTGTTTTCAATCAGCCTTTCCTTTTGTCCATAACCAGCAATACAATGCCCCCTATGAGCGCAATGCCGCCCATGAGCGGCGGCAGGGGCAGCGTTCATGTCCTATCGGCAGTCACCTGGATCGGTCCCATATCGATCACCTTCTCCCTGCTCGTGTAGCTGATGCCCTGGTACCCAAATGCAATGATCCCCAGCACGATAAGAATGATGCCTATCAATGAGTTCGTTTTCATTTTGCTCCCTTTTACAAGTTTATCACCTTCTGCAGACTACCGCCTGCGTCCCTGAATAACGTTGAGCAGTACCACGATAATAGCAATTACAAGCAGGATGTGAATCAGCCCTCCCATTGTATAGCTGCTCACCAGTCCCAGTATCCATAGAATTATCAGTATCATCGAAATTGTCCACAACATATGATCCTCCATTGAACTTATGTTAGTACCGTTTCTCTCCACCTGTCTTTATGTCCGCTGCCGGTTTGCGCATACAGCACCAGCCGGCAGCGATACAGAGTCTATGCATACTCCTTAACAGAGCAGTGTGGGGTCATAAAAAACCTCCCCTTGTTCCTTTACTTTTTTTCTTCGATCTTCAAGAGGCTCTTCACTGATTTCACACCCCTGATTCCCCTGGTCTTTGCAATAAGCCGTTCTTCTGTGGCTCTGTTATTCACAAAACCCTGGAGAACAACATCTCCCTGTGTTGTCGTCACATCTATTTTGAAATAATGGGCATCAGGGTCTTTGACGATTTCCGCATTAACTTTTGTGGTTATCATCGAGTCATCGATATATTCACCCGCTGTATCGCCCTTAAGCTTCAGCAGGCTTTTAACCGATTTCACACCATTGATGTCCCTGATCTTCGTTACTAACCGATCCTCAACCGTTCTGTCGTGTATGGAACCCTGGAGCACAACGTTTCCATCCGTAGAGGTAACATCGATCTTCAAATACCCGGCGGCGGGGTCTTTGATGATTATATCGTTAGCTTTCGTGGTGATGGTCGCATCATCGATATGCTCGCCTGCTGTTCTTCCCGTCATTGTGGCGCAGCCCGATAACAAGGCCAATCCAAAAGCCGTCAATATTGTCATGAAAATGATCTTCTTCATTTCTAGTCTCCTGTCATTAGTTGTTCAATCATGAGATTGCATTGTTAATACATGCTATGCCGGGGCAGGTTTGAAACCTGCCCCTATCGCAACTGCTCTCTTACTGTGGGATAACGCAATCAACGACTGCGTTAATCCTGCGGTTCTTCTGTCTACCTTCAGGTGTACTGTTATAGGCAATGCGCCGCGTATAGCCGTATCCTTTGGCTCGGAGACGGGACCGGTCGATCCCGAAACCTTTCGCCACATAGTCCAGGACGTTTTCTGCCCTTTGCAGCGACAGCTTCATGTTGTATTCATAGCCGCCGACATTGTCTGTGTGGCCTTCAATAGTCGCTGTTGTCGTCGGGTACTTTTTCATGTACTCGCCGAGTTTGGCGATCTCATTGTGGTACTGGGGCTTGATATCAGCCTTCCCGGAGTCGAACTCCATCTGAAGCGCCATGCAGAGCTTGTCCGGAGGCCTTGCATCCCTGACGTCAAAGGCACAGTCGATTATCGCTTCGATCCTGCGGTTCTGCTGCTTGCCGGCATCGGTCGAGTTATCTGCTATCGGCCGGGTGAGACCGTAACCTTTGGCGCGGAGGCGGGAGCGGTCGATCCCGAACTTGTCAGTCAAATAATTCACAACACTCTCTGCGCGACGCTGTGATAGAGCCATGTTATATTCCGCTGAAGCGACATTGTCCGTGTGCCCTTCTATAGTCGCGGTGGTCGTCGGATATTTCTTCATGAAATCCCCGACCCTGGCTATATCTTCATGAAACTCGGGTTTAATGTCGGCCTTGTCGATGTCGAAGTTCAAACGGAGCGTGACACAATATTTATACATTTCAGGAGTCGGCTCGGCCGCCGGCACCGGTTCAAGGACCGCTTCCGGCTCTTCAGCCTTCGGTATGGGCACAGGCTTCATCTCAGCTCTCGGCTTCTCAGGACAAAGCGCCTTTATTTTGCCTGTCGCCTCCCGGGCCATATCTTTGGCTTCCTGCGTATGACATGCCATATAGACCTCATAGGCCTTGTCAACCATATCCTTTAATGCATTAAATTCTGCCGGACATTCCTTGTCTTTGCCTGCCGCACGTGCTTCATCCAGTGCCCTGTCCGCATCGACCAATTCTGTGGGATAGTACAGATATCCGCCTCTGTATGCCGGCCTTTTTTCCATGCCGGAACAGCCGATCATCAAACCAAGAGAAAATACGACAGCTACTAACATGATTACTCTTGTTGCTTTTAATGTCTGCATTTTTAAACCCCCTGTTGAATTAATTGTTTTCAAGTCCTCACCATGCGCTCAAAAGGTGTTCTTCCATTCAAACCCCCTTGACGCCTGCTTTGCCTTCCTTCCTCATTTCATCATGCCCCGTATTATTGAGCACATTTTCTATGAGCTCAATTCCAGCCGTGTGTGATATGGTGTTGAACCGCAGTTCCGGCTCCTCGCTCAAAAGGTCCATGAGCGCAAGAAGCTGCCGCTGATTATCTTTGGAAATGTGTTTCTCAAGATCTTCCTGTGTCGACCATTCCTCCAGCAGGACAAAGGCATTGTTTTTTTCTACATCCTGATAGAGACGGTAACTCAGGCAGCCCCTTTCGACCCGAGTAGGTTCGAGCATCCCCCTGATGGCTATTAATAGATCACTCCGCCTTTCGGGTCTGACAATCATTCTTAGCGTTGCTAATACCACGACGCCTCCCTGGTACAGGATCCCGATATCGGATCAGATTAACGACGATCACGGTCATCCGGGCCCCTGCCTCTGTCATGGTCGCCGCGGTCGTCGTGTCTGTAGCCGTCACGATCTCCGTCGCCATGCCGTCCACGGTCGTGCTCCACATCCCAAAAACAGCCTGAGCATGTGATAAGAAGAATAGCTGCCGATATTAAACTCCACAGTCTTTTCATAATTCCTCCTTTGTCCGGTTTTAATGCCGGCCTCTGCGTTCATCCCGTCCGCCGCGGTCCTGATCACCATGATCTCCACGGTCGTGCTTGTCCTGCTTCTCCCAATGTTTCTCCTTCTCCCATTTCTTCCAGTTCTTCTTCACCTGTCCGTGTGGTATACGCTCGTGTCCGGGGGATATGCGCTGACGATAGTCCTGTGGCAGCGCCCTCATGCCAGGGGGCATGCCTCTGGGCCCTATGCGGCGCCAACCACCCTTATAGTCTCTGGACCGGTACCAGTGCCCTTCATAAGGACGCCACCAGTAGCCCTGAAAAAACAAAACATCAACATCAATGTCAGGGACCATGTAAACATTTGTCCCGGGTATTACAACGACATCCGGCGGACCGGCAAACCTTACCGCAGGCAGATTAACCCCCACATTTACATTTACGCCTGCCTCACTTCGGTCTGCAGATCCGGTCAAGACTAAAAGCAACGCACCAACAACCACTAAAAACGACTTTTTCATCTTCATTCAGTGCTCCTCCACGTCAAATATTTTTACCGGCTATTTTCCTGAAGACCTTTCTATGGCCCGTCCGCCGCTCTCAACGTCCTGACCAACACCTTTAACAGTGTGGCAACCTGTCATGGTCCACATACAGACAAAAAGTACTGCTACTGCGATCTTCTTTTTCATCTTTCTCTCCTTTCAATAAATGTTAATGTTTTTTGAAGCGCCTATCGCATCACAAAAGGGCCTAATTCTGGTGTATTTAAGAGCAGGATGTGTGCCAAAGACTGTTGATTATGGGACAGGAGCTCCTATGATGCTGATAACATTGAAATTTCAGTTAAGACAACGAGGAGAGATCGGCAAAGTGAAAAGATGCCGGTTGCTGATATATCAGGAGTCTCCTGACATATCAGGCATTTCAGGTGCTTTTCCGGATCCCCATTTTTTGAATCCTGGATGCAAGCGTCTTTTGGATTAATGCCTAAAATCTCTGCGGCACCGCCCTTGCCGCTTACCCGCCATCCGGTGGCGTTCAGCGCCTTGATAATGTGCTGTTTCTCCGCCTCTTCGAGGGTCGGAGACTTGCCTGCATCAGGCCGGGTGATCCTCGGCACATCCAAATGCAGCACCGATCCGGTGGTAATGATCATCGCGCGCTCAACAACATTTTTCAGTTCCCTTACGTTGCCGGGCCAGGGATACGCCTGCAGGACTTCAACGCCCTTCTGCGGTATGGATTCGATCCGTTTGCCCATCCTTTTGCCTAGTTCCTGAACAAAAGACCATACAAGCGGCAATATGTCCTCCCGGCGCTCGCGAAGAGGCGGCACGGTTATCTGGAAAACATTTAAACGGTAGTAAAGGTCTTCCCTGAACCCGCCCTCGTTGACCAATCCGGACAGGTCGCAGTTCGTTGCTGAAATGATTCTGACGTTCACCTTTACTGTCCGTGGGCTGCCCAGACGCTCAAACTCGCCGCTCTCCAGCACCCGCAGCAGCTTGGCCTGAAGCCCCAGAGGCAGGGTGTTGATCTCATCCAGGAAAATCGTTGAGGCGTCAGCAAGCTCAAAACGACCTATCTGTTTTGACAGCGCACCGGTAAAAGCGCCCTTCTCCCGACCGAACAGTTCGCTTTCGATGAGGGTCGGCGGCAGCGCGCCACAGTTGACTTTAATCATGAGCCGGCCTTTGCGCATACTCAGATTATGGATCGCATGGGCGAGCAGTTCCTTGCCCGTGCCTGTCTCCCCCTGTATCAAAACCGTCGAGTCCGTCGGCGCCACCTGTTCTATCTGGTTCAAAACAATCCTGATCGCTTCACTATTGCCCACTATTTCATTATGTGAGTGTATCAGCTTGATTTCTTCCTTGAGATAGAGATTCTCCTCAGACAACTTGTCTTTCAGCTGCCTGACTTCTTCAAGCGCCTCGCGCAGTGCATCTTCCGCCTTTGTGCGATCAACTATTTCACCAACAAGCCGGTTGTTTGTTTTGAACAACTCTTCAGTCCGTTCCTGGACACGCATCTCAATTTCGTCATATGTCTTTTTGAGCGCCGCCTCCGCCTGTTTACGCAAACTGATATCGCGGATGTTGCACTGGATTATTCTCTCCTGATCAACGAGATAGACATTACTGACAAATTCGACATCAACCGAACGACCATCTCCTGTTTCAAGCGGTAAATGTTCATAACGCACATACCCTTTTGTCTGCAATTCCGAAAAACGGAGCCTTGATGCCGCAATATCGGCAAACGGACCGATTTCCCAGAGTTTCTTTCCAAGGAAATCCTCGTGCGAGTATCCCAGCATATTTAACAGGAATGGGTTAACGTCGAGGATCTGTCCCGTGTCCGCGTCGATAAGCAATATCCCGTCCTGGGCGGTTTCAAAGAGTCTCCGGTAGCGGGTTTCCGATACCTTCAGCGCCTCCTCAGCCTTATTGCGTTTGATCGCTTCCGCTTCCAGACCATCACAGCGCTGATGCAAAGCAGCTAATTCAGTTATAAGTTGCTCTTTTGTCTTGTCACAGGATTTCATACCGACGGATAATAAAATAATATCCTGTTTCCATGTAATGTCAATTGTCGGGGCCATCCCGGTGAAATTGCTCAACAGCATGAACTATAATGCATACGTATCTTCTGAGTGGCTGAATGTTGTTTGACGTATGCAGCCTTGCATGATACCTTTAAGGCAGGATTTAATAATTAAATGGAGGCCTGGTATTTCTCTCATGAATGCAAAGAAAAAAATATTTCTGTCTTTATTCATAGGCGCGGCAGCCATTGTTCTGGCTGCAGGTATTTTCGCCCTCACCTTTGATATAAATTCCTATAAGCCCCGCATAGAAGCCCTTGCCTCGGAGGCGACCGGTCTGGAGGTCAGGATCAAGGGAAAGATGAATCTCTCTTTCCTTCCATTTGGCGTATCCGTCAGGGACCTTCGAGTCGCCGGCAAGGGGGCGGAAATAGTTTCCCTGGAAAGCCTCAGACTGGGGGCTGAGCTGATGCCCCTGCTGAAGAAGCAGCTTAAAGTTACCAGCTGCGAGCTGTTCAAGCCTTCGATCACCATAGTAAAGGACTCCGCCGGAAAATACAATTTTGAAACTACGAAAAAGGAACCGGCTAAAAGTCGGCCCGGCGCAGCTTTCAGTGTGAACGATTTCAAACTATCCAAAGGGGTGCTTGTCTATGTGGACAAGAAGACCGGCGAAAAAACAGAGGTTAAGGATTTCAATCTTGCAAGCAGGGACCTTTTGATAACTGACACCTCAGGGGAAATTACAAAGAACATTTCATTAACAGGGAGTCTGGACTGCAGGGAAGTACGGAGAAAAGAGCTTAAAATCGACAACCTCAGAAGTCCGGTGAAAATGGAGAAGGGGGTAGTCTACTTAAAGCCTTTTACCGCTGACATCTTCGGAGCAAAGGTTGAAGGAGATGCAACTGCAGACAAGTCGAAAGCTGATGCTGTGTACAAAATCAATTTGAAGATGTCCATGCTGGACTTCGAAAAACTTGAGGAGTCCTTTGGCGCAAAAAAGGTGATCGGCGGAAAGGGGAATCTCAATGCCTCCCTGATAATCAAAGAAAAAGTGGGCCGCAATCTGATAAGCGGCATGGACGGCGTTTTTTCTCTTCGTGGCGACAATCTGGTCATTTATACCATGGACCTCGACAAGGCCCTCTCTTCCTTTGAATCGAGCCAGAAGTTCAATCTGGTTGACGTCGGCGCTTTCCTGGTCGGAGGCCCTCTTGGCTCAGTTGCGCTAAAGGGATACCGTTATGGGGACGTTTACCACCAGACGCACGCAGGCAAGGGTGTCATAACAAAGTTGGTCTCCGACTGGAAGATCAGTGAAGGTGTGGCTGATGCCGGCGACTGCGCGCTTGCCACCCGCCATAACCGCGTTGCCCTTCAGGGCAAACTCAACCTTGTGACTGAGCGATACGAGAAGGTAACAGTGGTGCTTCTTGATGACAAGGGATGCGCAAAATTCAAACAGGGCATCAGCGGGCCTTTCGGCAGTCCTCAAATCGGCGCTGTGAGCGCGGTCGGTTCCCTCGCCGCCCCGATCTTCGACCTGTTCGGCAAAGTGAAACGCTTTGTCCAGGGAGGCAAATGCGAAGTCTTATATCGCGGCTCTGTTCAGCAACCCCCCAAATAATTCTCTGCCTGCGCGGCTTCGCCCGGCCCCTCATTTAAGACCCGCCTCGACCGACCGCTGAAGCGCCACCTGGTTCCTGTGCTCTGCTGCCTTGAGTATAAGATAATCTTTTTTTCCCATATCGAACAGCTGTTTTTTATAGCGGTCCGTAAAAGCGTACCACTCTCCTGCGGCCATATTGAAACGACTTTCTTCGGGCAGGCCCAATGTATTCAGGAGGGAATGGATCGCAAAATAGTACCGGACAGCGTTGCGCTCAATTGCGCCTCTGGGTCCGCCGATATAGACGGGGTTGCCGTTTCTGTCTGTGCCGGTCACTGTGAACCCTATCTTGCCCAAACCGAGTGTTGCGAAATAAGCCTTTGCCGCAAAGCGAAATACAACACTGTCGCTGTATGCATAACTGACATGGACGAAGGTCCTTCCACCATCAAGGGGCAGGGCCTCGAACCTCATCCTGTGGTCCTTCGTGCCAAAAGGACCTGCATCCGCACTGAGAACAATATCCAGATAACCCTCCTGCTGAACAACGTTCCGGTACTGATAAATGACCTGACGCGCCTCTTCCGGAGATTGATAGGTTTTCCGTCCGACATAAAATGTCAGCAGCCATGATCCCGAAAGTCGCTTGTAGGTGCAGGCCTTCACATTGGGATGGAGGGATGCGATATCGCACCAGTTCGCCGGGACTTTGAGCATGTTCACAATGCTGCTGAAGGGATGATCGAATATCCCGTAGATATCCGCATGCACTCGGTCGTCCCGTTCAGAGGACTCTATGCAGAGAGGGAAGCCGAAGCTGTTTGTTTCCAATCCAGCTGTGTTCCGGTGATAGCTGTCAAGCAGGATGTCTTCGCCGTGCCGGAGCTTTTCGGCGGCTGAGGCGAAACCGGCATAAAAAAGAAGCGCAGCTGAGGCGATGAACAATAAGCATTTATAACGGTCCAGTGTTCTATTCATCTGATTCGTACAACTCACTTTCGGGTATTACCGATCTTCGGCGGGTTTTTACATCCAGTGGGAAAACAGGTGCGCAAACCACTCCCTGATCCTTGGCAACAAAGGTCTTTTTTTCCACTCATCCAGTGTGATCCGGTCCGATTCCGCAAGGTCCGTAGCAAACATCTTCTCCATTTCGGAAGCAAACCCTCTGCTTAATATTACCGCATTGACCTCATCATCGCTTAAAAAGCTCCAGAAATCCATATTGGTTGAACCTACTGTGGACCAAACCTCGTCAATAACCGCAGTTTTTGCGTGCAGCACGGCATTGCGTCGCTCGTATATCCTGACACCCGACTCCAGCAGGACTGAATAATTATACCGCTGCGCATATAACGCAAGTTTCGAATCCGTTTTCGCGGGGACTATAATTTTCACGTCAACGCCGCGCCTGGCGGCATCGGTGAAGGCATTCAGCATCTGGTCATCCGGGATAAAATAGGCATTGGTCAGATGCACCGAATGTTCTGCAAAAGTGACGGCGGACACATAGACGATAAAAGTGATCCGGTTGTCCTGTCCGGGAGTGCTGCCTACCACCCGCACCAGGGCGCTGCCTTCTTCTTTCAGATCAGGGAAATACCTCTGTTCAGAGAGTTCGGGGCCCTGCTGCTTCTTCCAGGTGTCGAAGAACAACTTCTGAAATTCAGCCGCCGCAGGACCTTCAATCTGAACATCGGTGTCGCGCCACGGCAGTGGCGTTCCCTCGGCTTGTCTCCCGCCGGAAAGCCTGCTTGAATAAACCGAACTGATATTGATACCCCCTGAAATGGCGACTTTGCCGTCGATTATCAGAATTTTCCGGTGGTCCGGATGCAGCAGCCAATGGCCGTGGGTCTTAAACGGGTTTAATGGATTGAACTCCACCACCTGAATTCCGCCGTCCCGCAGGCGCTGAAAAAAGGCGGTAGGGGTGCTGTTGCTGCCCATGCTGTCATAGATGAGATTTACCTGTACACCCTCCGTCTGTTTCTTCAGCAACAGATCTGAAAATTTACGGCCCACTTCATCATCTTCAATGATAAAGGTTTCAAGATTGATATGGTCTTTGGCATTCTGTATTGCCTTGAACATTGCGGCATAGGCAGCCTGACCATTAGCCAGCAGCGTTACTTTGTTCCCCTTTGTCAGGGGGCTTTCGGTGACCGATTCCACCACAACTGAGTGACGTTCCAGAATGTCCATCGGATCGCCCGATCGGTTCAGCCGTTCCATGATGCGCCTGCTCTGCCTGGGAGATAACAGACCTTTTGAGGAAACGATTTGGCGGGGGTCCTGCGCAACAGAAGCGTCATCGATAATTTCGGAGACATTCGGCAGGGTCGCACATCCATTGCCCAGAATGAGGATAAATAAAACCACAAAGAACGCCGGCGCAGATTTAATGCTTCCCATATTTCATGTTATCACGAAATAATCTCCCCGTCCCGCGTATACATGAATGGCCCTTTCATGGGCAGCAGAGGAAAGCCGGCGTGTGTCCGGGTTAAAATCATGAGTTGCCAAAGCGCCGATCCATTGGCTCAGCTTTGCAATACGAAACTTCCCTGATTCTTTTCATCCGCTCTCTTCACGTCCCATTGTGCGTTGTCCCGACGATTTTTTCCAGCCACTTCGGGTAGTGCTTTCTTGCATATGATTCCGATACCTTGCCGTCGAGCATGGAGCTAAGCGATTCGTCGAAGAAAGGGTGCAGTGTGCGCAGGTAGAAATGGACCGGGAATAGTATGGAGACGACGACAAAGGCGGCTGCATGGGCAAGCAAAACCCACTGGTATAATTCTATCGGGATTTTCGGCCTGAAAAACCACTGGAGCACACCGGTCGCTATTAATACCGTTCCGGTGATGAACACCACAAGTTGCCAAAGCTTCTGGTCCCCATTTATGCGATCTTGAGGAGGCATCTGCTCCTGACTGCCGAAGTAATGGCTCAACGATAACTTCAACCAGGCCGTGTCGTCGTGGTCCCAACAAAACGTTTCGTATAAGAAACCGGCAGCAGCTTTGTGATCGAGAAGCAAATACAAAACAGGCGCCGCCACAAAAAACACGGCGATTATTCGATGGACTGTCCTTATCTGGTGACCGCTGCTCATGTCTGTCAAATGAAAAAACATCAGGGCGCCGGTTATTTGTAGAACAACAAACGAGGCCGCATGGAACCAGTGAAGCCATATGGTTTTTTTCTGAATCGTTCAACCGTTCGCTGTTCCATCTCTACGCTGTCCCCGTTTTTTTATTGACCATGATGATGTTCGTTGCAATGCCCGCCAGGACGAACAGCACTGTCCCGAGGCCGGCCCATTTCAGGCCCGTGTGAATTTTATCTGTACTTTTCAGCCCGGCGTTATCGCGGTGACAGCGGCTGCAATTCAGGGCGGCATGTGTGTCATGCAGCGTTGACGGGCTGTCATACCTGAGTTCACTATGACATTCCCGGCAACCTGCTTTTACCTGTGTCAGTTGAAGAGGACTGAGCGTCTGGTCACCCAGCAACAGATAGACGGCCAAAACGGTCCCCACGATAAGACCCAGGACTATCGTCAGTTTGATTCTCATTTGACCGTTACCCTGCACATATACAAGTTCACACCGGAGGAAGCGTTACCTGTCGCAGCCAGAAATCTGCCAGTTTGTGTATCGTCTCGGTAAAACCGGGAAGGTCTCGCGGTTTAACAATATAGCAGTTCGCACCGGCCCCATAGCAGGCAAGGATATCCTTAGGCGCGTCAGAGCCGGAAAAAACAATAACCGGGATGAGCGCCAGTGCGGCGTCGGATTTGATGCGCTTCAGCAAATCCCGCCCATCCATTCCGGGAAGATTGAGGTCCAGCATTATGATTCTTGGGCGCGGAGCATCTTCAAACGGAGCTTCCCGGCGGAGGAACTGCATCGCCGAGACACCATTTTTGACGTTACTGAATCCCGGTTTAATATAAGTTTTCTCCAGAGCGTCACAAATCAATCTGATGTCGCCTGAATTGTCCTCAATCAATAAGATGTCCACATACTTATAATCTGTCATCTTTCTCCCTCTTTATTTTTTCAGGTATGGTGAAATAAAAAGAAGCGCCTTTTCCCGGCAAAGATTCAACCCAGATTTTTCCACCATGCCGTCCGATTATCCTCTTGGTCACTGCCAGTCCCACGCCGGTGCCCGGATATTTGTCCCCGGTGTTAAGCCTTTGAAAGAGAGCGAACAGGCGGCCAAACAGCTGCGGATCTATGCCGATCCCATTATCCTTGACCGAGAATATATATTCATTGCCTTCCCGGCGGGCGGATACACGGATAACAGGGGCCTCTCCTTCCCGATGGAATTTGATCGCATTGCTGACCAGGTTCTGAAGGACCTGCATCATCTGAACAGGGTCTCCATGGATGACCGGCAGAGGATCGTGGGTGATACGGGCATCTGTCTCTTCAAGGGCCACCTTCAGATTGGAGAGGACGTCCTTGAGGACCCTTTCCATATTGACCGCTTCAAAGGGTAAGTTGTAAGTAGCGATCCGGGAATAAGACAGGATGTCATCAATAAGATTCTGCATCCGCGCCGTGCCGTCAACAATGAAATCAATATACTCATTGGCGGTTTTATCCAGCTTGTCTTTATAACGCTTCTCCAGAGATTGGGTGAAGCCGGTTATCATTCGTAAAGGCTCTCTCAGGTCATGGGAGGTAACATAGGCAAACTGCTGTAACTCTTTATTGACTTCTTCCAGTTCCTCGGTCTTGTGAAGCAGCTTTTCCTCTGCCAGCTTGCGGTCGGTGATATCGAAAGACACCACCGCAAATCTGCCCGGCTCAATCCGGTACGCTCTGACATCGAACCAGCGCCTAAGGGGCCCGAATCGCACTTCAAAATGGGCGGGTTCCCCGGTGGAGGCCACATTGCCAAACCGTTCGAACCAAATGGGCTCGACCTGGGGGAACAACTCAAGCATCGTATGTCCCACAACATCCACAGCCTTTAGCCCTGTCTGCAGTTCGAACGCATGGTTGACCATGAGGTAACGGAGATCAAGCGGCTTCCCTGAATCATCAAGAATCAACTCATCGACAGAAAAGCCCTCGCTCATTGTCTCAAACAGGATCCCGAATTTTTTCTCGGACTCCTTAAGCGCCTGCTCTGCGCTCTTTCTTTCAGTGATATTACGGATATTACACTGAATGACTCTGGTATTATTTACCCGATAGACATTACTGACAAACTCAACATCAATGCGTTGCCCATCACTATTTTCCAGAGGCAAATCTTCGTAGCGTATGTAGCCTTTATTTTGCAGTAATTCAAAAGCTTCCCGGGATGAGGCAATATCTTTGAACAGGCCTATTTCCCATAGTTCCTTCCCCATGAACTCATCGAAAGTGTAACCCAACAGTTTAAGAAGGAAGGGATTTACATCAACCACCTTCCCGGTATCAAAATCAAGAATCAGGATCCCGTCCTGTGCCGTTTCAAACAGACGCCGGTAGCGCATTTCAGAAGCAATCATTGCCTCTTCCTCCTGTTTCCGCTCGGTGATGTCGGTGTCGGAGCCAAACCATTCCATTATTTCGCCGTTTGCATCCAACAGCGGGATCGCCCGCGAGAAAGTCCATCCCGGACTGCCATCCTTTCTCCGGACCCTATGTGCCAGTTCGAAAACGCTCTTATTCCGAATGGCTTCTTCAATTGCTGCGCTTACCTTGGGCTGATCGGCCGGGTCAATATATTTTTCAAGCCAGGTGCCGCTCGATTTTCCCGCTTCCTGGGAAAAACTCCGGCTATGCAACTCGCGCATTTCGCTCCAATCCGGGCTCATGACATATAACACTACAGAGCTGGCGGTCACCAGGGCGCGAAAGCGCTCCTCACTCCTCTTGAGTTCAGTGATGTCGATCGAATAAATACGATAGTATTCAAAGCCCGGCAGACAGAGAATCGTCTGCTGATACCAGGAGTTGCCGATATTGATTTGCCTCATCACCAAATTATCATTCCTGGTTTTATCTGTCACAGCCGCCCAATCCATCAGGAATGGGTGCCTGCTTCCAAGTTCCTTCAGATCGGGAAATAATGCCTGGGCCGCCCGATTAATAAACCGGAGATGGCCGGCAGCATCTGCCTCGACAACGGGATTTGGGTTTAGCTTCGGAAAAGAAGACAGGTATGAGAGTTCTGCCGCCTCACGTCTGCGCTCAGTCACATCTTCCCCGGAACTCAGCGCCCCGATTATATTGTCTGCCTTGTCACGGAGGAGTATGTTATGCCAGGCAACAATTCTCTCGCTGCCGTCACTGGTCAAAACCGGGTTCTCATACTGTTTCAGAACTTCGGTTCCCTCCAGAAGCCGGTGGAAGCCCGGTCTGAGTTCGTTCCTGAATTTTTCAGACAGAAATTTATCGAACCAGTTCTTCCCGATAATCTCTTCGCGCCGGTATCCCAGTATTTCGCAGCCTTTTCTATTGATCTCAATGACCGCTTCATCCTTGCTGATAACGACGATTATGTTGTCCGTAATATCAAAGTAAAAGTCTGACAGACATATCTCATTTAACATCTTTGCCTCCTCTCTTTACCTCATGCATAAACGATCTTTTTCCCGGTGTAGTCAAGCGCCAGCGCCAGGATTAATTGGATGAAAAGAGCTGCTAAATACAAATAGCTGCCGGGTAGGCCCAGGACCTGTTCAGGCCCCGTGAGCCTCCAGGTGAGAGATGCCAGAGTTATGATAAAAAGGAGTATTCCGAGGGCAATCTTAACGTTAAATGTCCTGGTGGCCCTGCTTTCATAATTCACAAACCAACTGATGAGACCTGTTGAGAAGCTGAGCGCTATGTTAATCAGCCCCAGCATGAGGAGATACAAAGTTATTTCGTCAAATACCGCCAGGCCTGAGAACAGCCGGATAGCGAAGGTAAATGGCGCTGTTAGCGCATAGGCAATGGTCAGGTGGTCAAATGTTATATGAGGATGAAAGCTGTCGATTTTCCGCAGCCACAGGAGCCCGACTGTTTCCGTCTTTGCGAGGTCTCCGAGAACAGGCAATCTTGCGAGCATAGATTCATCGTGCGGCGCATGGGCAATGGCATCGCTCAAATCCGTGCCCGCGAAATGCGCAACGCCGTGCTTTCCGCCCTTCCAAAGCCGGCTTCCAGTGGCGTCATATACCCTGCCCTTGAACGCGATGTACGCTGCCCTGCCGTCTTTGCCGTCGTACCCGGCAAGTTCGGCAATGGTGAACTGTCTTTCGCCTCCGAGTTTGCGGGCTATGGCGTAGTGGATTGTACGCACCAGAGTATCGCTGTCTATTTTACCTTTGACCAGATAGTCTTGCGCGCCCCTCCTCACCGTAGTCACGGCGAATGTCTCATCATCAAGACCGGTCATAATTATAATAGGCAGGGCCGGCGCGGTTGTCTGGACTCGCGTAAAAGTCATTGAACGTTGCGGGCTGTCCGGCAGCCCGAGATCGAGCAATACGGTATCGTATTGATTTTCGGCCAGACTCTTGAGCCCGTCGGACAGGGTTTGTTTCCAGTCTACGTCAAAGTCGACTGTTGCCGCCTCGGTCAGCATATCCCGGATCAGGCGGGCATCCCCCGGATTGTCTTCTATCAGAAGGACTCTTATCGCTTCCATAAGTTTTGTTTACTTTTTATCAGACAATTTGTCACATGTCAACATTCAAAGGGTTGAGACGGCGCGCAAAACAAACCCTCGGAATTATCTTTCAAATGCATTCCGACGCTGATCAGTTACAAGGGGAAAATGGGCGGGCGTGGTGAAAAAACCGTAATCGGAGGCCCCGAAAGACGTTAAGAAAAACCGAGAACTCTTCCCCGGAACAAACTCACGGCAGGATCTTCGCTTGCGGGGATTTCAAGAATGATTACTGATTTTATCGGCTTTTGGATGTGTTCGCCTCTATCTTTATGCACCGTTATCGGTAATGTAATTCAGTCGACTCAACTGATCTTCACCTTCCAGCCGGTCCCGTCTTTCCTGTCTTCGAGTATGATCCCCTTTTCTTCGAGATCCTTTCTTATCAGATCGGCTGAGGCCCAGTCCTTGGCTTCCCTTGCCTGCCGTCTTTCTTCTATCTTCGCAGCAATGCCTTCCTCTGTTACATCTATGCTCTTCACGGTCATCAAGGCCTTATACCATTCTTCAGGCGTGCGGGCAAATATATTTAGTACGCCGCCGGATTCTCTCAGCAGATCATCCGCAAGTTTCACCAGCGCGGCAGCCTTTTGCCCCGAGGGTCTGCCGTCGAGATATTTGTTCAGCACCCTTATAAGCTCGAAGATATTTCCTATCGCCAGAGCTGTATTAAAATCATCGTCCATCGCCTCCCTGAAACCGGCCGAGAATTTAGACGTGATATCTTCGAGAGCCTTTTCATCGGGAGAGTGCTTGTCTTTCAGGTTATCCTGCATCAGAAAATCCCTTGTCCTCAAGGCTGTCGTGTAGTATCTGTCGATCGACAGTTCGGCCTCTTTCAGCTGCTCGTCAGAGAATTCTATCGGGCTTCTGTAATGAGTCGACAGCAGGAAAAATCTTATTGCCTCAGCGTCGAACTTGTTCAGTATCTCTTTTATAGTGAAGAAGTTGCCGAGGGATTTCGACATCTTTTCCTTGTCCACAGTGATAAAGCCGTTATGCACCCAGTATTTTGCAAACGGCCTTCCTGTAAAGGCCTCCGACTGAGCTATCTCATTTTCATGATGGGGGAAAATGAGATCAGCGCCGCCGCCGTGTATGTCAAACGTCACGCCGAGATGCTTAAGAGACATTGCGGAACATTCAATATGCCAGCCCGGCCTGCCCGGCCCCCAAGGGCTCTCCCATGAAGGCTCCCCCTCTTTGGACGCCTTCCACAAAGCAAAATCCATGGGGTTCCTTTTCCTGTCGTCCACTTCGACGCGGGCTCCGGCCATCATATCTTCCAGGTCTCTTTTTGACAGCTTCCCGTAATCCTGGAACTTCAGGACCTCAAAGTAGACACTGCCGTCAATCTCATAGGCAAACCCTTTATCAATAAGGCCCTTTACTATATCGATCATTTCCTGTATGTGCTCAGTGGCCTTCGGTTCTACGTCCGCCCTGCCCACACCCAGACTGTCCATGTCGCGGTAATATTCATCAATGTACTTCTCCGCGACCTTGTCCCATGCGATGCCTTCCTGTCTCGCCCTGTTGATGATCTTGTCGTCGATATCAGTGAAGTTCTTTATATATTTGACGGGGAATCCCCTGTATTTTATGTATCTCCTCATGACATCGAAGACTATGGCGCTTCTGGCATGCCCTATATGGCAATGGTCGTAGGCTGTTATGCCGCAGGCGTACATCCTGACCTCTGCGGGGTTTTCCGGGATAAATTCTTCTTTCTTGCCGGCAAGGGTATTGTATATTCTCATCCGTCCTCCTCTTTCTTTTATCTTGTCGGCAGAGTCAAGTCTCCTGTCCATGTCATTAATTCTCGACTCCAGCTCCCTGAGTTTCTCCACAATGGGATCCGGGAAATAGTCCATCATCTCAACCAATCCGTCATCCGTGGTCATCCTGATAATCTTCTTGCGGGTAATCCTGCCCGGCACGCCAACACATATGGAGTTGTCCGGCACGGGCTTCAATATCACCGAATTGGCGCCGATAATTACATTATTGCCGACTTTTATGGCGCCAAGTATTTTGGCCCCGGACCCCACAACCACATTGTTGCCCAGGGTGGGATGACGCTTTCCTTTTTCCTTGCCTGTTCCTCCGAGGGTGACTCCCTGATAAAGCAGGCAGTTTTCACCGACTTCGGTTGTCTCTCCTATGACCACTCCCATGCCGTGATCAATCACAAAACCAGCCCCGATTGATGCGGCCGGATGAATCTCTATCCCCGTCAGGAACCGTCCGATATGTGACAACAGCCTCGGGAGCACCGGCACGCCGGTCTTCCATAACAGATGGTTTATCCTGTGAAGAAAGATTGCATGAAAACCGGGGTACGCAAGAAACACCTCAATACGGCTTTTCGCTGCAGGGTCTCTCTCGAAAATTGCTTTGTAATCGCTCCGTATGTCCTGAAAGAGTCCCATGGATTATCGCTATTATACAATAAAAATAATTGCTCAGGTGGATAGTCTGCAGGTGTTTAGATGAATAGATTGGAATTGCCGTCTTAGCTGTTGAGGTCCTGATTCTTTTTTGCGCAGGCCTGACAGACTTCAGTCTAAACAACCTTTCTTGCCGTTAAAACAGATTTGAGCTGTGTGTTATATTATCCGCATGGACAACGCTTGGGACAGTGGTCCCGGACTTACAACAATGCTCGCCGACCATATGGAAGCCGGTTTTCTCGAAAACATAATCGACATGTTCAGGCACGACAGTCTGCTTTACAGTTTCGTAGGCGAGCTTATAAGGGATGAAAGAGTACGGGTAAGAATCGGCGCAACGGCGTTGATGGAAGAACTAAAAAAACTGGATGGAGAACACATCTCTTTGGCGTTACCCAACCTGCTTCCCATGGCGGATGACGCCGACCCTGTAGTGCGCGGCGATGTCTCCAATCTGTTAGGGATAATCGGCAGCCGCGAGACCCTGCCGCAGCTTGAGAAATTGGCATTGGATGAAAACCCGGCTGTAAGACTTATAGCGAGAGAAGCGATTGAAGAGATCAACTCAGGCCGTTAACATTCACGGGCTTTCAAAAAAACAATTAACGGCCAAACGGGAGATGCCCCGTTTCACTCCACTTCGTGAATTGTTATTGATTGTGTCACAGTCTTTTTTTGTCCTATGCCTCTGACCATAACCATGAAGTCTCCGCTGTGCGCAAGTTTAAGCCCTTTCATGAGAGACGCGGCAAAGGCGATCCTCTTATCCGTATTCAGCCGGCTGCTTATAATATAGGGATAAACGCCCCAATAAAGCTGGAGTCGTCTCAGGACCCTCGCTGAAAAAGTCAGGGCAATAATCGGGGCTGCAGGACGGTCGGATGATATGACGGACGCGGTGCAGCCGGTATGGGTGGCCGCAATAATGCACCTGGCCGGAAGATCTCCGGACAGTTGAGCAATAGCAAAGCCAACGGAGTCCTGGATATGGTTGTCTGCAATCTGATCATTAAGCCGCTCATTAAGCCGGTCATTTTGGCGATGCAGCGTGTCCCTGAAAAGCCCGCCGCCTGAAAAAAAACTGTAGGCTTCGGCCTCTCTTAAAATCGAATCCATCATCTCAACCGCCTCGACCGGATATTTGCCGACAGCCGTCTCTCCTGAAAGCATCACAGCATCCGCGCCTGAAAGGCAGGCGGACGAGACGTCCGTCACCTCCGCCCTTGTGGGCCGTGCATGCTCCATCATGCTTTCAAGCATCTGGGTTGCAACGATAACCGGCTTCCTGCTCCTTATGCAGGACTCGATAAGTTTGCCCTGGATAAAAGGGACCTTTTGGGCGGGCAGTTCTACCCCGAGATCTCCCCTGGCTATCATCACGCCGTCGGAGGCAGCGATGATTTCGTGGATGTTGTGAAGGGCCTCGGGCTTTTCGATCTTGGCTATAACAGGCAAAGGGGAGTTCCTCCGCAGCAGCAGATTTTTCAGTTCAAGGACATCCGCCGCCTTTCGCACAAAAGACAGCGCTATAAAATCCACCTGTCCCCTGATGCAGTAAAGCACGTCCTTTCTGTCTTTGGAGGTCAGGGCGGAGATATGCATCTTTGTATTAGGCAGGTTCATCCCCTTGTGGTCCCTAATCATCCCTCCCCGTATTACCTTTGCCTGAATTCCGTCCTTCAGCTTTCCCAAAGCCTTCAGCTCAAGGTTCCCGTCGTCAAACAGTATCCGGTCGTTCGGCGAAACCTCTGTCTTAAGCCGGGCATACGAGCAGGGGATGAGAGTTGCGGTCCCGGGCGTCTGTCTGCCTGTAATCGTCACAATCGAATTTTCCTTGAGCAGGGCCTCACCGCCCACGAATTTCCCGACCCTTATCTTAGGACCGCAGAGATCGCCTATGATCGCAACAGGTTTATTGAGTTCGCGTGATATCTTTCTGATGGAACGGATCGTCCGAAGATGCTCATCCGGCTCGCCGTGGGAAAAATTGATGCGGGCAACATTCAGGCCTTTCAAAATCAGTTCTCTGATCTTTTCAGAAGAGGATGAAGCAGGACCTATTGTAGCTACTATCTTTGTCCTTCTGAAGAAGAGATAGCCGTGTTTAAGATCAAGATCAAAAAGGTCTTTCCCGCGCTCCGGCCCGCTGCTGTTACGTTTCATGTCGTTCCTCTGGAACTCATATAATATTTCCATTGCATGCGCAGACTTTGATCAGACCAGCCCGCGGTCGCTTAGCTCCTTCTTCAGATAGGCATAATAAACCGGAGCAGCTATAACCCCCGGGAGCCCGAAAGCAGCCTCCATAAAAAGCATGGCCGTAAGGACTTCCCATGCCCTTGCGTTAATCTTCCCCCCCACGATGCGGGCATTCAGAAAATACTCCAGCTTATGGATAAGGACAAGAAAGACAAGAGAACCCGCCGCAACCGCGGGCGAGTAACTCAAACTGAGCACAACGATTATTGTATTGGAAATAAGGTTGCCGATCACGGGAATAAGCCCCGCGATAAATGTGAATATCACCATCGTCTTGACAAGCGGAAGGTGTATGCCGAGCACCGGCAATAATAAAGCAAGATATAAGGCTGAAAGCAGGGCATTGAGGGCTGCTATGCGCGCCTGGGCAAAAACTACCGCGCGAAAAGCCGCGCTGAGCCGCGCCGCGCGTTCTGCCAGAGCCTTCGCAAGGGGGCGGTACGCATGGGCAGCCGTTGCCTCGCGAAGTGAAACCATGACGCCGATGACCATCCCGATCAGGACATGCGCGGAAATAACACCCGCTTCCTTGCCCGCCGAACGCATCTCCATGGCGTGCTCGCGCAGCCATTGGACGGCCCAGTCCTTCAGACTGTCGGGATCGCCCGGAAGATAGTCGACTGCCCATGCCGGAAACATCTCTCGTGTTGCCTCGATTGTCTCCGCCATTTTATGCATCAGATCCGGCATACTGCCTGATTGCCGATGAAGCAATACAATCAGACCCCATATGCATGCCCCCACTATCAGAAACACCATCGCTGCAAGCAGTGACACTGCGGCAAACTTTGCATGGGAACCCGCCAATCTTGTAAGCTGAAGCCTCGGTGTGATTATGTGAACGAGCTCGTAAACGAGCATGCCCGACAGCAGGGCGGACAGGAGGTGAAGTTTGAGCGTCAGGACCAGCGCAATACCTGAAATTATCCATGACGCGGTTTCGCATCTTTGAGCCGGACCGGCGTTTTCATTTTCCATCAGTGCATATTATACCTGCAAAAAATCGGCTTGCAACGAAATATCCCATATCCACGGCCCCAATAAGTTAAAGAACCCGGCAGGCAAACTTCGGGCAGAAAGAATTGTTCAACACGAGAATAAGAGGTAAAAGGCCTTGTTTCAGGGGCTGCAGGCACCGTTGATGCATTGCGACCCGCCCAGACACTGAACCCCGCAGACCCCACAGTTATCGTTGGTCGTCAAGTCGGTTTCACAACCTGTCTTTATTATACCGTCACAGTTGCCCCAGCCCTCGCTGCATGTAAGGTCACAGGCTGCGCCGTCACATATGCCTATAGCATTCGGGAAAAGAGAGATGGTCCTGCATTGCCACCCCGAAGCCGTCTGTGCCAAAACCTGCCCGGTCGCACAGGTAATGCCCATGGCTCCCGGCGGTCCTTCCGGTCCGGCAGGGCCTTGCGGTCCGGTCGGTCCCTGCGGCCCCTGAAGCCCGGTATTGCCGGCCGGCCCCAGCGGGCCCTGCACCATGGCAGTACTCTGAGTGGTCCCGTCCGGGAATATAAGGGTCTTTCCAACAGATATCTGGAGATTACCGTTGATCACTACATCGGACGTCACGGGGGGGAGAGGATCTACAGTCACGTCGCCTATCAGTGCGGTGCCGTAAAAATGACCGCCGCTGCCCTGCCCCAGATCCGTAAAACTGAATTGAAGAGTGTGGTTAATCGGGGTGCCGGTATAGGTCTGTGAAACAGTCTGCAGCCACTGACCGCTTACGGTAGTGACCCAATTTGTACCGCCGGCTATTGTGCTTCCGTTATCTATAACCGACCAGTCGGAGCCTACTATATCATTAGGATAGAAACTATCCGCAACAGTAAGCGTAATCGAAAAAGGAACTCCGATATATACCTTGCAGGGCGCCTCGATAGTGTAAGTAGTTTGTGAGAAGTCATCCGTCCATGATTGTGTCCAGTTGCCGACCGAACAGGTTGCGAATGCATTAGTTGCAAGGGCTATCTGTAAAATCAGAATTAATAAGGCGGGAACTATTGTCTTCATCAGGATGTTATTCATACTCTATCCTTATATTTTAATTCTAGGCTAAGTGAGCGGGCATGTCAATGCCCACGATGTCACATTAATACTATAACGGGCGACGCAATACAAAATCACATTATACGGACCTGAGTGTGTCGTTTCAGGGGGATTACCCCCCGATTTCATAAATCCGTTTCACCCGTTCTACAACCGGCGGATGTGAATAATAAAACCATGCATAAAGAGGATGGGGATGGAGATTGGAGAGATTATCTTTAGAGAGTTTTATTAATGAGGTAGCCAGACTTTCAGGCTGCTCCGTCAGTTCGACCGCAAACCTGTCGGCCTCATCCTCATGCCTCCTTGAGAAACAACTAAAAAGGGGCGTATAGGGAAAAGAAACAATGCCGTATATGAAGCCGAGTACGACCAGTTCGGCAAAAAATGTCGGATGCTGAAACGGGAAGATATTGCTCAGAAAATCCGCTTTTAGACCCCGGAAGACTATATATGCTGCTATCAGAGACAGGATTTCGAAGACCGCTATCATCTTCAACACATGTCTTTTTTTCCAGTGGCCCAACTCGTGCGCAAGCACTGCAAGTATTTCGTCATCAGTCATTTTTTGCAGAAGGGTGTCAAATAGAACTATCCGTTTGACCCTGCCTATACCTGTAAAATATGCGTTGGTGTGCCTGCTCCTCTTCGATGCGTCCATTGTAAAAACCCTGCTGACCCGTATCCCGACCTTCTCCATCATTGCCCTGATGCGGGCTTCAAGCGCATGTCCCTCCAGAGGCGTAAACTTATTGAAGAGGGGCTCGATAATATAAGGCGAAACATACATCATGAACAGGCTGAAGATAAAGAAAAAACCCCAGACATAAAGCCACCAGTAATCCGGACTTTTTTGAACGATCCACAACCCGCAGGAAACAACGAGCGTCATCATGAGAGAAGAAAGCAGGAAGGTTTTTGCGAAATCGGCGATCCAGAGACCGGACGTCATTGTGCTGAACCCGTATTTTTTTTCGATTCCGAACGTAGCGTAAAGGCTGAAAGGAATTGACAGGAGCGAACCCGAAAAACTGAGAAGGAGGAAAAATACCAGCCCTTGGCCGATAAAAGAGAACCCAAGAGAGGCTATAGCGGAATTATAGATGTTGAGCAGCCCGCCGTAGAGGAAGATTAGCAAAACAGCGCTGTCAAAGACCGCCTCAAGGAGTGAAAGAAAGTTCGTTTCGATGGTATACGCATGGGTCTTTTCCAGTACCGCCCGGTCTATATGGTCCTCAAACCCGGCCGGTATCTGCAGTCCGTATCGCTTCATATATTTTATATTTACGTACGTCAGCCAATGTCCGGCCCCTTGTGTAAAGAGATATGCCGCAAGCAGAACAATCTGATAAATATTCATAGCTACGCCGACGGACTACTGTCCGCAGCATTTCTTGAATTTTTTCCCGCTTCCGCAGCTGCAGGGGTCATTTCTCCCCACCTTGGGAGCTGAACGCACAACCGGTTTCGGAGCCACGCCTTCCCCGCTGACAAAATACCACCGTCCGTCAATCTTGCCGAATGTCGCGAGTTCATGGTGGTTAATCTTTTTGTCCGCCTGTGAATATGAGGCCTCAAATTCAACAGTTCCGGTGGGGTCGTCAGGTCCGCCCCCCTCGGTTTTGATTATTTCGAGGCCGTGCCATGAAGCGCTCTCCGCCCAGGCGCGTGTGCTTTTTTCATCGTAATCTTTCCTGTGATCCGGGTGCAGGGTTTCAGCCAGATACGGCAGCTCTTTCACCACATAGGCGGTATAGCGCGAGCGCATAAGCTGTTCGGCGGTTGCCGCCGGACGCTCGCCGCTTATCAATGGCCGGCAGCATTCCGAATAATCGAGTCCTGAGCCGCAAGGGCATTTGTCCATGTCTTACTCCTTGTTTAGGGCAGCCTGCCCTTTTTTTTGAATTGTTTTGAAAGCATGAAAATTATACCTCAGGCCTGCCCCATATTTCAGCGCGGAAGGACTTTTGGGCATCCGGACATTCGATCAACTCTTCTCCGACGGACTCTTTTCTGATAGACTTGAAGCAAAACTGTTTCCCGAGGGGGCTACAATGAATTTCGGCTGCAACATTTCCAGAAATACAATTGCGCTTGTGCTTGCAGGCGGCAAGGGTGAAAGGCTCAGTCCGATCACGGCACGCAGATCGAAACCGTCGGTCCCGTTCGGAGGCAAATACAAGATCATAGATTTCGTCCTCAGCAATCTTTTCAACTCAGGGGTCAAAAAGGTATATATCCTTACGCAATACCAGGGGTATTCCCTGAATAAACATATTAAAGAATCCTGGGGCAAATGGACCGGGCTCGGGGAGTTCTATGACACGATATCGCCTGAGACCAACAGCATGAGCGAGCAATGGTTCAGGGGAACCGCCGATGCAATATACCAGAACCTGCGGTTCATCGAATCTTCAGGCGCGGATAATGTAATCATATTCGGCGGCGACCACATCTATAAAATGGACATCTCCCAGATGATGGAATATCACCTCATGAATAAGGCGGACATTACCATTGCAGCCCTTGAAGTGCCCCCCAGAGAGGCGTCAAGGTTCGGTGTGCTGGGCGTAAATGAGGACCTTATGGTCACTTCCTTTGTTGAAAAGCCCTCAGACGCGCCTGTAGTACCGGGCAGGGACGCCTGTTTTGCGTCGATGGGAAACTATATATTCTCAACCAAAAAACTGGTCGAGGCATTAAAAGAAGGCAAAAAGCGGTTCGATGATCTGGATTTCGGAAAGCATATAATCCCGCTAATGGTTGAACGGAAAAACAAGGTTTTCGCGTACAGTTTCTTTGATAATTATGTTGATGGGATGGAGCCCAATGAAAGGGGATACTGGAAAGATGTCGGCACCATCGATTCATATTATGAGGCAAATATGGACCTCATAAATGTAAGTCCGCAGCTGAACCTCTATAACCTGAAATGGCCGATACTCACGAATCAGGGGAACCTGCCGCCCGCCAAGACCGTCTTCGACGACGACGACCGGCGTGGTGTTAACATCGACTCCATGGTATGCGGAGGATGCATAACCAGCGGCGCTACGGTCAGAAGATCAATTGTCGGTCCTTGTTGCAAGATCAACAGTTTCGCGCTTGTCGAGGACTCAATCCTGTTTGAAAATGTCCAGATAGGGAGGAATGCCAGGATAAGGAAAGCAATAATAGATGAAAATATCGTTATACCCGAAGGCATGGAGATAGGTTTTGACCACGAAGAAGACAGATTAAGAGGCTGCATTGTAACAGAATCCGGAATAGTCGTGGTAGCCAAGTAACAAACAATTTTTAAAAAATTTGAAATGGCTTCGGGATGGTATTGACTTCCCTGTTCTTTACGTCTAAAATATCTTTATATCGAAACTATGCAACTATTCAGTTAACCGGAGGTCTGTAATGGAAAAGAAAAAGTTCTTATTTGTTCTGTCACACGCAACAACAAATCCTATGGAAGTACTAGGCATCATGAAGATTGCATCAAATATGAAGGCCTTTGACGATGAGGCTGAAATAGCGGTATTCCTCATTGGCGAAGGGGTCCAGCTGGCGAAAAAAGGCGTAGTCGAAAATATCTCGATCGAATTTGAAGGCAAACCCGTTAATTTTGGTGAAATGCTCGATATGCTTCATGATTTCGGCGTGAAATTCTATGTCTGCCATGCCTTTATGCCGGGTTTCGGCCTGACAACGGATAACCTCATGGAAGGCACTGAAGTAAAATCAAGTTCATATCTCGGCGAACTGCTGCTTCAGGGATATATTCCGTTTACACTGAACATCTGATTACATACGGGATTTGACCCTGCGAGTAGGTACGGCATTCCAGGGGTCGTCCGGCCAAGGATGTTTCGGGTAACGGCCCTTGAGTTCCTTTTTTACCTGTTGGTACCCGCTGTTCCAGAAGCCCTTAAGGTCTGAGGTAATCTGGACCGGCCTGCGGGCGGGCGACAGAAGATGCAGGAGCAATTTCACCTTTCCCCCGGCGATTGCGGGCGTTTCGGCAAGGCCGAACATTTCCTGGAGTTTGACCGCAAGCACAGGGACATCTCCGGCAGTGTAATCAACAACAATACGGCTTCCGCTGGGCGCTGTGATCGAAACCGGCGCCCTCTCATCTATTAGCCTCTGCCTGTCCCATGTCAACCGGGCGCGCAGGGCGGGGAGTACATTCAGAGCTGCAAGCTGCGCTGCATTCCGTATGCCTCCGAGCCAGGGCGCAAGCCATTCGCCGATATGGGAAAAGAGAAATTCATCCGAGAAATCGGGCCAGTCTTCCTCCGGAAAAGTCTTTGCAATTAAAGCTACCCTTGCGCTGAACTGCCGCACCTCGCGATTAAAATCAAGAAGCTGAGGCATTGAGCCGATTGCGTCACATACAACCTTCCTGTTTTCTTCATCCGACGTCTTCAGGGGCTTTGAGGAAATAACAATCTCGCCAAGACGCTCCTCTTCAAACGCGACTATTCTTCCCTCCCTCCTATCCCATTCGACTTTACGAATGCCGGTTATATTGCGATTCAATTCCCTTCGGATGAGGTCGGCATCCAGCTCTGCCGCCAGATGCACAACGCCTTCGGCATTTTCGCCTGCATCGAGATTGGCAGCTATAATAAAGTCGCTTTTTGCCATACCGCATTCCGGAGGAATTCTTACCCCCCTGCCGTTGCAGAGTACAAAACGACCACGGCCGTCTTCCCTTTTTTTTGCTATTCTGTCTGGAAACGCTGACAGCAGCAGGAGTGGTACAATATCGACTCCGCAATTGTCGCGGCTCGAATTCCCGGATTTACCGGATATAAGCCGCTTAAGCTGAGTTGCAGTTCTGTCTGTTGACTTCAAAGCCCATGGGTCAGCTCCGTCCGGCGCTTTTTTCCGATCCCGCCAAAAACTTAGCGCGTCAAGTCTGGCTGCAATATCCGGATCTGCCGGCCCGGCCGGTCCGCCGCGAAAAACGTCTCTTTCAGAAAGGAGCGAGGCCAGGTCCGCTCCCAATGAGGGACAACCCAATTCAGCCGCCCTGTGCAGCAGGCTGCCGAGTCGGGGATGGAGCGGCAGCACGGCTATTTCTTTGCCTTTTCCTGTAACCCTGTTTAACTTATCCAGACAACCCAACTCCGTTAATAGGCGGCGGGCCGATTCCCATGAAGAAGATGGCGGCGCATCAAGCCAGGCAAGCCCCGACGGCTCATGCACACCCCAAACAGCGAGGTCGAGGACGAGTGATGAGAGATCCGTCGTCAATATCTCCGGAGAGGCGAAAGGGACCATGGCATCAAAGGTCTGTCTGCTGTACAAACGGTAGCAAACACCCGGACCGAGCCTTCCTGCCCGACCCTTTCTTTGCTCTGCTGATGCGCGGGACACATTGATGGTAACAAGGCGATTCATGCCGGATGACGGGTCATACTGAAGTCTGCGGGTCAAACCGCTGTCAATGACCGCGACTACACCTTCTATTGTCAGACTCGTTTCCGCTATATTTGTAGCAAGCACTACCTTGCGCCGGTCAGCCGGCAGAATCGCAGCCTCCTGCTGTTCAAATGGAAGATCTCCATAGAGAGGATGTATAGAAATGTCGTTTGTGTCTGAAAGCAGCCTGCTCAAAGCTTCATTGCATGAGCGGATTTCCCGGGCCCCGGGCAGAAACACAAGGATATCTCCGTTCGTCTCCCGCAGCGCTGTGTTCACTGCGCCTGATATCCTTTCGCTTAAGCGTCCGGCAAATTTGTCCGGACTCCAGCGTTCTTCGACCGGGTACGAACTGCCCGCTGAGGTTATTACAGGGGCATTGCCGAGCACGTCCGATATGGGGCCGCAGTCCATTGTCGCGGACATTACGAGCAACTTCAGATCTTCGCGCAGCGCCTTTTGAACATCAATACAAAGACTGAGCGCAAAATCAGAGTGGATGCTGCGTTCATGGAACTCGTCGAATATGACCATTGCCGTGCCTTCAAGTCCCGGGTCTCTCTGTATGCGTCTTGTGAGAACGCCCTCTGTAACAACTTCAATGCGTGTGGATTTTGAAACACAACTGTCAAACCTTATCGTATATCCGACCGTGCCGCCGACATTTTCACCAAGTAGTCGCGACATCCACCGAGCCGCGGAAACCGCAGCAATCCGCCTCGGTTCGAGAATTATTATGCGTCTGTTTCCATCGGGGACAAGGTCGAGGAGCGACAATGGGACACGCGTTGTTTTGCCTGCGCCGGGCGGAGCTAAAAGCACTGCGGACGGCGAATGAAGCAATGCCGTCTTTAGCGCAGGAAGGATATGGTCAATGGGATAATTGCGCACAGCAGCCCGGCAATTTTTTTATCGCCTTGCAATTCAGACTTACAGGACAAATCACACTATAAATACTGCCGGACCACGAAGCAATTTGCGGATCAGGAAAATAGCGACCTTAAACAGCAAACGCCTCAGGGACTAATTGTCCTGCAACGCAGAAGAAGCAGCCAAAATAGCAGCAGTTGCAATAGCTATAAATATACCGGCTACAACAGCATAACCGGCCGCCTGCCATCCGTTAAAATGCTCTACCTTGTCGGCCAGGCTGTTGCCGGCAAGCACGCTTGACAAGAGACAAAAGATGCCGGCGATAACCGGACCGTTTCCTGATTGTTTCTTTGAATCCATAACTAATGTTCTCCTCAGGTCATTTGAATTTATAAAACGTATCATATTACAACAAAATTAAAAAAAAGGCACAAAAATAATGCGAACGAGACGGCGGCAACATTTTTACTGTGCACATATCGAATGCATCATGAGATATGTGCAGACATGCCGATGTGTAATGCGGCGATACTGCAGGCGCACATTTCCGGCAAAAAAAAAGCCCGCTTCATCAGCGGGCCTTCTATTTAAATCCGGCGGCTACCTACTTTCCCAGGACCTTACAATCCAAGTATCATCGGCCATGGAGGGCTTAACTTCCGTGTTCGGAATGGGAACGGGTGCGACCCCTCCGGCAAAACCACCGGAAACTTTAAATTCAACTGAGCAACTAGTATATCATCAAAGAACAGACTTTTGCAAGTCTTTTTTGACAACAGGAGGGAAGAAGTAAAAATAAGGGTCAAGACACACGGTCAATTAGTACTGGTCAGCTGAATGCATTACTGCACTTACACCTCCAGC
>Ga0334722_10001265_pt1 | contig 32588 bp, 31 predicted proteins | sample C3_bottom_MG_FD_207210 | JGI IMG/M metagenome (GOLD analysis project Ga0334722, IMG submission 207210) | Sediment microbial communities from Yellowstone Lake, YNP, Wyoming, USA - C3_bottom | ecosystem: Environmental > Aquatic > Freshwater > Lake > Sediment | place: USA: Wyoming | collected... | reverse complement strand
GCGACCTTGGCTTTGAACTCGGCCGAGTAACGCTTGCGTTTTGTCTTGTTCATTGGGATGTGCCTCCATCGTCAGTGTGCGGCTGTCCACCTTAACACACTGTCCGAATTTCGGGGGCCACCTCTCCCGCTCCCTGCATTTTGCCCACCATAAACCGGAACTCTCGCCGGGGTATAACTGTAGGAAAGAGCTTCACAATACGACGAATCCTGATAAAATTCCTGGGTGTGCTTTGACGAATGAACCCACACCGATTGAGAACAACCTGTGAGAGAAACAACCACGGCCACAACCAAGACTTTAATAGCATTCATCCTCAATACCTCTTCCTTATTTGGGCTTATTGTGAATCACACCCAAAAAAATGGGCGCGACTCCAGTTATGCCCCCCCTTGAGGTACCGCCAAGCACCCACCAAAGGAACACAAACAGAAGACGCGCCCAACTGGGCGCGTTTCCGTCGGTATCAATCCTTTGGTAAGAAAAATTGGCGGTTTTCAAGTGGGGATGATATCTGCGTAAACGCAAATCTATTTCAGAATTTCATTTAGCTTTATTGAGGTTAATTCCTCCTGAGTTTCCTTTTTGCGACCGTCGTTGCAATTGTCCGATCTTGGCCGGTTGCACACCGCCATTAACTTGTTACTTACTGACATGTTTAGTCATGTCTTGTCAATCTACTCTTCAGATGATAACCCTCTGATTTTCCCATCCACAGCCCGCAGAAGCACGTCCATAATCTTCGCCGGGTAGGCAATAAAACGGCGCTAATCGTTCCCAGTTCCGGTGCCAGGACTAGCTGATGGTCGGGTGTGATTCGTCACACTGTAGGGCAAATGACCTTGAAATCAGCCGCCAAGTGATGTCACCAGGCCAATTTCACCGCTCCAAACATTGACCGCATCAACACCAGCATTTCTTCATTTACCGGAGCCATTTCGTCCCCGACCATCTGCCCGGAATTTTTGCTCAACGGCAGGAAGGCCATAACCCCGGAAAAAATCTCCACCGGAACGTCGTTTTTTTCACACCACTCACGAGCCGCCTGTTTAACAGCATTGAGCTCGCCCACTAAGCTCACAGAGACCAATACTAGAGCTTCATCTTCAGTACATTTTTTGCGATAGCTGGATGCATTCTTTGAACCGCCAGCGTCAACCCATCCATCACAGTAGAACGTCACCGCTGCGCGGCTTTTTTCCACCAAAAGAAATTCTCGTACTGTTCGTGATGTGAACATGTTGTAAACATTTTGGGCTTGCCTTATTCCGATGATGGCCTTGCCATGCCCTCCCCGGCGTGGCGCCTGTCTCACTAGTTTGTCTGCTTCACCGCCATCGCTCCGGTTGAGCGCGGCAGCAATGGCCACCGCACGTTGGGTGGGTGACAGTGCTTGGTACATCTGCTTTTTGATTTCCATAATTTCCTCCATGGTTATTTGTGGCCGACTGCCATTTCAAGAGCAGACAATCGCTCTTTGAGTTCATCAATTTCAACAACACGGGCCAGGGTGCCAACCGCCGAAACCAGCTGGGCAGCCACATCAGGCGGCAATCGTCCGTCAGCCGCAGCCTCGATAAAAGCCGTGGCAAGATCTGCAATGCTTTCCGTTTTCGGTAGGGCGATCTGCACCGGAGCGCTCTGTGCCTTCAAGGGTGGGCAAAGGCGGTCAATGCATACCTTCAGGGCTTGCAGGTCACCTTCCTTGGCAAGTTCGATGATCTTCCTGATAAGGGTTTCTGCTTCTCCCTCGAACAGGGTTTGAGCCAATATGGTGGCTTTATGCTTGGCTCCCGGTGGTTTACCTGCTGGGTTCCCGCTCTTGCCCGGCTCAAACGGTTTGCCTCGCTGTTTTCCCGCTGTATTTACAGCCATGGGTGATACCTCAATTGATGATTTCCGGGGCGTGACTGCCGCCGATGGCCTCAAAGAACACGTCGCAGCCGTCACACTGCCTGCCGCAATGGTGGCCTGGTTGCTTGCCTTTTGGATTGCCTGATTGCCCCTTCTTGTAAAGGTGGGGTTTCTGCTTCCTGTCTGTATTTTCAGCCATGGCCGATTCTCAGTGGGCTGTTGAATTGATCGCGGTAATACCTAGCCCGCTGTCTTCTTCAGCCATAGCCGCCGCCGTCTCGTTGATCTCGGCCACATCTTCACCAAGTGCCTTGGCAATGTCGGCGGTTGAATATACCGGCTTCCCTTCTCGGCTGGTGCCGCATGGTTTTAGGTCGGAGAAGATTTTAAGAAATCCCTGATCGAACTTTTTCTTTAATTCAGGTGGCGCGTTGTTCGTCACGTAGATAATCGCGGCCTTGTCGGTTGGGGTAAGGGTGGCAGCGTTCCTCTTGCCCGCGCCAGCCCCGGCCCGGTGGGCGTCCTCCATGCTGGTGAAGGTTTTCTCTATCGCCATGGTGATCCTGATTTCATCCTTTGGCTGTAAGCACTCACAATAGCAACTGACTACTGGCCTGTGACATTCCGGGCACTCTTCGGCCATGCAGCCGAACTCGTGCAAGCTACCTCGCACAACGTCGCAAGCGGGGCAGGTACTACCAAAACCCAGGTTAAGCCGCTGTTCAGTTCCAAAGGGTAGCCGGGCGTAATATTCCTTCATTTTCTTGACTCCTTGGGTTGGTTGGTGCTCTGCCGGATATTCGGCCCACCGGTGCCGCCGATGATCTCAAAGAAGGCATTGCAGCCGTCGCACTGCCAGCCGCCTCTGGCCCCGGTGTAGTCATGCCCGCCGCACTTCCCGCAAGGGTAACTTGTGGCCCTGATCTCTCCTCTTCCGGGGCACGCCTTAAAGCTGTTTAGCCGTTGCCACTCTTCCCGCCAGGGGCCAGCGGTCAGTCGCCGGACACATCCGGGGCCAAGCCCTTCGATAACCTCAAGGCAGGAACAATCACCCCGGCACCATGACGGCAAGGCCGCTGCCTGATTTTCTATTTTTTTCTCTCCTGCGACAGCGACAGTCGCGACAGTTGCGACAGTTCGCCGCGCCATGGCGTTAGGTGTCGCAGTTGTCGCAAGTGTCGCAGTCGCAACTTGCTGGAAATTTAAAATCCGGTCACGCAGCGCCATGATGACCCTCCAACAGTAAAGGGTTGATTCTTACCAGCTTGCGCCGACCACCTTCGACAAATCGAACCCGCCCGGCCTCGGCCAGCTCTTCAAGTGCTGCATCAAGGGTGCGCTTCTCCCTGGTGCAATTCGGCCCCAGCCTTTGAGCATCCCGGGTTGACACTTCCGCCACCAGTTCCTTCTGGCAGTAGCCCAAAAGCCAGGCTTCCAGCTTCGCGGCGTTATTCAGCTCAACGGGTAAGGCAATTTCACCCATGAACCGCCGGGCCTCGTATAGATGCCAGCTTGCCAGAGTTGCAGCTGCCGTCATGTAATCAAGTCCAATGGTGCCACCGAGGCCATTCTCGAACAGGTGGAACAGCGCCGCCAATCGCGCCGCATTATCAGCCGCCTTGCTGGCCACATCCTTGGTCTCGGCCATATCCCGGCCCGGCCTCAGCTCTGTTTCAACCTCATCATGGAAGGCCACCCATTCCGCTTTCGCTTCCGGGGAAAACTCAAGGGTTGCCGGTTCAAGCTCGCCCCGGTCATTTAACTTCAGGGGGTGATCGAGTAGCGCACCAAGCTGCCGGTGAAATTTCGCCAGGTTCGGCCAGGTCTCCGGCGGTTCTTTAAACATCCTTCCACCTTGAGTGCTTTCCGGCCAGGCAATCAAGAAACGGGCAAGCCAGCCGATGCCACGGGCCAGCCCTCTTGAAGAATCAAGGAAGGCCCTGACGGTTTCTGATTGAACCGCCAAACCCATGGTCAGACGTGCGCCGCGTAACGTGAACGAACCACCTTCTTTTTTACGGTCAACAGTCAATGGTTCTGCGCCCCATAGGCTGTTCAACATGGCCATGTTTCGCATGGCCGAATCATTGCCCATGGCATGACCGCCAAACACTGTCCCGGCCTCACTGGAAAGAACCCCGCCCACAGGCCAACCATGCGCCAGCCGGTGCGCCAGTGCTTCCGGGGTTGAATCACCGAACAGTAGCCGGGGTACTTTCGGCGGTACCGGTTTCTCTGCTTCAAGGTCGGCCATTCTCCTTTCAAGGTCGCCGGTGCCCTTGCCGCCCTTGGTGGCATCCTTTATCGCTGCCAGCAGTCCACTTTTCTTTGCCTCCCAAGTCTCTTTTTCCGCGTCATATCTGTTAAGCCCAGGCTTTGCCGCTTCCGCCTGTTCCGCCTCCCATTGTTGAACCGGCTTTGAAAAGAAACCGTCAACCGTGGTTTTTCTTTCCCCTGAATCCGCCACGGCCAGCAGAAAAAGGCTTGTCGGCCCTTCCAGCTTGTCGGCTCTTCGCACGTCAACAAGGGCTTGCGCCACGGTGGAGACAACTGACAGGGCGGAACACGCGCCCAGGGCAACGGGGCATTTCACGAAGTCCACTACTTCGCGAACCGCCGCGCCTATGGTGCCAGGTAATGCGTCCAGCGGGTACGGAGAGGCCTGGTGGTGAACGGTCAGCGGCAAGAGTTCCGGCCAGCCAGAGCTTGCGCCTGTTTCATTGCTGGTCTGTTCCGGTCTGGCGGCTTGCTCGATCATCTTCTTAACTGCTTCCGGCCCTTGCTCCTTCCAAACGTCCCAGGCATCGCCCTTTTTGCCCAGGTCAGGTAATGCCACCTTCCCACCCACTGACTTGGCGGCTTTCAACGCTGCCTCCCTGCCGGGGTTGCTGTCATCGGCTTTCTGGTCGTCGTCGGCAATGATGACGATTTGAGCTTTTGGGGCAAGCTGCCGAACAACCTTGGCCACGGGGCACAAGTTTCCTGCATCTATTGCAACCACTCCAGGCAATCCGGTTGAATGAACAGCCGCCGCCACGGTCGCCAACCCTTCACCGACCAGAACGCGCCCGGTTATCCCGCTGAATTTGCCAAGGGGGAAAAAGCAGCCTTTCTTCTGCCCGCCCTTGAGGAAGTCTTTTTCGCCATCAACATTGATCGCCTGAAGGGTGGTGATCTTTCCGGCCTGGTCGTAAAGTGGAACCAGCAGGGCATCACTCCAAGCTCTTTGCGGCCAGGCCCCGCGCCTTACCTTGTCGCCCAGGGGAATCCCCTTTAGTAAGGTGTATGGGTGGCTTGTCGGATCGCCCTTGGCTCTGGCCAAGATAGCCGCCGCCTCTTTTGCGGCCTTGGCTTGCTCTGCCTTCAGGGTTTCTTGAGCTTGCTTGCGTGTTTCTTCGATTTGTCGTCGGAATGCGGCTTGGTCTTCAATGCTGTAGGGCCGGTCGGTCTTGGCTTGCCAAGTTCCTTTAATCTCCGGTTTGGAATGGTCGCCAAAGACTCCCCCTGTGCCTTCAGGGAACAGTTTGCACCAACCCGAAGTGTTACCTCTGTTCTTCCCTGCTCCAGGAAATCGATGGAACCGGCCTGGCTCGATTATGTCCGGCGGGGTGAGTCCTTGGGCTAGGATCGCTTCACGAAATTCAAGCATTTCTGAGCCCTCCTCGCTCAATGAGCCAGTCAGCCCAACTTTCGGGAATCCATCCAGCGGAGCCCATAAAAACGAAGATTCGCTTCAAGGTCGCACGCATTGGCGTTACTCCTTCCCGGCCAAGATGTCCTCAACATGAGCAGCAGGCCAGACAAGGCGACCATTGGGCAGTTTCACAGGGCGTAAGCCCAGATAATGACCACGGACGCAAAGGCCGCGACGGATGGTATTCGCGTCAACGCGGAGGCGTTCGGCAAATTCTTTGGTGGAATAATGGAGGGTGGGGGGGTGTGATTGCATGGTGACGGCTCCTTTGTGAGGTTGTGCCGCCATACATGGGAATTATATGGCGGCATATTGTTCTTTGCCGCCACTCTAAATCCTCGGGTGGGGGGGTGTCGTATCCGACACCCCAACTTTATTTACCTCTTATTTTGAGCGAGGATTTTTCGTAAAATTCTTCAAGTGGTCTGGGTGCAGACTAAATTCAATTCCTGCTCTTGTCCTAGCGCTTTTGTAGCTCATCCCTTTTATTAAACATAACTCGTCAATTCGAGTTTGTATTTTCAAGTTCCTGTCGTTCCGCGCCTCTTGGGTCTTATTGTGGGAGTTCCTCCCAAAGTTATCCCATACCTTTGTGATTCTTTTGGCGAGTTCTAAGCTAGGGCTCTGATCCTCAAGCTCCTTTTTAATTAACGGTGCGGCGTGGTGGTGCTGTGAAGCTGTTCCAGCCCAAAACGAAAGGTCCACCACTGCCGCGAGCTGATGAAGATCGCATGCGCCTTCATGGCGGATATCTGTAAGTTTTACTATCGTTTGTAGTATCAATAAAAAGCCATGCACGTTGAACAAATCATCTGGAGAAGCAAAACTCTCCATGTTTTTCGAAATATCGAGAGGGTTTATAGGTCGCCCGTTCTTAATGGATTTATACGCTGGTTCTAGTAGGCGCTCTACTCCTGGCCAAGAGTCTGATTTTCTTAAATTGTCCAGAAACAGACCGCTTTCCCTCCAGAAGCGAAGCAATATTGGATCAAGTGGATTTATCTTATCGACCGCTTCGTCTGGTGTAAGTTCTGTTTCGTTGAGTAAGGTCATGGTGCCTGATTCCGGTAGATTGATTTTGAGATTCTCTTATCTTGCGGCGAGGTAGATAACCTTTTCCTGCGGCTTGCCGGACTTGATTTCTTCGAGGTATCGTTCCCAGCGGATGAGAGTGCTTCGTTTTACATCCTCATACTTATTACGATCATAGAAAATAGCCTGAACCCCTGTAATTCCGTGGCTCAATAACTGGGCTCTTATGTCCGAGGATATACCGATACTGGATAACATTGTCTCGCAAGTGCGTCGGAGATCACGCAATGTGAAAGTCTCTCCGCCCATTTCTGCAGATACCTCGGATGCACGTTTCACTGGTGTCGAAGCGTGCATTAAGCCATCCCCTGCTGAAAACAGGAAGGGTGAGCTTTTTCCCTTTGCTCGTTCTACAAGTGCATCTACTATTGCGGCGGCAGAAGTTGCAAGGGGCAGGAGGTGTTCTCGGGGATTCACGCGCCTTCCCTTTGGGTCGTAAAGACGGAGGGTTTGGTTTTCTGGGTTGTAGTCGGCAACTCTGGCCCGCAAAAGCTGAGCCATGCGTTGCCCTCCTGAATAAAGGGCAAGCCGCAGAGCTTGATCTGGAAGGTTATTGCCCAGGGCGGCAATGTAGCGCGCGAGTTCTTCAGCGGAGAGATGCCGATCGCCAGCTCTTACCGGGATGGTGGCCACCGGCTCAACCGGATTTGTTTTCACATTGAAGGGGATTAGTGCAGCCGGAAGACTCGCATCGAAAGGGGCTCTTCTGGCAGCATTGAAGGCTGCTGATAAGTAACTCCTTAGGATGCCGGCCATTCGTTCCTTTCCTGTCTCTTTCACTAGGCGGACGATTGCGGCGATATCATAAGCCGTTACGTCACCACAGTAGGTATTGGCAAGGGCAGGGTGGGGGGTAAAAACATGGCACTTAAAAGCTGAACGGGTCGCGGCGGCGCTTTTCGTTTTTCCTCTGCTCTCCAAGAGTGTCACATAAGCATCACACAGGGCCTTTAGAGTGAAGCGTTTCTGTCTTTCCTGCTCGAATGAAGCGGCTTCTTGGGCATATTCCTGGGCGGCCTTCTGCTTCGCCTGCTCTTTGTCTAGTTCACGGGGATCCAGGCCTTGATCAATTAATGTCTGAAGGCGGTTGGCTTCTGCCCGGGCAGCCTCGACTGTCCAGGCGCTACACTTGCCAATTGTCCGGCGAATGGTGATTCCGTTCAGCTTGCTCTCGAAGATAAAAGACTTTGAGCCGACTGTAGCCCTCACTGCCAGCCTGGGGCTCTCCTTATCCCACAAGAAGGCCTGCTTTTTCTCGGAGGGGCAGGTGAAGCCAATAATTCGCTGAGGTGTTAATCTGATCCTTTCCATGACATGTCCCCATTTGAGTCTGGAGCTGTGTAGCCGCTGTGTAGCCAGATTAAAACAAGAGAAAGCAATTCAAGTCAATGGATTGTTTTGGTGATTGCCTTGAAAATACGATGTTTACTGCGAGCGAGTAAACAAAAAACAATTTATGCAAATTGATCAATAATTCAAAATAATGTGACTACGAATCAGGTGGTCGCATGTTCGAATCATGCCGGGTGCACCAATAATCAAAGACTTAGGCCAAGCGGCTTAGGTCTTTTTTCTTTTGAGGGGCACTTTTGGTACTTGCAGAATATAATTATCAAATAATTTCCCTTCCTCTACCCATGCTGTGTAGCTAGATCTCTGCAATCTTCTGTTATTATCCCGTATGTTCACCATGTGTCCGTACTTGCGTCCGTACTTGGGGCTTGAGTTCGGACGCTCAAACAGGCTTATTATGGAAATTGCAGAAAGGCTAAAAAAGGCGCGAGAGCACCTTGGGAAAACCCAACGCGAGATGGCTGCGATCTTAGACTGTGGATACAAGTCTCTTCAGACCTACGAAGCGGGTGGGAGTATCCCTGGTGGTAGTGTTTTTGCTTCTTGGGCAAAACTGGGATTCAGCGGTACTTGGTTATTAACCGGCGAAGGGCCAATGCTGCTTGACAAGGGAACTGGCTCTTTAGTTGTAGGCGACGGAGAATACGTGCGGGTGCCGCGCTACGAGGTTGCGGCCAGTGCGGGCGGCGGGGCTTTTGTCGAGAGTGAGCAGATCGTTGATTACTTGACCTTCCGTGCGGAATGGGTCAGAAACGCGCTGGGTGTGGCACTAAATCAGCTGGCACTGATCAACGTCATTGGCGATTCAATGGAGCCTTCCCTCTCGGAGGGAGACGTGGTACTACTGGATCTTTCCCATGCTGGAGTTCGAGACTCATCTATATATGTAATACAACTGGACGGCTCGCTGCTGGTAAAACGCATCCAGCGCAAGCTAGATGGATCGATGACGGTATCATCAGACAACCCGCGCTACACCCCGGAAACAGTAGCCGGTGAAGCAATGGCACAACTAAAAATAATTGGCCGGGTAGTTTGGGTTGGCCGCAGGCTCTAGGAGAGGGATTATGCAGAACTGCAAACATAGGGTAATTGGTGCTTGTTTTGTTTGTTTTTCGCTTCTTTTTGTTGGTTGCGACAGCGGAACTAAAGCAGAGTCACAACAGAAATCGGCACAAAAAGAAGAACCTCAGGAGGCGCTACAAACGACATTCAACACCACAGACAAATCCTCTAAAACTAACGGAAATTTCGTTATCGCTATGGCAAAAATACAAAAAAATGAAGATAAATTGGAACCGCCAGCCGCCGCTATAAGCGCTTCCTCTTTAACTAAAAGTCCTTATTCAAATATTGGTAAATTGATAAGAATAAAAGGAAAATCCTATAAAGTAGAAGAGCTCCCTTTAACCCCAGGAATGACGGGTCAATGGGCAGAAATCCTTTTATTATCACCGAACAACAATAATCCTTTAGGGGCTTCAACTATCGATTTTCTGTATTACGGAGACATCTCTAAAATTAATTCTGGCGATGATGTCTGGTGTACAGGGTATTTTGCTGGGTCTTACGATTCCCAAAACGCTATGGGTGGGACAGTTGAGGCATTGGCCCTGGTAGGTAATAAAATCAGCGAATGACCATCTTTAATAGAAAACGGCCAAGATCGATAAAGACCAAGGCCGTTTGAATGGCAGTTACGCAAGGTTTCAAACCGCGCGTTATTTAGGATATTTTTTGGCGTTTTTTAAAATTTGGTACCATCGGTGATTTTTCCCATCATATTCCCCGTAATCCCAATGTTTCCCGGCTTTTTTTGTTTTTTTATTCATTTCTCTTTGTACCCATACTGCCTACGTCCTCCACACCATGCACCGTCGAAATCAGCTAAGCCTATTTCTCAAACTGGAAAGGACTGGCCTTCAATCGCATAGTATGAGGCGAAATCTGTGATGCCGACTCTATGCCCTGCTGCGCTGATTTATAGGGTGTTGAGATTAGATGTCTCGGAAGTATAGGAGGTGGGGAAAAATAAGGGTAATGAGCCGAGGAGTATTTTGGGCAACCAAATGGTAGTAATTATCGTTAGATAGTTGGATTAGTTTCGAATATTCAATTAGTTATTTGTTGTTTACTTTTGCGGTTTTCAGGTACAGTATAACCTGCCGTTTCGCTCTTTCAAGAGTTGAGAGAAGGTTTGTTTGTCTTATTTGAATCGGCCTTATGTGGATGATCATGTTGCCGAAATTAGGACAAATATCTTTGGGTGGGTTTGGTGGTATTTTTATAAATGAAGCAGCGGCGGAAATTGCCACGGAGTTGAGTTTAACCTCCTGGGGCTGTGCAAAGAAAATAATAAAGGAACTGGGCGTATGTTCAGAATTCACTGGAAAAACTTCCGTTAAGTCTATAGAGTCTATCTGCGTGTTAAACGTTTGGTGAATTCGTGAAAGATGTCAGGTTAAAGGCCCGGAAAGCACGGTAAAGGTTTTCCGATCTACCCAAGCAACTTAAAGGAGGAATTAGTTATGGCACTGGAAAGTTATCTGGACAGATTCAAGAAAATCAATGGCTATAAGGCTTCAGCGATTATGAATTTCACCGGTGAAATTCTGGCCCAGGACTCCAACGATCCGAATATCGACCTGGGGTTGGTAGGGGCCACCTTTAATGACATTTTTAGAACTGCCCATGAGGCTTCTGATAAAATCGGTTTGGAGGCCTGTCGCGAAGCCTCCATCAGCACCCCCAAGGGTATAATCATCATGAGGTGCTCGGGTATAAAGGCCAAGGTTCACTATCATGTCATCGCAATTTTCAGTGCAGACGGTAACCAGGCTTTGGCCAAAATGGAGATGGAGAAGATGATCCCGCTGGTCATGGAAGAGCTTGCCTGATTCAAAAGAAACGACTCCGGGGTGGGAAATGGGCGACACAGGCAGAGCTCGAGTGCTGGATACCTACGAGCACATTGATCAGGAGGAGGAGCTTCTCGGCAGCCATCTTGCGAGGTTGCAGGCCGTGAAGGGGTACAAGGCCTCGGCGATCATGACTTTCAGGGGTGAGCTGTTGGCCAGTCATTCGATCGACGCCCAGATCGATCTTAGTGTGGTTGGGAAGGTCTTTAACGATATCTTTAAAACTGCCCACGAAGTCTCAGAAAAAATCGGTCTAAACTCTTGCCTGGAAACGGTTATCAACACTCCTCGGGGCATGATAATCATGCGTTGTTCTGGGTTAGAGGCCTTGATCCATTTTCATCTCCTGGTGATCATTGCTGCCGACGGCAATCTGGCCCTGAGCAAGATGGAGTTGGAGAAAATGACGGGGCCCATTTTAGCGGCGCTGTCTTGAGTTGCATGGGGGGGATTCTTTCCCCCCCATGTCGTTTGATGCTGAGGACGCTTTAAGCTTTTTAAGGATCGAACGGAAGATGAATGTGGTTGGAGAAATCAAGTGGTACCTTGACGGTGATTATGCCCACTTGAGGTTTTCCGAGGGGGTGGGGTCGTTTTCTATCGATACGGTGATGGTTCCAGCAGCCCAGCGAAGCCAGGGAATCGGGAGCAAACTAATCAGCCATGTGCTGATTCTGGCCGATCATCTCGGTAAGCAAGTGCGTCTTTCGGCTCGGCCAATTGGGGATACCTCGGAAGAGCGTCTGCAGAGGTTGATAGTTTACTACATGAGATTTGGTTTTTACGTTGTGGACCGTGGCCATTCGATAGCCTACATGGTCAGAGACGTCCCGGGCGGGAATTCAGAGACCAAGGCCTGCGAATAATTTGGAGTTGCATTCTGAAAACGATGGTGGCCCAGCTCTGCGCTGAGCCGCCAATTGTAATGCCCTTGCGTGTTCTTAAAGTCTTATTCCCATTCAATGGTTCCCGGCGGCTTGCCGGTTATATCGTATACCACCCGTGAAATTCCCCGCACCTCGTTGCAAATCCGTCTGGTCACCTGATCGAGAAAATCATAGGGGAGATGCGCCCAACGGGCGGTCATGAAATCAACGGTTTCAACAGCCCGCAGCGCTACAACATGTTCATATTGCCGATTATCACCGACCACTCCCACCGATTTGACCGGAAGAAATACCGTGAAGGCCTGGGATGTTTTTTCGTAGAGCCCGGATTTAGCCAGCTCCTCAATGAAGATGTGATCAGCTTGACGGAGGGTGTCGGCAAACGCCTTGTGGACTTCGCCAAGGATTCTCACTCCCAGGCCGGGGCCGGGAAACGGGTGCCGGTGCACCATTTCCGAAGGCAGGCCAAGCTCCAGGCCGATCTTGCGAACCTCGTCCTTGAACAACTCTCTTAAGGGCTCGACCAGTTTGAGCTTCATGTATTCGGGAAGCCCCCCAACATTATGGTGAGACTTGATAACTTTGGCCTTGCCAGACTTGGCTCCGGCCGATTCGATCACGTCCGGGTAAATGGTGCCCTGGGCCAGCCATTTGACGTTGGTAAGCTTTTCAGATTCCTCTTCAAAGATTTCAATGAAGGTTTTGCCGATGATCTTACGTTTCTGCTCCGGGTCGGCTACTCCCCGGAGATTGTCGAGGAAACGTTGCTCGGCATCCACTCTGATAACCTTTACCCCCATGTGTTGGGCAAAGGTGGTCATCACTTGATCCCCTTCATTTAGACGCAAAAGGCCGTTGTCGACGAACACGCAGGTGAGCTGGGTGCCGACTGCTCTGTGCAATAAGGCCGCCACCACCGAAGAGTCAACTCCGCCGGAAAGGCCCAGCAAGATCTCGTCGCCACCGACCTGGGCGCGGATCTGTTTGATGGAATCTTCAATGATATTTTCCGCAGTCCAGAGATGGCTGCAACCGCAGATGTCATGCAGGAAACGCTCGATAATCCTCTGGCCCTGGCGGGTGTGGGTTACCTCTGGATGAAACTGGAGCCCGTAAAAACCCCGTTTCTCATCGGCCATGCCGGCCAGGGGTGCGTTAGCGCTTTCGCAAATGGCAACAAATCCCGGGGGCAGCTGGTTGACCCGGTCGCCATGGCTCATCCAGACATCCAGGAGCCCGTAGCCTTCGGGGCTGGTGTGATCTTCGATATCCTTGAGCAGCCGGGAATGGCCCCGGGCCCTGATCTGGGCGTAGCCGTATTCGCGATGGCTGGCGGATTCAACCTCCCCACCCAGTTGCGCGGCCATGGTCTGTAAGCCGTAGCAGATACCGAGCACCGGGACGCCCAAGGTAAAGACCAGATCGGCGGCGCGGGGGGTGGCTGCTTCATGGACCGATTGCGGGCCGCCAGAAAGAATAATGCCCTTGGGATTGAAATTGCGTATTTCCTCTGGGGTAAGATCCCAAGGATGGAGCTCGCAATACACCCCGGCCTCACGCACCCGGCGGGCGATGAGCTGGGTATATTGGGAGCCGAAATCAAGTATTAGTATCCGTTCGCTATGAATATCCATCGAAATTTCCTTGAGAGAAAAGAGTTTGCTCGGTATGGACAGGAGTTACCCCAGGCGATAATTGGGGGCCTCTTTGGTGATAATTACATCATGGACATGACTTTCCTTCAATCCGGCCGCAGTAATTTGGACGAAACGCGCCTTCTGGTGCAGCTCCGTGATATCCTTGGCGCCGACATAGCCCATCCCGGAACGTAAACCACCCATCAGTTGGTAGATCATGGCGGAGAGGGGGCCGCGGTAGGGAACCTTGCCCTCGATCCCTTCCGGCACGTACTTGGCGGAACTTTCGACCTCGTTCTGGAAGTAGCGGTCGCTGCTGCCCTGCTTCATGGCCCCGAGAGAGCCCATGCCACGGTAACCTTTATAGGTGCGGCCCTGGTAGAGAAAAGTCTCGCCCGGGGATTCATCGGTGCCGGCAAAAAGGCTGCCGATCATGATTACGTTAGCGCCGATGCCCATGGCCTTGGTGATATCGCCAGAGAATTTGATACCGCCGTCAGCGATGACCGGGATGCCATGCCGGGCGGCAACCGTGGCGCAGTCTTCGATGGCGGTCATCTGCGGTACTCCGACTCCGGCAACGATCCGGGTGGTGCAGATTGAGCCAGGACCGACCCCGACCTTGATGCAGTCTGCCCCAGCCTTGATCAAATCCTCGGCGCCCCCGGCAGTGGCGATGTTGCCAGCAATCACCGGCAGGTTGGGGAAGGCCGCCTTGATCTCGCGCAGGGTGTTAAGGACATTCTGGGAGTGACCGTGGGCGGAGTCGAGGCCGACAACATCTACGCCCGCCTTGATCAGCCTGGCCACCTGTTCGAGATAATTGCCGCCGATGCCGATGGCGGCCCCTACGCGCAGGCGGCCAAAGCTGTCCTTGGCGGCCTGCGGGTACTTGCGGATTTTCTCCAGATCCTTGATGGTGATGAGACCGCGCAGTGAGCCATCATCCTCGACTACCAACAGCTTCTCAATCCGGTGCTGGTGGAGCAGGGCCTTGGACTGTTCCAGGGAGATATCTGGTTTGGCGGTGACCAGGTTCTTGCTGGTCATAACATCGTCAACCTTGAGGTTCTCATCGGAGACGAAACGTAAGTCCCGGTTGGTGGCAATGCCCACCAGCTTTTTGTCGCGGTTGAGGACCGGCACCCCGGAGATCCGGTAGGTGTTCATGATCTCGCGGACTTCACCCACAGTCTGCCCGGTGTAGACTGTGATCGGGTCAACTATCATACCGGATTCAGACTTTTTGACTTTTTCCACCTCCAAGGCCTGTTCCTCGAAGGTCATATTCTTGTGGATGATGCCAATCCCGCCCTCTCTGGCCATGGTGATGGCGGTTCGGTGTTCGGTAACGGTATCCATGGCGGCGCTGATCAGGGGGATGTTCAGAGAAATATCCCGGGTCAGCATGGTGGAAAGGTCGACACTATTTGGCAGCACTTCCGATTTGGCCGGGATCAGAAGCAGATCATCGAAGGTATAGGCCTGGCTGATTTTAGCGGAATTCATTAAATTTCTCCGTCAGAGAGGTAAGGGGTTGGTCGTGCGCCGGTGTAACAAGTTCAGTATGGCAATAATAAACAGGTAGTCAGCAGTGCAGCCGATTAAGCCCCAGTTATGCTGAATAATATGCCTTCCAACACTCCAGCATCGGAGACTATCATACCCGTAGCACCAATTGTTGCAAGAATCTCTTGATAAATTTCCAGACCACTGATGATGATCTCTTCGCGACCGGCCTCCAGGCCCGGCAGGACTTTCCGCTGCTCTACCGGCATGCGGGCAAGCCATCTATGAATGTCGTTAATTTTAGTTCTGGAAAGGGAAAATCCCTTGATCTTGGCACTATCATAAACCACCAGATCCTGAGCCAGCATGGCCAGGCAACCAGCGGTTCCGCCGGTTGCCACCATGACCTTGATTGTGCTCTGGCCGGTTTCCTGGAGAAAATCTTTAACCTGAGCGGAAAAACTGCCCAGAGCCAGCTTTCTGGATTTTGCGTCCAGTTCGGCCAGCATAACTGTCCCGATTGGTAAGGAGATGATCATGGGCGGACCATCTGCTGAGGCATGAAAAATCAATTCACAGCTGCCGCCGCCCACATCGGCAATCAGGCAGGGTAAGGATAGTTGTTCCGCCAAGGTACCTCTGACCCCTTGGCTGCTGAGCTCAGCTTCCTGGTGACCGGAGAGGATCTCAATCGGGGAGCCCAAGATTTCTACGGCGGGTTCAAGCAAGGCGCGGCTATTGACTGCCCGGCGGAGAGCCTCAGTGCCGCAGCAACGCACACTGCCGACGTTAAAACTATCCATTTCTCGACGAAACGAGGCTATGGCAGTCAGTGCCGCTTCCTGTTTGTCAGGGGTGAGATTCCCAGTTATACCGAGCCCATGAGCGAGGCTGATTGGCGCTCTTGCTTTGGCAAGCACAACCAGTTCTTGGCCGGATCTTAAGCCGATCATGAGACGGAAACTGTTGCTGCCAAGGTCAATGGCAGCTGCTGGGGTCGGGACTTTATGCATTGCTTAGGCTGCTGGTATATAATACAGTATCGGGCTGATCGTGTTGGCTATGGTTTGGTGTGGTCAGGATTTTGCGGATCATTTAAGCTTTTCAAGGAGGTTGAAGTGCTTATGGGGCGGGTGACGACGTTGGTGATAAATTCTGATAATCCGCAACTGCGCCTGATTAGTCAGGTTGTAGAGCAACTCCGCCAAGGAGCCGTCATTTGTTATCCAACTGATACTGGCTATGGCATAGGTTGTGATATATTCAACCAGAAGGCTGTCAAACGGATCTACCAGATCAAACAACGGCCCCAGGATAAGCCGTTTAGTTTCATGTGTGCCGATCTGAAGGATTTAAGCGAATATTGCCATGTCTCCAATACCGCCTATCGGCTGATGAAGAAGAACCTGCCCGGGGCATATACCTTCATCCTGCCAACCCTGAAAATTGTCCCGAAAATTCTAATCACCCGGCAGAAGACGGTGGGAATCAGAGTCCCGGATAATAATATTTGTCGCGCCCTGATTCAGGAATTAGGGAACCCTATTCTTACCACCAGCGCCGCGACAGTTGATGAAGGCTTGTCGCTGACTGAGGCTTTCGAGATTCAAGAGCGGTTGGGTAAGCAACTAGATATGATCATTGATGGTGGGGCGGTTTTCCCGACGCCATCAACGATCATATCGTTGGTAAATGATGAAATCGAAATACTTCGACAGGGTAAGGGCGATACCACGAATTTTCACTAACTGGTCTGGCGACGGTTAGTTCTTCCCGGCCAGAGGATCCTTTAGGGATTTACTCATGGTGAAGTGGAGGGTGCTGCGCTCGGGGATGTTCATGATTTCCCCGGTTTTTGGGTTCTTGGTGCTACGGGCTTTGCGTTTGCGGACACTGAAACTGCCAAAACCCCTGATTTCAACGCGTTGACCATCAATCAGGGCGGCGATGATAGATTCCAGAATAATATCGACTGCTGTGGCTATGTCCTTCTTTAGGTAACCTTCCATGTGGTCGGTCACTTTATCAATGAGGTCTTTTTTAAGCATGGTCTGTATTTCCTTTTTCGGTCCGAATTATGGAAAGTCGGCCCGGTGGAGCCTAGTGATTGAAATTCAGTTCGTAAGACAGGGACGGATATAATGACGTCAGGCCCTGCCATGTTGCTTCACCGCTGTTTCCTAGAAACAATCGCAGCAATGAAAAATCCTTTGCTGCGGCGTACACCAGCGTCGGCGAATCGTTCTTAATACCCGCCAGTTTTCCCGCCTCAAGCACAGCATCGTTGAAATTGCCGAATTGATCGATCAAGCCGCTCTTAAGCGCCTGCTCGCCGGAAAAGATGCGTCCGTCGGCAAGTTTTTCCACCTGCTCTCGGGGAAGTTTCCTGCCTTCGGCAACTGCATCGACAAATTGGCGGTGGACATTGTCGATGATGTCTTGCAGCAGAACCCTCTCCTCGGCGGTCATGGGCCGATTCATTGCCCCGATATCTTTTAACTTTCCGCTCTTGATGACCTCGGCGCGGTAGCCGATTTTGTCAAAAATCTCCGTCAGGTTGGGGAACTTGACAATAACCCCAATGCTGCCGGTCAAGGTTCCGGGGCTGGCCAGGATTTTTCGGGCGCCAAGGGCGGCATAATAGCCGCCGGAAGCAGCTACCGAACCCATTGAAGCCACTACGGGTTTGAACTGGTTAACTCTTTTAACTTCAGTAAATATCTCTTGAGAGGCACCAACCGCCCCGCCGGGGCTGTCTATCCGCAGGATGATTGCCCGGATGTGCCGGTCCTTGCGAAATTCGGTAAGCTCGCTGATGACGCTTTCCGCTGAGGTAATAACCCCCTTGATCTCTACAACCCCGATTTTACCGGAGGAGGGAAAGATTTCCTGCCCCTCTCCCAAGGAAGGGAAGAGGGGCAGGAGAACAGTCAAGACCACCCAGGAGCAAAGGAAGACAGCCCCCAAGGCAATAATAAAACTGACGAAATGATGCTTTTGCCGAAAGGTGTCAGTAATGCGCATGGCCATGAGAATATGCCAGCTTACGCCTTACTCTCCCCTTCAGCTTCAGCTGCCTTGTCGCGGGTTTCCATACCTTCCTTGAGCAGATCGCCAAGCGTGGTGGGAGACTTGCTGGCCTCCTTGACCTTATACTCGCTATAGCTGTCAGTCCCGGAATCGTCGGTCATGGCCTTAATGGAGAGACCGATTTTGCGGTCCTTGGCCGAGACGTTGATTACTTTGGTCTGGATGGTATCGTTGACATTGTAGAGACCCACTGGGGTTTCGACTTTGTCTTTGCTGATCTCAGAAACATGGACAAGTCCTTCGATTCCTTCCTCCAGCTCAACAAAAACCCCGAAGTCAGTGACGTTGGTGACCTTGCCTTCCACGGTGGAGCCGAGTGGGTATTTCTCCACGGCGGCAAGCCAAGGATCAGGCTCAAGCTGTTTGATGCCCAGAGAGAATCGCTCGTTTTCCCGGTCGATTTTCAGGACCACAGCCTGGATGGTTTCACCCTTGGCGTATTTCTCGGAAGGATGTTTGATGCGCTCGGTCCAGGAGAGATCGGAGACGTGAATGAGACCGTCGATGCCCTCCTCAATACCGATAAAGATCCCGAAGTCGGTGATGTTCTTGATTTTACCCTCAATGATCGAGCCCGCCGGATAGTTCTCGGAAACCAGATCCCAGGGATTGGGCTGCAGTTGCTTCATGCCCAGGGAAATGCGCTTGGCGTTGGCGTCGATGTTGAGGATCTGCACTTCAACCTGATCACCAATGTCGAGGATCTTGGAAGGATGACGAGTCTTCTTTGACCAGGACATTTCGGAGATGTGGATCAACCCCTCAACGCCCTCTTCCAGCTCGGCAAATACGCCGTAGTCGGTGGTGCTAACCACAGTACCGGAGGTCTTGGTGCCAACCGGGTAGCGATCCTGGACAGATTTCCAAGGATCTTCCTTGAGCTGTTTGACACCCAGGGAGACCTTGTCGGTATCCTTATCGTACTTGAGAACCTTGACTTCGATCTCGTCGCCGACCTTGAACAACTTGGAAGGGTGGGAAACCCGACCCCAGGAAAGATCGGTGATATGACAGAGACCGTCCATGCCGCCCAGATCGATAAAGATGCCGTAATCGGTGATATTGGTGATCGAGCCCTTTACCAAGGCGCCTTCTACCAGGGTGGAACGCATTTCGGTGCGAAGCTTGTTGCGTTCTTCCTCCAGAATGGCCCGACGGGAGATGACCACGTTGTTTCTCTTGCGGTTGTACTTAAGAACCCGGAAGTCGAAGGTCTGGCCGATGAGTCCGTCCATGTCCTTGACCGGGCGAAGATCAATCTGGGAGTAGGGCAGGAAGGCCGGTACGCCGATGTCAACGGAAAGTCCACCCTTGACCCGGCTGTCGATGCGGCCCTGAATGGTGCCGTTCTCTTCCTGAATCTTGGCGATCTCTTCCCAGACCTTGATGCCAATGGCCTTTTCGCGGGAAAGCTTGATGCCACCTTCAGCCTCTCTCTTCTCTACATACACGTCGAAGGTGTCGCCGATCTTAACTTCGGTCGCCTCTCCTTCAGTTTTAAACTCCGAAAGGGGAATGGTGCTCTCGGATTTGTCTCCGATGTCGATGATGGCCAAGTCCTTGGTCAGCCCGATTACGGTGCCGCAGACGACCTCGCCGACATCAGCCACTTTTACCTGGCTGGTTTCGAAGAGTTGCGCGAATGACCCTAACTCGGCCATCGCATTGGTTGGGGTTGTGCTTTTAGTGGTTGCCATTGGGTTATTTTCTCCTTTCTTGTTATAGAAAGCGGTTTATATACCAGAGAGAACAAGCAAAAACAATAGCTTAATTGTGAAAAAAAGGTCGACGTCGGAGGGGGTAAATCTGGGATGGCGATAACCGCTTGGGGATTATGGCTGGTTAATTAATGGGAGTCTCCGGGGCAGAGAAGACTATGCGATTGCGACCAGTAGCTTTGGCCTCATAAAGGGCCTGGTCGGCCCGGCTGATTAACTTGGCGATATCTTCATCGCGATTGCCATTCACGGGGAATAATTCGGCAATTCCCAGGCTTAGTCCCGTTTTGTCAAAGTTGCTCTCGGCGAAGGATTTAATGATGCGCTCGCCGACTTTGGCCGCTTGCTCGTGGGTTGTTTGGGGGGTGATGACCGAAAATTCGTCGCCGCCGTAGCGGAAGATTAAATCGACATCGGCCCTGGTGCACTTGTGAAGTATGGCGCCAAGAGCCACCAGTAAAAGGTCTCCGGCCTGGTGGCCGTGTTTGTCGTTGTATGCTTTGAAGTTGTCGACATCCAGCATGATCAGGAAGAGTTGGTAATTTTGGCGCTGGGCCCGATTGACTTCTTCGCGGATTTTGAGGTCGAAATGGCGACGATTGTATAGTTCGGTTAGCGGGTCGCAGTTGGACAGGTATTCAAGCTTTCGGATCAGCGCGTTTTCCCGGGTTATGCGGTTGATTTTGGCTTCCAGTTCATCGGAGGTGAAAGGCTTGGCGATGAAGTCGCTGGCCCCGGCCCTGATGACGTCCGTGTAACTGAAGCTGTCGGAGTAACCGGTTGCCACGATGACGGCGGTATGTGGGTGATTTTGTTTGATGTGTGCAAGCAATTGCATGCCATCAACCTCCGGCATGATCATGTCGGTGATGACTATGGCGAATTCTTGCGTTTTGAGCACCTCCATGGCCTCCAGGCCATTTTTGGCGGTGGCGAATTCGAAACCGAAGGATTTAAGGTAGATGCCAAGTAGTTCCAATACCAGCGGATCGTCATCAACAACGAGGATACAGGCCTTGGGGGCGAGGTTATTTGGCTTGGTAATAATCATTGAGTATCTCTAAGTGATCGAAGGCCAGTGGGGGAAGTTGGTCTCTGGCGAAAATAGCCGCCTCGACCGCATCATCGCCACCCCTAGGTACGCCGTGGGCGGTGGCCAGGAATACCGTCGAGATGGTGTGAAACCTGGGGTCGCGACCTGGTTTTGAATAAGTGTGGAGCTGTCTGGATAATTTAATTTCCAGCCCAGTCTCTTCCCTGGCCTCTCTGATGGCCGCGTTTTCCAGGCTTTCGCCATATTCAACAAAGCCACCGGGCAGTGCCCAGCCAGGGGGCGGATTTCTTCTTTTAATCAAAACGATGCCCCCCGCCGTTTCGATGATGACATCGACGGTGGGTAGCGGGTTACGATATTCTGCCAATTCGCCGTCACAGTGGGGGCAGTGTGCTGTAGCTGGTTTCATGGAGCTTCCCGGTCGAGGCAGAGTAATCTTATCTCTTGCCAGCTTTCGACGGAATTTAGTGTGTGACGGCCGCGGTTCCAGGGTTGACTGTAGACGATTGGGGTAATGCCTGGCTCCTTGGCAAGAAGGTTGCACGTGAGGTGGCGGTCATCGACAAAATAATTAAGTCCGAACCGGCGGATGTGGGGCGCCTTGCCGTCGTGGTCGCCGGTGGCAACGATTTGGGCTCCAGCGAAGGCGGCGGCGCCCAGGTGGTTTTCCAGCCAGGCGGTGATTGGTTCTGGATCCGGGCGAGCGGTGATAAAGGTCAGGGTACTTGTCATGGCCAATTCCCGTAGAACGCTAGTGGCGTGCGGGATCGGTTTCAGGTCGATTGCCAGTGGGGTTTTTAGGAGGCGGTCGAATATTTCAGCAATAATCGCGGGGGATACCGTCAAACATTCCTCTGCCAAGAAGTCGGTCAATTCCTCAGGGCGGATGTCAATGTCGTAGTCTTCTTTGGCGAGCCTGATGAACGCCTCACTGGTGTCTGCTACAACTCCATCTATATCAAAACCAATATGGCTGGGGTTGATTTTCATGGTGGCGATGGGGTCATAGATGTTTCCCAGATATTCTGAATGAAAAGTATCTTGTATCTTGCCGCATGCCGAACCGGCAGTCAAGGGCAAGCCGTAATCTGTCTCAATAACTCCAGCTTTTGCCGGGGCTGGCTTGACAAATATGGATAAAAACGTCATAGTGGCGCTCGTCTCGGCGGCATTTTTGTCTGCTAACCCGCTATTTTGGCGAGATTTTTTTCTGTTGCTGGGGTTCTTGTGATTATCTCTGCGGATCTTTTTATAAGGTTGCTTTGCCCATGAAATTACCTCCATTGAAAATTGGAAAGTTTGTCGCCCCTATTCCTCTGGTCCAGGGCGGCATGTCCATCAGGGTATCCACCTCAGACTTGGCGATTCCGGTGGCAGAGTGCGGCGGGATTGGCACCATTGGTGGTTCATCCATCCCGGTTGCTGAGTTGCAGGCCGACATTCGCCGGGCCAAGGCGGCCACCAAGGGCGTGGTGGCGGTGAACATTATGTTTGCCATGAAGAATTTTACCGAGCTGGTCATGGCCTCAATTGAGGCCGGGGTCGATATGATCGTTACCGGCGCCGGTTTTTCCCGGGATATCTTTAAGATTGGCCAGGAAACCAACACCCCGATCGTCTCCATCGTCTCCTCTCCGGCCTTTGCCAAGTTGGCCGAAAAGCTTGGAGCGGCGGCGATTATTGTCGAGGCCAAGGAAGCTGGTGGCCATCTTGGCACCGATCGCGCCTTGCGCGATATTTTCCCTGAGATCAGAAAGGTGGTCACCAAGGTGCCGCTGATTGCCGCCGGTGGGATCACCAATGGCTACGAGATGGCCGAGTTAATGGATAAATACGGGGCGGATGGAATCCAGATCGCCACCCGGTTTGTCTTGACCAAGGAATGTTCCGTCGCCGATAGTTTCAAGCAGGCCATGCTCAACGCCAACAAAGAAGACGTGGTCCTGATCCGCTCCCCGGTTGGTCTGCCTGGGCGCGCCATCAAAACCCCGTTTGTCGAGCAGCTCAAGCTCGACGAGAAGGCTTTAGCGGCTAAAAAGTGCGTCTATAAATGCCTGAAAAAATGCGATCACGTCTACTGTATTTCCGAGCGGCTGCGTCAGGCCAGAGACGGTAATATTGAAGACGGCTTGGTCTTCTCCGGCGAGAACGTTTATAAGATGCGGGATATTCTGACGGTTAAAGAGGTTTTTGACCAGTTTGTCAGCCAGGCTGAATCGGTTTACAAAGAGGGTACTGAGTGGCCGGCTTAGCTTTCCGCTTAATCTGCTCTGGGCCTAAGTATGAACATCCAAAGGGTTTTTCCGTGAAATCCTTGGACATAACCAGCGCCGAATTTTTTTTCGACTCGCCACCCTCCCCAGATGTCTGAGCCCTTCTTGCAAAATCCGCCTGTGGACTTACCTCCTCCCCTGATCATTCCCCGGGACCAACACTCGATCTCCCGGAAAGACATCGATACTGAGGCCCTGAAGGTTATGTACCGTCTCAGGGATGCGGGGTTTTCCGCGTATCTGGTGGGTGGAGCGGTTCGTGATCTCTATCTCGGGAAGACCCCCAAGGATTTTGATATCAGCACCGATGCCCGGCCTGGAGAGATTCGCAAAATCTTTCGCAACAGTCGAATCATTGGCAAGCGCTTCCGGCTGGTGCAGGTCTTTTTTCGGGGTGAGAAGATCATCGAAGTCTCAACCCTGCGCAGTCGGAGCGAGTATGACATCGAAGGGTCAGAGGAGGTTCTCCCGGCCAATAATACCTTCGGAACCGTGGCCGAGGACTCCTGGCGGCGGGATTTGACCATCAATGGTCTGTTCTACGATATTGACAGTTTTACGATACTTGATCATGTCAACGGAGTTGCTGACCTGAACGGTGGCATAGTCCGGATCATTGGCGACCCGGGGCGGCGAATCAGACGGGATCCGGTGCGAATCATGCGGGCCGTGCGGCACGCCGCCCGAAGTAACTTTGTGATCGAGCCGGAAACCTGGCAGGCCATTAAGGATCACCTGGATTTTCTCCAGCATTGCCCGGAGTCGCGGATCAGGGATGAACTCTGTAAAGACTTGAAGGGTGGCGCCAGCAGTGTTTGGGCTGGGCTGGCCATGGACTGTGGCTTGTTTTCGACCATTTTCCCCTTCTATGCCCAAGAGACCGTGGCTGAGGTCAGACCAGCCATCTTGGCCAATCTGGCGGTGGCGGATCGCTTGCAATCTGAAGGCTTGGCCCTGGGCGAACATTTCTTGCTGGCCTTGCTGCTCTTGCCTTGGGCTTTGCGGGAACTGGATCTGCTGGCGGCCCCGGACCAGGGTGAGTCGGGGGCTAATTTCGCCCGGGGGGTTCGCGAGCGCCTGGAAAAGATGCTGGGGAAATTGAATTTCACCAAGGCCCAGAAAGAAGGGATGGCCATGCTCCTGGTCAACCTGCCCTTATTTGTGGCCAACCAACGGGGCGGCGGGTGGCCCAAATGGTTGCTGCGTAAGAGCTATTTTGCCGAAGGGCTGTTGTTTTTTCAGGTCTACCAGGAGGCGCTGGGTGGGGTGGAAGTCAAGGCCGAAGAAGTCCCGGTTGTGGCGACCCCCGAGCCTGAGGCGAGAAAATCCGGCCAGCGCAGTCGGGGCAGGCGACGACCAGGGCGAACTCCGGCCCTGGTCGAGCAGGCCGCTGGAGGGATTTTCGGGTTCAAGAAAAGATGAACACCGCCAGGGATATCGCCGCCTGGCGAAAATTGCCCCTGCCGGAACTCACGGCGCTGGCCTTGGCGCAAAAACTGGCCAGCCGCGGCAATCAGGTCTCATTGTGCAGTATCATCAACGCCAAATCTGGTAAGTGCAGTGAGGATTGCCGGTTCTGTGTGCAGTCCTCCCATTACACCACCGCCGCGCCGGTTTATCCGCTGAAGGAGGCTGCCGAAGTGGTGGCCGCCGCCCGCGAGGCCAAGGACAGCGGCGCCGCCAGGTTTTCTTTGGTCACCAGTGGCCGGGGGCCGAGCCGGGGGGAATTGGCCAAGATCGCTGAACTGGTGCAGGCGATTCGGGCGGAGGTTCCCATCCAGGTTTGCGTCTCGCTGGGGATTCTCGACCGTGATGGCTTCCTGTTTTTGAAGGAGGCGGGGGTAAGCCGCTATCACCATAATCTGGAAACCTCCCGGGAATACTTCCCGCAGGTGGCCACCACCCACACCTTTGCCGAACGAGTCGCAACCATCAAGGCCGCGCAAGAGGCTGGTCTGGAGGTGTGCGCGGGGGGGATCTTCGGGCTGGGTGAAAGCGAGGATGATCGGATCTCCCTGGCCCTGAGCCTGAAAGAGCTGGCGGTTGCTTCGGTGCCGATTAATGTCCTGATTCCTCTGCCGGGCACCCCTCTGGCCGGGATGCCCCCCCTAAGTGTGGCGGAGATCCTCCGCTCCCTGGCCCTCTTCCGCTTGATCCTGCCTCAGGTGCCGATCCGTTTGGCGGCGGGCCGAGAAAGCGCCCTGGGCGATTTTCTCGGCCTGGCTTTTATGGCTGGCGCCGATGGCATGATGATCGGCGGTTACCTTACTCAAAGGGGCCGTTTGCCCCAAGATGATCAGCGTTTTATCTCGGAAATTTTGCGGATATGGACTACCTGAAACGCTGCCTGGCGGATTACACCGAGGCTGGCCGTTATCGGCGTTTGCGGCCTCTGGACGCAAGGCGCGATGGCCGTCTGGTGGTTGCCGGTAATGCCGGCGACCAATCCCTTCTCGATTTCTCTTCCAACGATTATCTGGCCTTGTCGCAGCATCCCGATTTGGTTCGTGCCAGTCGCGAAGCCCTGGAACGTTTTGGCACCGGGGTTGGCGCGGCGCGTCTGATGAGCGGCGATCTGGCCATCTTCCACCAATTGGAAAGGGAGGTTGCCGATTTCAAGGGCTGCGCGGCGGCACTACTCTTCGGCAGCGGTTATATGGCCAACGTCGGGATGATTCCGGCTCTGGTCGGCCGGGGGGATGTGGTGTTCACCGATCGCCTCGACCATGCCAGCATCTACGATGGTTGTCGCCTGGCCGGTGCCAGACTCCTGCGCTTTCGTCACAACGATTTGGCGCATCTGGAAGAGCTGTTGCAGAAAGAGCGCGGGGCGGGCCGAGGTCTGGTGATTGTCGAATCCCTGTACAGCATGGATGGCGATATCGCGCCGCTGGCCGAGCTGGTGGCCCTCAAAAATCGGTACTCCTGCCAGTTGCTGGTGGATGAGGCCCATGCCACAGGCATCTACGGCCAGCATGGTGGTGGGCTCATTCAAGTGGCGGGACTGGCCGATCAGGTGGATATGGTGGTGGGAACCTTCGGCAAGGCGCTGGGCAGTTATGGGGCCTATGTGGCGGGCTCCCAGGAGCTCCGCGAATATCTGATTAACCGCGCCCGCAGTTTCATCTACTCCACCGGGCTGCCACCGGCGGTGGTAGGGGCCTCCCTGGCGGCGGTCCGTTTGGTGCGCCAGCACCCCGAGATGCGCCAGCAGCTGGCCGAGCGGGCGACATATTTCAAGGAATGTCTGATAAAGGAGGGTCTGCCGGGCAACCCCGGTCCTTCGCACATTGTCCCGGTAATGATTGGTGATGGCGCCACCGCGCTTCGTTTGGCCGAAGAATGCTGCCGGGTCGGACTTTTTGTCACGGCGATTCGTCCCCCCACCGTCCCGGAAGGCACTGCCCGGGTCAGATTTTCGCTGACCCTCAATCATCGTCTGGATGAGCTAGCCGAAGTCGCTCGGCTGTTTATGGCCACCTGTCACCGTTTACAGATCAGCGTTTCTTTTTAAGCGATTTTCCCAAGAGTTGCGCCGGTTGGCAAGCCGGGCAGTAGAAGCTGGCCCGGCCACCCAGGCGAACCTGACTTATGGCTCCGCCGCAAGTGGGACAGGGCTCACCGACCCGACCGTACACCCTGAGCTTGGTCTGGAAATAGCCTTTTTCCCCCCGGCTGTTGACATAATCGGAGATGGTGGTGCCGCCACAGGCGATGGCCTCGCTCAGGATTATTTTACTGTTGGCGACTATTTCCAGCCAATCCCGGGTGTTGAGATTGCCCACCGGAGTGGTGGGGTTCAGGTGGCTGCTGAAAAGGATTTCGCTGGCGTAGATGTTGCCGATGCCGGTAACTACTCGATTGTCCATCAGGAAGGTTTTTACTGGCACACTGCGGCCTTTGGCCCGGGCAGCCAGATAATCGGCGTTGAACTCTGGCCAGAATGGGTCCGGCCCCAGATCTCCTAATACTTTGGCCTGGTCCTGGGCCGGGCCAATGACCTGGATCGAGCCAAAGCGCCTGGTATCGTTGAAGCGTAATTCCAGCCCGTTGTCCAGCAACCAGCGGGCATGATCGTGCTTGGCGACACCGCTGCCGACCGGGAAAAAATTCAGGCGTCCGGTCATGCCCAGGTGGATGAGCAGAGTCGCCGAGGATTCCAGGTCAACCAGAATATACTTGGCCCGGCGGCGTACCCCGATGATTTTTCGTCCGGTAACCCAGAGCGCGGTTTCTTTGGTCGGCAAAGGAAGGCGCATCTTCTGCTGCCCGAAAAAAACCTTGGCGATGGTTCTCCCGAGCAGATTTGGCTCCAGTCCGCGACAGATTACTTCCACTTCAGGTAATTCAGGCATTTGCGGCTCGGTTGATTGTGGTGGTTGCAAGAGTCGAATCCGGGCAGTATATACATCATCAGGCCGATTGGCAAAAAATCCTTCCCGGACCATAATTTTCATGACAGCGGAGAAATTCGTGCTATTTTAAGCATTCCGTTGGCCAGTTAGGTTTGTGGTCATCAGCCGAAGAGGAGAGGGGAATGAAAGTAAGATGTCCCGATTGCGGTAGCATAGGCACATTGAGTGCCGAGTTTGCCGGCAAAAAATTGCGCTGTTCACACTGTAAGTGCAAATTTAGGGCTGGGGAAGACAGTGTCATTGAGGATGGCGTTAAATGGTATTACGCTCTTGGTGATGAGAAAAAGGGGCCATTCCCTGAGGCTGTGTTTGATCAGTTGGTTACCTCTGGCGAAATTGCCCCCAGCTCACTGGTGTGGACCAAGGGGATGACCGGCTGGCAGACCTTGACTGAAGTCCGGGGTGGGCATGCGCTTGACATTGCTCAAGAAGAAGAGCCCAAAAAAATGAAAGTCAGGTGTCCGGATTGCGGGCGTCGTGGCTTGTTGAGTGCCGAGTTGGCCGGTCAGATGGTGCGCTGCCCGCAATGTGGGGGCAAATCTTTGGCCAAGGAGGATCTTGGCGATGAGACAGCGATTAAGTGGTATTACGCCCACGGGTCCGAGAAAAAGGGGCCCATTGGCGCGGTTGAGTTTGACCAGCTGGTTGCCGCCGGGGAGATAGCCTCCGACACCCTGGTGTGGTGTAAGGGCATGACCGGCTGGCAGCCCTTGGTTGGAGTTAGGGGTGAGCAGACGGTTGCCATCACTGACGATGCAACGCACCTGGAGCCTGCACCGCTGGCGCACATTGCTCCTCCGGCCGATTTGCAGCAGGCCAAAGGTGATCGTTCAGGTGGCAGATCGGGCTTGACTTACGCCGGTAGCGGCGAACGCCTGGTCGCCAAGATCATCGACCTCGTCTTCATGTTTGCCCTGGCCAGTCTGGTGGAAGGGCTGAGCCGGAAGCTGTTTCCCGATTCTTTTGCCCCGGGCGGCAGCATCAACAGTGTCTACCTCTTCACCATGTTCATCTGCTTCCTGGTGGGTGTCGGGTACATTACCTGGTTTGTCGGCAAGTTCGGGGCCACTCCCGGCAAGATGGTCTTGAATCTCAAGGTAGTAACGGCCTCGGGCAGCAAAATTGGTTATGGCCAGGCCTTTGGGCGTTACTGGGCCGAGTTTGTCGTGGTGTTCCTGACGGTATTCCTGGGGTATCTGCCGATATTCTTAGATTCGCAACGGCGCGGTCTGCATGACCGGCTCTGCGGCTCCAGAGTGGTGGCGGTGTAATTCCGTTTGCCTCGGCAGTTTTTTATTTCACCCCTCTTTAAGGGAGGATTGACAAGTTGCGGTGTTCTCTCCTCGCACCGAATCCGTTGTGGCCTTGTCAATCCTCCTGTCCCCAGAATAAACAGCCCTTCTTGATGCATTCCCGATTTGTCTCGGACTGATCGCAGGCCCGTTGATCGCAGGTGGGCAAGGCCACTCCCAGGTGTTCTTCGGCTATGGCCGCCGCCTCCTGCAGGGCGGTGAGTGATTCCCGCCGACAACAGCGGGCTCCCCTGGTTGCTGCCAGTCGCTGCATGACTCGAACGGTGATCTGTTGCGACTGCTGCCGGGCCTTGGGGGCCAGCGGGTTGGACTCCAGGATTACCGCAAAGGCGATGCCCACCCCCAGCGCCGCCCCGCATCCCCCCCAGAAACCACAGACTCCGCCGGGAATCTTGCTGCCCCGGTCAATGCCGGTATTGATGTCGGTGGCGCTAATCTCGCCGCCGCTATTCCGGTAGCAGGCCAAAATCACCCCCGGCACCAGGGCGTGGTGCTCCGGGCCGTGCATGGCCAGGGCTGGATGGGAGCGGAGGTGGTGGAGTAGGGCGAAGAGATCCTTTTCTTCGTTGCTGCCGCAGACCCGTTTGATCACCGTCAACCCGTCCTCCAGATGGCAGGGGTCGCAGACGTAGTGATCAGCGCAGGTCACCTCGGTTTCGCCGCTGATACCGCAGAAGTGGCAGGTTGCCTGCACCGGAGGGGAGAGGTAGTGGACTGGGCCGCCGCAGACCAGGCAGTCTTGCCCGTGCTTATGTTTGGTTGAGGGTGCGTCCAGAGCCGGAAAGGTTACCAGTGGCAAGGCAGACGCGGTCGGGCAGCAGGACGCAGTCGGCGACGGTGGTATGCCTGGCTCGTGCTCACAGCCACAGCCATTACTGGCACTCTGATTAATCACGGCGCCCTGCCGATCCAGGATGAAGAAGTCTTCGCTGAGTTGCGCCGCCAGGGAGGCCGCTATTTTGGTGGGTCGGCCCTTGAAGAAAAGGTCACCATTCTCGCCGCTCATTACTGCCAGCGGTCCCCGGTAGATGACTGCAACCATCTCCGTACCTCTGGCGGGCTTGACGCAGCTGTAGGTCAGCGAGTAGAACTGGGTGGCGCCCTCCTGGCGATAGGGAAAGCGCTTAAGCAGCCGGGCCTCGGTAAATCCTGTCGCCCGTAGCATGGCCAGCAATTGTTCCTGTTGCATGGCGCCGCCCAGGCACTCACCGCGAAATTTTTCATTGTTCTTGATGGTGATCGGAATGGCGGTATCGGTGACAATATCGGAAACCACCAGGCGGCCACCGGGTTTCAAAACCCGATAGATCTCGTGGAAGGTGGTGCGCTTGTCGGGGCTCAGGTTGATGACACAGTTGGAAATAACCACATCGGCGATGGCCTCTGGTAGCGGGATTTTTTCCAGGAAACCCTGGCGGAACTCGATGTTGTGGTAACCAAGTTGGGCCGCCACGCTTTCTAAAGATTTTCTGGCCAGCGCCAACATCTCGGGCGTCATATCGATCCCGAAAACCTTGCCGCTCCGGCCCACCTGGGCGGCGGCGAGAAAGCATTCGACGCCGCTGCCGCTGCCCAGATCCACCAATACCTCCCCTGTCTGCAGAGAGGCGTCCTGAACCGGGCTGCCGCAGCCGTAGGATCTTTTCTGGGAGTCCAGGGGGATGAAGGTCAGCCCCGGAGCTTGGGGGCCAAAAGGGTTGATGATATCGGTGTTGGTGCTGACGGCGGCTTGACCATAAAATTCCTGGACCGCGCGCTGGCCGTTACCGCCGGAGAGCGCCACCACGCAATTGCAGTGGGTGAGGGAAACTGTGCGGCCGCCGTCCGGGCAGTCATGGCGCACATCCCCCATCCGTAGGATGATCTCGGCGGGATTCCGGAGCCGGTAGCGGGCGGCCCGCTCGGCGATGAGCCACAGGGCTATTGCTTCATAAAGTTCCAGGTAGGGGTCGTGGCCGACAAACTCGCCGCCCCGCAGGTAACTGTGGTCAAGATCGCCGCCACCGATCAGAAAGCTTAAAGGATGCTGGGTGGTGGTCGGTGAGTCGAGTAAGGAGGCCCGGCGAATTCTCTCCAGCACCGGGCTCTGGCGCCAGACCTGCTCCAAGCCATCGTCAAGCGGGCCGCAGTTCAATTCGGCCAGGCCCACCAGGGCTGGCGAGGGATAGACATTGCCGTCCGGTCCCACCGCCAGCGATTCCCAGCCGGTGTTGCTAAGGTCAAAACGGGTGCCGGGGGCGCTGAAGATCTGACTGCGCAGGGCCTCGATATTGTCAATGCTGAGCCCGCGTGCCGCCGCAATTTTCTGGGCCTGGCGCAGCTGGATGAAGATTTCTGCCGGGGGAACAAACTGGGCGGAGCTACCCTTGCCGCGAATGAAGTGCCAGAGAAAATGGAGATTGGCAACTCCCTGGTCGGCGGCCAGGGTGACGATTTCCGCGAGGTCATCAATGTTAACCCGGTTGACCGCCACCGATAATGTCACCAGGAAACCTTGCCCCCGCAGGGTGGCGAGAATGGTCAGCAGTCGGGTAAAGGTGCCGGGGCCGCGCAGGTGGTCGTGGTGCTCCTCTAGCCCGTCCAGGCTGAGCTGAAAGTGTAGCCGCTCCTTGGGCAGGTTTGCCAGTTCCGCCAGGTGCTGGGGCAGGAGCAGGCCATTGCTGAGGACCACCACATGCAGCTCCGGGTTGGCCAGCAGGCCTTTGAGGATCTGGGGAAAATTGGGGTAGAGAAGGGGTTCGCCGCCGGTGAAGTAGATGAGTTTACTGCCCAACTTGATGGCTTCTTGCAGGCCTTTAGCCAGCAAGGCTGGGGGCAGCTCCTGCTGCTCGGCGGGCGAACAGGAAAACAGGCAATGGCGGCAACTAAGGTTGCAGCGGGAAGTCAGGTGAAACCAGCACTCCTTGAGGCGGGTTAGCTGGAGATGGGCACTGCGACCCCGGTAGTCGGGATTGGCGGTGGTGGCGCCCAGCTGGTTTTCCAAGAGGGTGCGGGCCAAGGCCTCGGTCGGGGTGAGGGGATGATTTGCCAGGAGGCGCTGGGCCTCGGGGCCTGGCACCAGCCAGTCCGGGCGGGCGGGATTGACGTAAATGCACTGGCCCTCGAAGGTCAGAGGCTGCCAGGTGTCGAGTAAAGTGGGTGCTTTAGGTTTCATGGCTGGGTCTATTGGGCTGATCCCGAAGGGATTGAGGTAGCGGCTTGTTGTTTGCGAAAAGTTCTGGTAATTGCTAGTGGAGCTTTCGGAATCGATACTAATACCTGAGGCCCGCTTTTGCACGCACTGTTGCCGGAGAGATGAGCATGGAAAGCCAGAAAGAATGGCGCCGTCAGGCGCTGGCGGCGCGGGATCAATTGTCGGCCGCGGCGCTGGCCGAGAAAAGTGCGGCGATCACCGCGCATCTTTTCCAGCTGGAGCGATTTCTTAATTACCGCAGCGTCATGTTCTACGCCAGTTTTCGCAGCGAGGTCAGCACCAGTTTGGCCATCTCCCGGAGCCTGGCGCTGGGCATGGCGGTGGTCCTACCCCTGGCCCTGCCGAACGAGCATCGCTTGCAGCCCCGGTTGATTTCCGATCCGGCCAAGCAGCTCCGGCCGGGCTATTGCGCCATCCCCGAGCCGGACCCGGAGCAAACCCAGGTTGTTGACCCCCGGGACATAGAGGTGGTGATTGTGCCGGGCAGTGTCTTTGATTTGCAGGGGGGAAGGATTGGCTACGGGGGCGGCTTCTACGACCGCTTTTTGCAATTTGAGGCCCCGCAGGCCGTGCGGATCGGGCTGGCCT
>Ga0334722_10001264_pt1 | contig 32616 bp, 33 predicted proteins | sample C3_bottom_MG_FD_207210 | JGI IMG/M metagenome (GOLD analysis project Ga0334722, IMG submission 207210) | Sediment microbial communities from Yellowstone Lake, YNP, Wyoming, USA - C3_bottom | ecosystem: Environmental > Aquatic > Freshwater > Lake > Sediment | place: USA: Wyoming | collected... | reverse complement strand
CGTTCTGGTAAAGTTCTTTCGTCATAGCTGCAGGCGCGTCGGTACTCTGCAAATTAGCTATAAGAGCTACACTACAGATTCCAGGGATACCGAGAAGGGGTTTAAGCAAAGGTGTTAGATGCTTTTCTGCTACCCGCAGACCGCCGAAACCTTCCACTATAGAAATAACGCCTAAAGCCAGCATTATTCCAGGCGTCAATTCTAAAGAAAACAAGAAACCGTCACGTGCACCGGTACCGCCAACGCCCCGGAAAGTAATACTTTTGGTCCCCTCAACAGCAATTTTACCAAAAGAACCATTCAGCCCGCTAAAGTCAAAAGCCTTTAGCCAATTAACACTGGAAGCAAATATCCCTGAAAAGAAAAGAATGGCAAAAATAAGAACCAGATAGCTTGCCCATGATATTTGGTTTGATGCACTTTGTTTTTCCTGCATATGCTCACTCCTTTCAAAAGACTTGCTGTTTTTTCCGTACTTTTAACATAGCTAAAACCAACTCGGACGGCAATATAACCCTGTCGCTAACTGTCACCCCCTTTATCCAGAAATCCTCCTTCAATCTTGCTTCTACTATCAGTTTCTTACTTATCTTCTTTGCAAAAATTATACCAACTCTAAAACCCATCCACCCTTTGGCCAACCACATTTAAACAATTACTATTCTGGATTCTTGACAGATGCTGTTATAATAAATGGGATGCCAATATTGTTTCAATTGGCATCCCATTTACACTAAATACTGATAATAAGCTCAGTCAAACCACTATCCCATTTCTAACGTTGTACTACCCCATTTCTGTATTAAATATCTCCAATAAGTGGTGGCCACGCGGGGAGAGTTCAATGCCCCTGCGACCCTTTTGGATCTTAATCAAATCTTTTTCTGCTAAGATTGTAAGCGCCTTTCTCACCCGTCCCTCAGGAATACCAGTACGCCGTGCAAGAGATCGGCGTCCTACTCGCTCCTTCCGACGATGTGCCTTGCCAATCTCGGTGAAAACCTGAAGGATTTCTCCAGTAATAGATTCTACGTTCCAAATGCAATCCGTTCTTAGTTCTTCAGGCAAAATGTTAGGGGTAGGCAAATTCGAAGAGCATACGTTAACTAAGTACTCTACAACATTGGCAAGTTCCCGCACATTACCCGGCCAGTGGTAATTTAAAAGATGTCGTTGGATCAACCTGAAAAACTCCTCGGGCGGAAATGGGGGTAGATCATTAAAGGCCTTTCGGTAAAAAGCATACGCCAGTTCAAGTATGTCTTCCTTACGTTCGCGAAGCGGAGGAATTCTAAGAGGTAAAACATTTATACGATAGTAAAGGTCTTCTCGAAACTCTCCCCGGTTGATCAGGACTTTTAAATTCTTGTTAGTAGCCGCAATTACTCTAATGTTTATAGGGATAACTCGTGAACTGCCAATCCGGCGCACCTGCTTCTCTTGGAGAACCCTCAATAGCCTAACCTGGAATGACAAAGGTGCATCGCCTATTTCGTCCAAAAAGATTGTTCCGCCATGGGCCTGCTCGAACAAACCCGCCTTACCTCCTTTTTTTGCTCCCGTGAAGGCACCTTCATCGTATCCAAATAATTCGCTTTCCAACAGGGTTTCTGGTAAGGCAGCAAAATTTACTGCCACAAATGGACCTTGCCTTCGGGGTGACGCATTATGGATAGCTTGCGCAAACAGCTCCTTGCCGGTTCCACTTTCCCCCTGAATAAGTATGGGAGAATCTGATACAGCAATCCTTCGGGCAAGTTCTTTTGCACTACGTATGGCCTCGCTTCCACCCAGGATATCATCAAAGGTATATCGAGCATACACTTCTTCTTCTCTTAACCGACACCGTAATTTTTCCTCCAATCTTTGAATTTCAGTAACATCTTTTAATGTATAGACAATCCCCATAACTTCGCTGTTATCATGAATGGGCATACAGTTAACCACCAGTTGCTTGTCTCTTACCCGAACAAACTTTTCTTCTCCTACATTTTTTGTTTCTATATCACCAATGACTTTTCTTAATAACTCTTCTGTAATCTTAGAACTCTTGGTTCCAAAAATTTCTTCTGCTACTGGATTAAAAACGGTAATATTACCTTTTTTATCCAGAGCTATAATACCGTCATGCACCGTATTGATAATGGCCTGTAACTGTCTTTTTATTTGCTTATTGGACTCCGATATTGATTGTACTTTCTTTAAAAGTGCAATTATCTCGTTAATATAACAGATGGAAAGCAGGTTGGCCTTTTCATCCAGTAAGCCCAACTTACCAAGAATTTCTACTAATGTAGTCAAGTCAATAGTGCGCACTCCAATATCGATAATTTGTTCTACCTCGGCGGGAACCAGGTCTACTTCTCCAGGGGTTACCGCTACTTTCGCCCGGTAATAGTCAGCTATACCCGGATAAAACGAGTGATAACGGATGTGGTCCATTCCCAAAAGATTGAGCATCGTAATAGTTTCGTGAGTTGTATTCGGTAAATCGTTGACCAATAAAACGTCGGTTCCTTCGGGGATAATAAGTAGCTTTTCCAATCCCTTGTAATTTATAGCACGTCTTGCGATAACTATCGGTATTCCAGGCAATATATATTTCTTAGCCTCACCTGCAATGGTTTGACTGGATATTATAACCAAATCATCAGCAACAGGTTCATGAATACCACCATCTATATAAAATGCACGTATTCTGACTCGATCACTCAGCAACTCTTTGAGCTGGGTCTCAAGGGTCTTACAGGTGTTTCGGCCTTTCGTAATTAGCGTTATACCCTTCATAATATCTTCATCCCCCAACCTTTACCATCGCCTCATCATCTAAATAATTTTTTTATTGAACCTCACTCTCCTTTTCTTTTTTGTTTCCCATTCAGAGTGAGATTCTCTTTTTTGTAGAAATTTCTCCTTACCCCAAAATTATTTTACAGGATTACTAATTTAGGTGTTTAAAAACTTTTATTTTTCTTATTTCTTCTAAATAAACCTATAGATTTAAAATCTCTTTCGAACACATATGAAATAAAGCGATTTGTAAAATATTCTAACTGTTCCAGAATAATATCACTAACTTTTAAATTCCCAAGCTGTTTTATGTTGCAATTCAACAGATATTTCATCAACTGTACTGTTGCCGTATCCAATTTTATTAAATCCTTTCCGGTAGAACTGCAGTCGTCACAGAGGACTCCACCTTTATATGGATTGAAAAATTTGGGTACTACCACCCTTTTACCACAAGATACGCAACATCCCATTTCAGGTCTATACCCAAATAAATCCAATAGCTTAATTTCAAAATATCTGACCACCAATTCAGTTAATTTAACATCTGTAACATTGTTTAGAAAAGCAATGGCATCAAAAAATATATCAAAAAGCATTGGTTCAGGGCTTCGGATCTCGGTTACCTTATCAATAATCTCAGCTAAATAACAAGCATAAAAAAATCTATTCATATCATCGCTCAAATGGTAAAAAGAAACCTTTGGCTCACATTGGGTGACCGTAAAAAGGTTCTTACCTTTATAGAGAATAAATTCGCTTATAGTAAAAAGCCTTGTGCCTGCTAAAAGTTTACTCTGTATTTTTCTTGCACCTTTAGCTATCGCATGTAATTTGCCGTGCTTTTTTGAAAATATTACTATTATTTTATCTGCCTCAGCCAAATCCATTTCTCTTATAACAAATCCCGTTACCCTGTATAACTTCAAAGCCTTCATCCTTCCCATCATTTATATCCGAACATCTTTAGATAGCCCGAAATATTTCTCCAATCCCTTTTTACTTTAACCCAAAGCTGTAAATATACCTTGGTTCCCAATAAATTTTCTATATCAATTCTCGCCCTTTCTCCAATCTGTTTTAGCATTCTGCCATTCTTTCCTATAATTATACCTTTATGAGACTCTTTTTCACAATATATAATAGCAGAAATATCTATTATGGGCTTGTCCTCTCTCTCCTTAAAGCTTTCTATATCAACAGCTATACCGTGTGGTACTTCATCCTCCAATAACTCCAGCATCTTTTCCCTGATCAACTCCGCAACTATAAACCTTTCGGGCTGATCTGTTATCATATCATCAGGAAAATACTTCGGACCTTCCGGCAGATATTTTAAGATCAGTTCCAACAACTTATCTATATTTTCTCCATTTAAAGCGGAAATCGGGACTATCTCACTCCATTCGTTCTTTTCCTTAAAGGATGCTATGGATTCTAATATTCTCTCCTTAGAAACCGTGTCTATCTTATTTATAACCAGAATTATGGGTTTTTTGACTTTTTTCAGCTTTTCTATTATTTCTAAATCTCCCTCGCCTATTTTTACATCGGGTTCAACTATGTAAAGTATCAAGTCAATTTCATTCAAGGTATCTTCCGCAACCTTTACCATATACTCTCCCAATTTATTCCTTGGCCTATGCAATCCCGGCGTATCTATAAAAATAACCTGAAAATCTTCACCCGTAAGAATACTTTGAATGGTGTTCCTGGTAGTTTGAGGCCTCTTAGAAACAATGGAGATTTTTCTACCTATAAACTGATTCATAAGGGTAGATTTACCGACATTTGGCCTTCCAATTATTGTAACAAATCCTGACTTAAACTTCTTCTCCATAGCCATACCTCCAAACTTATAACTTAAAACTATACGGCAATAAGTCCTTTAAATCGTATACATTAAGGTTACCATCGGATCTTCCGAGTATAATCTTCATATCTCCATTGAATTCGGCCATAACTTGTCTACAGGCACCACAGGGAAATGTAAGTTCCATATCATCCGAAGAAATAGCAATGGCAATTATCTTCCCGGCCCCTTCAGATACAGCTTTAAATATGGCCGTCCTCTCTGCACAGATGGTTAGCCCGTAAGAGGTATTTTCAATATTACAACCTGTGTAAATTTCTCCCTTTTCGGTAAGAACGGCAGCTCCTACCCTAAATCTCGAGTAAGGAACATATGCATAATTTCTCGCATCCTCCGCCTTTTTTAAGAGCTCAAGGTATTCCTTCATCAAACAACACCTCGCTACATTCTTGATATAACCTGAAAAATAAAAATGGTTACCAATAATCCTATAATTGCTCCTATAATTGTCTCTAAAAAAGAATGAATCCTACCCTCTATCCTGCTATGGGCTACCAATAAGGCCAAAAAAAAGCTCAAAAACGCTATAAAAGCATTTTTGACAATCAGTGTAATAGCTGTAGCTATGCTAAAAGCAATAGCCGTATGCCCGCTGGGCATACCCCCTCTTAAAATCTTTCTTTCCGCCGAAACGGACTTTATAGCCACCGTTATTATAACCACTATTATTAAAGTTACAAGGGTTACATATGGAGGAAAATTATATACACCCCTAATTAATAAATTGCCGAGCATATTCAACCTATCATAAAAAACAAAATAAGCTACTACCAGCGAATTAATAGCCGCTATCAAAACCGAACCCGCAGCTACATTTTTTGCTATTTTAGCTAAAGGATGAAATTCCTTGACATAAATATCAATGGTGGCTTCAATAGAGGTATTTATCATTTCGGTTATAATCACCAAACTAATGGCAAAAAAGACAGCAATTATTTCGAGCTTTGAAAGTCCTAAAAGTATTGACAAAAGTAAGACCATTACCGCAACTAAGTAATGTATTTTCATGTTCCTCTGTGTCCTGAAGGTATAGATAACACCTGTTACGGCATAATTAAAGCTATCTATTAGCTTCCTTATTTTCATATGATCACTCCTAAAGCCTTGAAAGATTCAATTCTGCTAATACTGCTTCTTCCTTTTCCCTCATCATCTTTTTTTCCTTTTCTTCCATATGGTCATATCCTAAAAGATGAAGCATTCCGTGAACGGTTAAATAAGCTACCTCGCGTTCAAAAGAATGCCCGTATTCCTGCGCTTGTTCCATAGCTTTTTCCAATGATATTACGATATCACCCAATAATACACGTTCCTCTTCTACCTCATTAATCTCATCTTCCTCAACCAGCTCGAATTCTTCAAGAGGAAAAGACAGGACATCTGTTTCTTGGTCTATTCCTCTATAATACTTATTTAATTTTCTTATTTCATCGTTATCAACAAAAGAAACACTTATTTCATAATCTTCTTGTAAATCTTCAAGCTCTAATACTTTTTTAATAGCCTCTTCAACCAAAACCTCAATCTCGGCCACATTCTTTACTTTATCCTGCCTGTTATCTATCAGTATGTTCATTTTATTACACCTCTTTCCCATTTTTTAAATTAACATCTGGATATTCTATTCTATCATGAAACATACCATTTAAAATCCTCATAAAAGAATTTGCAATTTTTTCGAGATCTTTCAACGTCAAATCACAATTATCCAGCTGTCCATCGTCAAGCCTATCTCTTATTATTTTCCTAACCATATTTTCTATATTTTTTTCGGTCGGTTCAGAAAGGGATCTAACGGCTGCTTCCACAGAATCGGCAAGCATTACTATTGCAGCTTCTTTTGTGCTGGGCTTTGGCCCCGGATATCTATAGTACTCTTCTTTACAGTTATCGGTACACTGAATGGCCTTCTGGTAGAAATAGGTTACAAGCGTCGTACCATGATGCTCATTGATTATATCTATAACCTGTCTCGGTAATTTATATTTTTCTGCTATCTCAACCCCATCCTTTACATGGGAAGTTATGATGAGAACGCTCAGGTTAGGCACTATTTTATCGTGTGGATTTTCCTGTGTAAATTGGTTCTCTTTAAAAAAATATGGCCTCTTTAGCTTACCCACATCATGGTAATATGCCCCTACTCTTGCTAATAAACCATTAGCTCCTATATCCTCAGCAGCCGCTTCCGCTAAATTTGCAACAAGAATGCTATGGTGGTATGTTCCAGGAGCATCTAAAAGCAAGCGTTTTAAAAGAGGCTGATTCGGATTTGAAAGTTCCAAAAGTTTTATTGGTGTAAGTATTCCGAAAGTAGTTTCCCAGAAAGGCAATGTCCCTATAGCAAAAATAATGGAAATGATACCGTTCAAAAATCCGAAAATACTCAATATTAACACCTTTTTTATCTCGCTGCTCACAATAAAACCGATGGAAATTATGGATATCATATTGGTAATACCTATCAGAAGCCCCGATAATGCCAGATCATAACGCTGGTAAAATTTTTTTACCCTTAATATAGCCGAAACGCTACTGGTCAGTAAAAACACCAAAGCATTTAAATCCATCCCAATCATCGGAAGCATTAGTACAAAAACGGTTGAAACAACTAAAATAGACACCTCAACGTTGACCAATATGCCGATTAAAAAAGACAAGGCCGACATCGGTATAAGATATACAGAATATTTGTATAAGCTTCCCACAACCGCAAAAAATATCATACATATTACAACGATAAAAGCAAGATAATTAATATTACCATATATCTTTTTCTGAAAGGTAGATAGGTAATATATAACTAATAATTCAAGAAGTAATACAAGGGTCAGAGAACCTAAAATCAATAAAAAATCTACTTTTATAGGATTTCCTAAAAGGCCCAGACTTTTTAAAAGCTCTATTTTTTCCTTAGTTATTACTTCCCCTTCTTTGATTATTATTTGCCCCTTTTTATATGTCACCGGTTTTACTTTTTGTATAGCTTCCATCTTAGCAAGTTCGGTAGCAGTTTGATTATATATCATATTGGGTTTTATAACCTTATATATTATTTGCGTTATTATATCTTTACTTACAGCAGCTATATTTAGCTTATCAATATCAAATTTTGCTTCCAATTTGACATTCTCTACAGAGTCGTCAGTAATCTGCTTCTTCATGTATTTGTTAATTAATTCCTTGGTCTTCTCCTCTATTAGTTTTAAATCCTTTTCCTGCATTTCTAGCAGAACTTTATAATGTGTCTCATCAAGGATAATAGGCGAAAGTTCCTCCATATTTTTTACTTTCTCGTTTATTGGTGCGTTTGATAATTTGTACATATATAATTTTTTAAAGAAATCTGTCACATTGTTTAATGCTTCGAGATATACCTTCTCATCATAATCGAACTTAGGATTTACCGATTTTATAACGTTTTCCATTTCCTTCTGGGTCGCACCCTGATCTATTATATCCTTTGGAGCTTTTATATCCCTTACTGCAATTTCTCCTTCCTTTAAATCATAACGCTCAGGCATAACGCTACTTAAAAAAATCAATGCTATAACGATATATACCACAATCGCCAGCACAATTCGTTGCGACAATGAACTCATAAATAACTTGGAACCGGGAACCATTCTATTTAAATTAAACCTTTGTAAATTTAAACTCATAGTTTTCCCCCTAATATTTTTTATTCAGACCTACTTTCATAAAATTCATAGGCCTTAATTATACGCTGTATCAAGGGGTTTCTTATAACATCTTCTTCTGTTAGATAGACAAACTCTATACCATCGATACCCCTTAATATTTCTGTAACCTCTTTCAAGCCTGAAGTTCTACCTTTAGGCAGGTCTATTTGAGTAATATCCCCTGTAACAACGGTTTTAGAGCCAAATCCCATTCTGGTCAAAAACATTTTCATTTGTTCTGGAGTTGTATTCTGCGCTTCATCAAGAATAATAAAAGAATCATCAAAGGTCCTACCCCTCATATATGCAAGAGGCGCCACTTCTATAAAACCTTTCTCCATATACTTTTGAAAAGTTTCGATTCCTAATAGATCGTACAGAGCGTCATAAAGCGGTCTCAAATATGGATTTACCTTTTCCTGAAGATCCCCCGGTAAAAATCCCAACTTTTCTCCGGCTTCCACTACAGGCCTTGTCAATATTATTCTCTCCACCTCTTTGTTTTTAAAAGCCGATATGGCCATTGCAACTGCCAAAAAGGTCTTTCCGGTTCCTGCAGGACCTATTCCAAAAACAATTTCATTGTTCTTTATTGCTTCTACATATCTTTTCTGACCCAATGTTTTACATTTTATCTGTTTTCCCCTCGCAGTTATACAGATTACATCCGAAAGTAACGATTTTATCTTCTCATCGTCCCCTTCGCTGACAATCTTCATGATGTATAAAACATTTTGAGGAGTTAAAATTTCGCCCTTTTCTGCCATCTCCAACAATTTTTGAAATAACCTTTCAGCGGCCATAACCTTTTTCTCATCACCAATTATTTTTATAAGATTGTCTCTTGCTACTATATTAACGCTCAAACCATCTTCAATAAGCTTTATATTTTCGTCAAATTTACCAAAAATATTGATAACCTGGCTTATATCACTTACCTGTATCTCCTTAATCAACTTAAAACCTCCTTAGTTAGATATTTTTTCTTCCACTCCAATATCTTCTAAAGTTTCTAGAACCAAATAGACTCTTATTTTATTATCATCATCTATATAAGTATTGATTTTTTTGTCGACTATCTGCACATTTTTAGGTATTTTTGCTTTTATCTGATTTTCCAACCTGTCTATTATTTCCTTTTTTGCGCTCTCAATAGCTGAATTCCTATCTACAGGAATCTTTTCTATATAATCCTTTCTTATGATTTCTATTGGTAATTCTCCATTACCTAGGTTCAATTTTTTCAGGTCTTTTTGTATCTCATCATAATACTTGAATTTAACATTTTTCCTTATAATAGGTATTACCATTTTACCTACCTTAAATTCGTAGTCGCTTATATAATTACCAGAATACTCATATAATTTGATATTGGATTCTTCATAGGCTTCATACCATACTCGGGCAATAACCTGAGCCATAGCATGAACATATCTCACACCCAAATTTTGTCTTACAAGTACACCTGAAACAAGGAGCTGTCCAGTCCTCACCGTTTGTCCCTCTTTTACCAGGGCTTCTCCTTCCAAAACATTTATTTTCTCTATGATGCCATCCTTACTCGCAATGATATTACATGGAAAACTTTTATCCACTATTTTAGGAGGTTCAACCCCTTCTACTACCTCAATTATTGCTTTAACTCCTTTTACCTCCACTCCTGCCCATACCAAAGAGTTAAATTTTAATAAAAGCCCGTTTTCAACTTTATTTCTGTCAAGAAAACTTTTTGGAATACCTGGTTTGAGACCCAATTTGTAGGCCTCTGTAAGTATAACTTTGCTATCTATTGTTTTATTTCCTCGAACTTCTACTTTCCATATAAAAGATGATATTGTGTATAATATAATTATACACAATATCGCTCCTATAACCAACATCTTTCTTCTTTTTGTCCTGCTTACCAAAAAAGGGTAACCCATCTTATCTACAATATGCAACCTACAGCTAAAACGTTTTGAAACTTTTCTTAACTTTGCGAAATCATCTATACTAATACAGAATCTAACTGTTGTAAAATTGACTCTGTTTACGTTCCAAATATAAGAACCGCTTAACATCAAGGTATTTAGGAATTTTTCAAGGTTTACCCCTTCCACCTGAACTATTAAATAACCTCTGGAAAAATATTTTTTTAGCAATCTCAAAAACACCCCTTTATTATTTTATAAATTCGACTATTGCAATATCACCCTCCAGCATAATTTCTTCTGGTATTATATAATTAATATGCATGTCATTTCCACAAACATTTAAAATACCAATAGGAGTATTGATACGTATTCTTTGCGGGGTAAACTCGATAATACCTCTATGATTCTCCACGATTAACCTATTATTACCCAAAATTGTAATTTTGGGTAAGTTTAATATTGTTTCCTCAGGGAAATCCACTAATTTGTTAATCATCTTTCCACAATTTCTTTTTTGCAAAACGACTCCCTCCTTATAGTTATTTTTATGCATCAAACATAAATTAAATGACCTTTATACTTTTGTTTTACGCAAAAATAAAAAACTTGGTAACTTTTATTACCAAGTTTTTTTAATCAAGCCTGCAGGTATTCCTTTACAATTCTATTAACCACTTGACCATCAGCTTTGCCCTTAACCTTTGGCATGAGCACCGACATAACCTTCCCCATATCCTTCAATCCGCTCGCGCCTGTCTCATTAATCGTTTGCTTTACCAATTCTCTGATTTCATCCTCGGTAAGCTGCTTCGGAAGATATTCCATCAGGATTTCTATTTCCTTGTTAGCTTTTTCGATTAAATCCTGACGACCACCCTTTTCATACTCCGGTATTATTTCTTTTCTCTGTTTTATCTCTTTTGTTATAACTCCTATTACGCCATCGTCATCCAATTCCTTAAGTGTATCCTTTTCCACCTGTAAAATTGCTGCGCGAACCATACTAATTATATTTTTTCTAAAGGAATCCTTATTTTTCATGGCAACTTTCATGTCTTCTAACAATCTTTCTTTCAATGTCATAGATATACTCTCCTTTAGAGAAAGGTTTACCTATATTTTCTTTTACGTGCAGCTTGTGACTTCTTTTTGCGTTTAACACTCGGAGACTCATAATGCTCTCTTTTCCTCAATTCGTATAATACACCGGCCTTTGCACATTCGCGTTTAAATCTCTTGAGAGCACTATCCAAACTTTCGTTTTCGCCAACTCTAACCTCTGACACCTTGCTTCCCTCCCCTCAACTGCGGCTTCACTTCTTAAATCTACTGCGATCTTGGTGTATATAAAGCATAAACTATATAACAATTATAACTTAAAATTTTAAAAACTGTCAAACAAATTCTACCCTGGAGGCCATTGCATATATCTTCCTGCTAAAAGATGGAAATGTACATGTGGAACCGTTTGTCCTCCTTCGGCACCACAATTATTCACAATTCTAAATCCCTTTTCTGTTATTCCTAACTCTACGGCGAGCTTTTGAATCACAGAAAATACATGAGCTATTTCTATAGCATCATCTCCTGTTATATCCATTATAGAATCAAAATGCTTTTTGGTCACTATGAGTATGTGTACCGGCGCTTGAGGATTTATGTCATGAAAAGCTATCACTTTGTCATCTTCATAAGCTATCTTACTTGGAATTTTCTTTTCTATTATTTTGCAGAAAATGCAATCGTTCACCCTCACACCTCCTATATATACACCTTTATATAATTATTCTATCCAATAAACAAAATTCCTCTAATCAGTTATAAAATTTTTCCTATTAAATAATCATCCTTTAAATCTATCATTTGGGTATCCATTAACCGATTTCTCACGTCTTCTTTAGAAGTAGCAACTACTTTTATATAATTATCGGTTAAACCCTCGTATAAATCTTCGCTTATTTTTGTTTCATAAAGAACCTCCATAGTAGCACCTATAAACTTACTGTTAAATTCTCTTTTTAAACTATTACCCAACTCTATAAGTGCCCTGCTTCTTACCTCTTTAACCTGAGGATTTATTTGGTTCTTAAAGGTAGCTGCAGGCGTTCCTTTTCTCGGAGAATATTTAAAAACATGAATATGGCTAAATGCAATTTCTTCAACAAATTTGTAAGTTTTTTTAAACTCTTCATCTGTTTCACCCGGAAAACCTACCATAATATCCGTAGAAATTGCAACACCCGGTATATGAAACCTTAAATTATTGATAATTTCCTTGTATTCTTTTGTAGTATATTTTCTGTTCATCCTCTTTAAAGTCTCATCACACCCGCTTTGAAGAGAAACGTGGAAATGTCTGCAGATTTTAGGATTTGCCGATAAAAACTTTATAAAATCTTCTGTTAAAGCAGTTGGTTCAATAGAGCTTAGTCTTATCCTCTTAACTCCTTCTATTTTGCTGATCTCATAAATAACATCCTTTAATGATAAGCTCTCTAAATCCTTACCGTAAGAAGCTATATGAATACCTGTTAACACAACCTCTTTAAATCCTTCATCAGCCACCCTCTTTACCTCTTCTACTATTTCTTTTATATTTCTGCTTCTCACCGGACCTCGAGCATAAGGAATAATACAATAAGAACAAAATTGATTACACCCATCTTGAATCTTTATAAAGGCCCTTGTCTTGTTTTCATGGCCTTTTATCTTCATTTCTTCAAATTCCTTAACATCTCTTATATCCTCTATGGCATTTATTTTTTCTCCTTCCCTTTTAAATCTTTCAACAACATCCAAAATTTTTGTTTTGTTTTTGGTACCCAAAATAAAGCTTACACCTTCCATGGCTAAAACTTCTTCAGCAGCCACCTGTGGATAACAGCCTATTACTCCAATTATTGCATCAGGATTTTGCCTATTGGCTCTTCTTATAAGCTGTTTGGATTTTGAGTCGCTCCTCCCGGTAACCGTACAGGTATTGATTATATAAATATCGGCAACATCGTTAAAATCTACTATCTCAAAACCTTTTTCTCTAAAAAGTTCTATTAAAGCCTCCGTTTCATATTGATTAACCTTACATCCCAAGGTATAAAAAGCAACTTTTTCTCGCACGGCAAGACCTCCCATATTACCCCATATCACCGATTTCATACATCACAATTGAAACTATAACAAAACCAGCAGTTTCGGTACGCAAAATACGAGGCCCTAATGTAACCGAAATCAATCCACATTTTCTTGCTTTATCTACTTCTTCATTGCTAAAACCACCTTCAGGACCTATCATGATACCGATATCTCTAACACCCTTTCTATCCCTTAGCACATGTTTTAATCCGTTCCCATTTTCTTTTTCCCACGGAATAATTCCTAAATCCAATTCGGAAATCTCCTCCAATGCTTTCTCGAAATTTAAAGGAGGTCTAACTATCGGGACATAAGCCCTGTTTGACTGCTTTGCTGATTCTCTGGCAATTTTATTCCATCTCTCAAGTTTTTTATCCCTCTTATCATCTTCCATTTTTACAATTGTCCTGCTGCTAATAACCGGAACTATTTCCTTAACCCCTAATTCGGTACATTTCTGTATGATTAATTCCATCTTATCGCTTTTAGGCAAGCATTGGTATAATATAATCGAAAGAGGAGATTCCGCATTTACATTTAATTTCTCTATTATTGTACATTTTACTATTCCCTTCAAAAAAGAATCTATTTTGCAAATATAATCTTTTCCGTTCCCATCGGATACCATTAATTCATCTCCTATATCCATTCGCAAAACCTTCTTTATATGATGCACATCCTCACCTGTTATAGTTATACTGTTTCCTCTTATATCCTTTGGAGTCACAAAAAATTTATGCATGTCTTTACAACCTCGCTTTAGCTATTATCGCAACCCATTCTCCCATTTCCATGGTTTCAATAATTTCAAAATTTCTATCTTCTAACTTTCTTTTTACACCTTCCTCTCTGTCTTTTATTATCCCTGACAATATCGCTACCGAACCACTATTCATATATTTATCCATATCATCAATAAGCCTTATTATAACATCAGCTATGATGTTAGCGACTATGACATCCGCTTTATCATCAATATCTTTCAACAAATCACCCAAGTTTACAAAAACCCTATCCTCTACTTCGTTAATATTCACATTTTCTTTTGCAACACCTACGGCAACTTCATCTCTATCTACAGCTATAACCTTGGATGCCCCTAATTTAGCGGAAACAATAGACAAAATACCGCTTCCACAGCCTATATCAAAAACCGACATCCCCGGTTTTACATACTTCTCAAGAGCCTTTATACACATTACCGTGGTCTCATGGGTTCCCGTTCCGAAAGCCATACCCGGATCAAGCTCTATTATAATCTCGTTCTCATCTTTTTTCTCATATTTTTCCCAAGTCGGTTTTATAACTATTCTATCTCCTATTCTTATAGGTTTGTAATACTTTTTCCATTCATTTTCCCATTCCTTTTCGTTAACCTCTGTTATTACTATATCTTTTAAATTATAACCAAATATTTCTGAAAGCAATGACAATCTATCCTTTATCAATGCAATTTTTTCCGGAAAATCAATTCCTTCAGGAAGATAACCCTTTATGATAATATCATCCTCTATTTCTAATAATTTTGGATCAATATAATCCCAATCCCTTTCATACAAAACCAGTGATGAATCCTCAATAACCACACCGCTACTACCTACTTCATAAAGAATGTTGCTTATTGCATCCTCCATTTCTCTTTTTGCTTTAATGATAATTTCAACCCATCTCACAATTTCACCCTCTTCTCATCGATTACAAATGTATTATATTGCTTTTTCTGTCTATTTACAAGAGAAAAATAAAAGGGGCCCAGAAGCCCACTTTATTATAATCATTATTGTATTTTAAAAGCCTTCTTCATTTTGTTATAAAAACTGCTATTGCCAGTTTCTTTTTCCTGTCCCATTGTTTCGGCAAACTGTCTTAGAAGTTCCTTTTGTTTTTCTGTAAGCTTCTTGGGAACTTCTACCATAACACGAAAATACTGATCTCCTCTTCCACTACCTTTAAATTTAGGGACACCTTTACCTTTTAATTTAAACACCGTCCCTGTCTGCGTACCCTCGGGAATGTAATATTTTACCTCCCCATCAAGCGTAGGTACGGTGATCTCTCCACCCAATGCAGCATCAACAAAAGAAATCGGAATTTCGCATACTATATCATAACCTTCTCTTTTAAATATCGGATGGGGTTTTACACGGATGTAAACATGTAAATCACCGGGGGGACCTCCTCTTTGACCCGGTTCACCCTCATTTCTTAAGGTAAGCACAGAACCATCATCAATACCCGGCGGTACGTTCAAAACAACCGTCCTCGCCTTTCTCACTTTGCCAGTACCTTTGCATTCGGGACAGGGTTCTGTTATAATTCTACCTTCACCTTTACATCTTTCACAGGTTCTTATACTAACAAATCTTCCGAAAGGAGAAGTCTGTGTATGCTGCACCTGACCTGTGCCCCCACATACAGGACAAGTTACCGGCTTCGTTCCCGGTTTTGCACCGGAACCGTCACATCTGGTACACTTTTCATATCTCGTAACATTTATTTCTTTTTTTGCGCCGAAAACAGCTTCCTCGAAAGAAAGCTCCAAATCATACCTTAAATCCGCGCCTTTAACAGGCCCGGAACTTTTTCTTCTCCCAGCAAAACCTCCAAAAAATGAATCAAATATATCATCCAAATTTATATCGAAACCACCAAAACCATTAAAACCTCCAAAACCGCTAAAATCGCCAAAACCGGAACCACCATCAAAAGCACTGTGACCGAATTGATCATACTGCGCCCTTTTTTGTGGATCACTTAAAACTTGATAAGCCTCATTTATTTCTTTAAACTTTTTTTCCGCCTCTTTATCTCCGGGATTCATATCTGGATGATATTTTTTGGCTAAATTTCTGTAGGCCTTCTTTATTTCTTCCTCTGTTGCATCCCTTGATACTCCGAGTATTTCATAGTAGTCCTTTTTTTCCATAATTCACCGCCTTTCTGTCTAAGGCTTGCATTTTAAAACCAAAGCCCGAAGGCTTTGGTTTTAAAACATCTATTTAACTTCATAGTCAACATCATCTATACCGCTCTTTTTGTTAGCCTGCTCGGATTGCTGATCGGTTTGGTACTGATTCGAAGCTTGCTCGTAAATTCTCGAGGATATGTCATAAAATGCCCTTGAGAGCTCCTCTGTGGCCTTCTTTATAGCTTCCACATCTTTTCCTTCCAGAGTCTTTCTCACATTTTCAATGGCTTTCTCTACTTTTTCTTTTTCAGAAGGAGTAACCTTATCTCCAAGGTCTTTTAATGTCTTTTCAGCCTGATATATCATGGAATCAGCATTATTGCGAGCTTCAGCTTCTTCCCTTCTTCTTCTGTCTTCCTCTCTGTACTGTTCGGCTTCTTTAATCATTCTCTGAATCTGCTCTTCAGAAAGATTTGTTGTGGAAGTTATGGTAATATTTTGCTGTTTACCTGTACCCAAATCCTTTGCTGAAACATGAACAATACCATTCGCATCTATATCAAAGGTTACTTCAATTCTCGGTACTCCCCTCGGAGCAGGTGGAATACCCGTAAGTGTAAACCTACCCAAGGTGATATTATCTTTTGCCATTTCGCGTTCGCCCTGGAGAACGTGTATTTCTACGCTTGTTTGGTTATCAGCCGCCGTTGAAAATATCTGGCTTTTCTTTGTGGGTATTGTCGTATTTCTCTCTATTATCTTAGTAAATACTCCACCGAGTGTTTCAATACCAAGAGAGAGGGGTGTAACATCTAATAGCAAGACATCTTTTACTTCTCCTGCAAGAACACCAGCCTGTATTGCAGCACCTATTGCTACACACTCATCGGGATTAATGCCTTTATAGGGCTCTTTACCCAATATTCTCTTTACGGTTTCTTGAACAAGAGGTACCCTTGTAGAACCTCCAACCAAGATAACTTTACTTATATCCTCGGGTTTCAAACCCGCATCCTGCAGTGCCTGTTTTATAGGCCCTACGGTCATCTCTACCAAATCCGAAATCAGCTCTTCAAATTTAGCCCTTGTAAGGGTCTTCTCTAAATGTTTTGGACCGGTAGCATCCGCGGTTATAAAAGGTAAACTTATCAATGTAGAAGTGGTACTCGAAAGCTCTATTTTTGCTTTTTCGGCAGCATCCTTTAGCCTCTGCAACGCCATTCTATCATTTCTCAAATCAATACCGTGTTCTTTCTTAAATTCATCTGCAAGCCAATCTATTATTCTCTGGTCGAAATCATCGCCACCCAAATGATTGTTACCGCTTGTCGCAAGAACTTCAAAAACACCATCACCTATCTCAAGAATTGAAACATCAAAGGTTCCTCCGCCTAAATCGTATACCAAAATCTTTTGATTTTCTTCCTTGTCGAGTCCATAGGCCAAAGCAGCAGCTGTGGGCTCATTTATAATTCTCAACACCTCAAGTCCTGCAATTCTACCTGCATCCTTTGTAGCCTGTCTCTGAGCATCATTGAAATATGCCGGAACCGTTATGACGGCTTTCGTAACAGGTTCACCGAGATAGCTTTCCGCATCCTGTTTCAATTTCATAAGTATCATTGCCGAAATCTCTTGCGGCGTATACTCCTTGTCGTCTATTTTTACCCTATAATTTGTCCCCATCTTTCTTTTTATGGATATGACGGTTCTATCGGGGTTAGTTATAGCCTGCCTTTTGGCTACCTGTCCAACCAACCTTTCACCCGTTTTCGTAAAAGCGACAACCGAAGGAGTAACTCGTGCACCTTCAGAATTAGGAATTACAACAGGTTGACCGCCTTCCATAAAGGCAACGCAAGAATTAGTAGTACCAAGGTCAATACCGATTATCTTACTCATTCATTTCTTCCTCCCCACAAATATTTTTTATTTTGATACTTTTACCAATGAAGGTCTGATAACTTTGTTTTTCAACATATACCCTTTTTGAAGAACTTCTACAACCGTATTTTCTTCTACACCTTCACATTCTACCTGCATTATTGCGTGATGTTTATAAGGATCAAAAGGCATTCCCAAACATTCTATCTCTTCTACGCCGTTTTTCTTTAAAATATTTGCTAATTGATTGTATATCATTTTGAAACCATCTATAAATTTATTTATATCCGATGCATTTTCGGTCAAATCGAAAGCTCTTTCAAAATCATCCATAACTGTAAGTAGCTGTAATATTAGCTGTTCATTCGCATGATTTATCCATTCTTCTTTCTCTTTTAAAATCCTCTTTCTATAATTATCAAAGTCGGCCTGAACCCTTTTTAAAAGGTCCAAATATTCCTCAGCCTCTTTTGATTTCTTATCAAGTTCTTCTTTCAATAAGCTGAGTTCTTCCGCCTTAGAATCCGAATCAGCTCCCGACTCCGAGGAATTCTCCAAAATGTTATCTCCCATTGATTCCTTGGGTAATCCCTGCTTCAAGTCATTCTCCATGGTTTCACCTCATCCCAAATTTTAAATGTATTTGCTCAACAAGTCGTTCAAATCTTCACAAATTTTGTTTAAAATAGCTATAAGTTTGGAATATTCCATTCTCTTGGGACCTATAAAACCTATGCTGCCCAAGACCTTGTCATCGACGCTATAAGTAGCCTTCAGAACACTACATTCCTTCAACTCCTCATATTTATTTTCTCTGCCTATTGTAATCTTGATGGTTGCTGTCGTATCAGGTTCAAGAACATCCAGCAATGCTTCCTTATCTTCCAAAACCGAAAAGAAAAGTTTCGCCCTGTTTATGTCATTGTATTCGGGAAAATTCAAAATATTATTGGTACCACATAGAAAAATCTCTTTATTATAAAGGGCTTTTAAATTTTTGTGTAGAATAGACACTATATGGCGAAGCTCGTTTTCATAGTCATAAGCCTTTAGCTCTACTAAAATTTTATCCATAATATCAAAAGCAAAGTTTTCTATTTCCTTTTCAGCAAATTTTTCGTTAATTATATTGGCAACTTTTTCTAAAAGCCCTTGGTCCAACTCCCTATTTAAATTGATCACACATTCCCTGTTAATACCCGTACTCGTGACCACTAATAACAAAATCATTTTTTTATCTACGGGAAGTAAGTAGATACCCTTTAAGATATATTTTTTTAACTGCGGTGTTATGGCTGCAGAAGTATAACTGGTTACCTTTGAGAGAAGTTTGGTCATATCCTTAACGATTTCTTCCAGGCTCATGGAATCAAAATCAAATTCAAATTTCAGGAAATCCGATGAAATCTCATATCTATCCATCAATTCATCTACATATAGCCTATATCCTAAGTCTGAAGGAATTCTTCCTGCGGAAGTATAAGGTTGTTCGAGATATCCCATTTCTTCAAGATCCGCCATTTCGTTTCTTATTGTGGCAGAACTTATACCGAGATTATACCGTTTTGCAATGGTTCTGGAACCCACGGGTTCTCCTGTCATTATATAATCATCAATAACGGCTCTTAAAATTTTTCTCTTCCTTTCTCCCAACCTCATTCCGTACACCTCTTTTATTAGCACTCTAAACCAGAGAGTGCTAATTCATGACTATAAAATAGCACTCATTAAAAACCTTGTCAATATCAATCTATGCTAATAATTTTTAATTTTTTTAAATAAATTTAAATAAAATCATTTTTTTTACTGAAAACTCACTCTAATTACTAAAGAAATTCTACTATCACATTATTGGATACATCTATTCCTCTATCGGTCAATTTGATAAAATCTCCATCATCCACTATAAGCCCCTGATCAATTAATTTTTCAATTTGGTGCCGGAAAAAAGCATAAATATCCTTACCGAATCTATGTTCAAAAACTTTTTTATCAATGCCCTTGAGAAGCCTCAAACCCAGCATGATAGTCTCAAAGATCTCTTCCTGATAATGAATTTCTTCAATGTCCTCAACAGGTAGCAGACCATTATTCAAGGTATCTATATATTTACATATATCGTAAAAATTATGAAATCTTTTTTTGTCTATAAATGAATGAGCTCCTGCTCCTATTCCTATATACTCTTTGTTTCCCCAATAAATTAAATTATGAGCGCATTCAAAACCATCGACGGCAAAATTAGATATCTCATAATGAGTATATCCCTTTTCTTTTAAAAATTCTTTGGCAAAAGCATACATACTTCTATTTGCATCTTCATCAGGAAGGTCTAATTTATTCTCATCATATAATTTCTTGAAGGGAGTACCTTCTTCAATTTTTAATTCATAACAAGATATATGCTCTGGTTTCAAACCGGCGATCCTTTTGAGGGTTTCCATCCATTCAGCATAGGTCTGAAAAGGTATCGCAAAAATAAGGTCTATATTTATATTATTAAAACCTAAATCTCTCGACAAAAAATAATTTTCTTCGAATTCACGATATGTATGGATTCTTCCGAGAATTTTTAAGTGATGGTCAAAAATACTCTGAAGACCCATACTCAATCTATTTATACCTAAGGATTTGTAAGCCAATAGCTTCTCTCTATTTATTGTCCCGGGATTTATTTCTATGGTTATCTCGGACTTCGGGTTTACAGCAAAACTCGAAAATATCTTTTCAAATATCTTCTCCATAAAATCAACACTTATATAGGAAGGTGTTCCCCCTCCAAAATAAATTGAGTTAACATAAAAATTTTTATGTTTATAAAAGTCTAATTCCTTGATAAGGGCATCAACATAAGGACCCATCAAATATTCTTTATTTTCATAGGAATTAAAGTCGCAATAATAACACTTACTCCTGCAAAAAGGAATATGAATATAAAGACCCAAGTCTTTCATATTACTTACCCTCTAATTTCAAAACTGACATAAAGGCTTCTTGTGGAATTTCTACATTACCAATCTGTCTCATTCTCTTCTTGCCCTCTTTTTGCTTTTCTAAAAGCTTCTTTTTTCTTGTTACGTCACCGCCATAACACTTCGCCAGAACATTTTTTCTTAAAGCCTTTACGGTTTCGCGGGCTATTATTTTGGATCCGATAGCCGCCTGTATCGGAATTTCAAAGAGGTGTCTCGGTATATTTTCCTTCAGCTTTTCAACCATCCTTCTTGCTCTTTCATAAGCTCTATCCTTATGTAGTATGAAGGAAAGCGCATCAACTACCTCGCCGTTTATTAAAATATCCAATTTGATAAGATCGGATTCCCTATATCCTTTTAATTCGTAATCCAAGGAGGCATAACCTCTTGTTCTCGATTTTAACACATCGAAAAAGTCATATATTATCTCATTTAAAGGAAGTTCATAGGTGAGTATTACCCTGCTTTCTTCTATATACCTCATATCCTTAAATATTCCCCTGCGCTCCTGACACAGTTCCATAACCGCTCCCACATATTGCGAAGGAGTCATTATAGTAGCCGTGACAATCGGTTCCTCCATCCACTCTATTTCCTGGGGAGGAGGTAGTTTAGTGGGATTATCCACCTCTATAACCTCACCATTTGTCTTTACCACTTTATAAACAACACTTGGTGCTGTTGTAACCAAATCCAAATTATATTCCCTTTCCAATCTCTCCTGTATTATTTCCATATGCAGAAGCCCCAAAAAACCGCATCTAAAACCAAAGCCAAGTGCTGCCGAGGTTTCGGGTTCAAAAACTAAGGACGCATCGTTCAGCTGTAGTTTTTCTAAAGCATCTCTCAAATCTTCGTAATCCTCACCATTAGCCGGATATATACCGCAAAAAACCATAGGATTTATCTTTCTATATCCTGGTAAAGGCTCGGACGCAGGATTTTCGGCATCCGTAATGGTATCTCCTACCCTCGTATCCCTAACATTTTTTATGGAAGCCGCTATATAACCTACATCTCCAGCCTTTAATTCCTCCACTGGATAAAGATAAGGCCTAAAAATCCCTACTTCGGTTACCTCAAAGGTTTTACCGGTATACATCATTTTTATTTTCATACCCGGTTTTACAACACCATCTACTACCCTAATAAAAGTTATTACTCCCTTATAATTGTCATAGAAGGAATCAAAGATTAAAGCCTTCAAAGGAAAATCCTCACTACCGCGGGGCGGAGAAATCCTCTCAACTATCGCTTCTAAAACCTCATCAATGCCTATCCCTTCTTTTGCAGAAATCAAAAGTGCCTTTGATGCATCAAGACCAATAACCTCTTCTATCTCTCTTCTCACTTTCTCGGGTTCCGCATTTGGAAGATCTATTTTATTAATTACGGGAATTATGTCCAAATTATGTTCTAATGCCAAATAGACATTTGCTAAAGTCTGTGCTTCAATACCCTGAGAAGCATCCACTACCAATAGCGCACCTTCGCAAGCCGCAAGACTTCTCGAAACTTCGTAAGTAAAATCCACATGTCCCGGAGTATCTATCAGGTTAAGCTTATATTCCTTTCCATCCTTCGCAGTATATATAAGTCTAATAGGCTGAAGCTTTATGGTAATGCCCCTCTCTCTTTCTATCTCCATGGTATCCAAAACCTGGTCTTCCATTTCTCTCTCGGAAAGAACCCCGGTCTTTTCAATCAAACGGTCCGCCAGGGTCGACTTACCATGATCCACATGTGCTATGATGCAAAAATTACGGATAAACTTTTGTCTGTCCGACATCTACTTTCCTCCCCTTACTAAATCTGATAAACATTATAGCACATATCTTTTTCAGTAACCAGAGCCAAGATATTTCTTACCCAACTCATTTATTTCCTGGCTTTTGCTTTCTATATAATCCATAACATAATATATTTTGTTTTTCAGATTTGTAAGGGAACTTTTTAATTGATCAGAATTTAAAGTAAAGCTGTTTCCCATCAGACCTATCTTATAATTTTTTTCTTCGTCTATTTTAACAGATACTATCTCTATCCGCTGTTTATTTTTCATCATATCATTAAAGGAATAATCCACCTTGAGCAAACCAGACATTACAATAATAATAAATAGAAAAACAAAAATTAACTTTTTAAACACAAAAATGCACCTCCATTTTAAGGATGTGCATTTTTGTCATCTTTTATTATTTTTTAAATCTTCATTTATTACCTCTGCCAAAACCCTTGCTATATATTTTGAGGAATTAAGGGCTTCTTCAAGAGTACTATAGTTGCTGCCTACCTCTATTAATACCGAATAATCCGAAAATTCCTGGTTATATGAATAATAAGGCTTTGTGATTACCTTTCTGCTCATATTAGGATACAACTGGTTCATTTTATTATGAAGCTCCAGGGCAAACTCATAATTCTTATGCCAGTCCTGCTTCACCCCTTCCTTCCTATAGGTACCGACTACCCACATGACTCTGGCCACTTTTTCACCGTTTATTGTAGTAACAACCTCGTTCCTGTAATAGGGATTTAAATTTGAAAGAACCGGGATGCTATCCACTCCCTTTTGCATCACGGTGTTTCCGTAAGCATCCCTGTGAATATCAAGTATTACTTTAATAGAAGAATATTTCTCCAAATATTTTTTTACTGTTGCATAGGATCGGCTGTAGGAGCCTTGATAAGAGGGATAATCATGAACGGTTTTATCCTGTATTACATTGACACCGTACTTCGTACTCAACTCTTTAGCTATTTCTTCTCCCACTCGAACAATATTATAACGCTGGTCCTCGGTTCTATCCGGATCGGTTGGAATATATCTAAACTTTTCGGTTGCTATATATGATTCGGATGTATGGGTATGATAAATCAAAACTAGAGGCTCACCATTTATTACATTTGGATAGGTAGAAGGTGCTTCAGGAGGTACAAAATTATCATCAGTACTTTTATCATCTTCCTCGTGGGAAAAAACATAACTTTCGTTATAACTTAAAAGTACCGGAAGCTCTGTTTTAAAAAAACTTTTTGGATTTTTAAAATTTATATTAAAGGAAAATTCCAATAGATTTCCCAATATATCAAAACTATCGTTAACATATCCCTGTTTAAAATAGCTAATTTCTATTATGGGCATGCTCCTATTCAAAATGTCCTTATAAAGATCAGCAACGTTGCTACTGGAAGCCCTTATGTAATATTTTTTACCGCTTATATCCATTTTACTAATGCCAATAACAATTATGAAGCAAAAAATCAAAAAAAATATGATACTAAAAGTAACCTCATAGGTATTTATTCTCATAGTTCTTAACTTATCCATAGGAATTCTCCTTTTAAAACTTTTCATAAAATTATATGCTTTTTTTCGTTTAAAAATAACAATAGCTAGCAAAACTGCTAGCTAACTGATGAAACTAAGCATTTCTTCATAGGTTATTCCCGGATGTAATGCAAGATTTATCCCATTTGCAACAATCTTAGAGATGTTTTCAATCATTGAATCTATTTCCTTCGGTGTAACCACCAGATTTCCAGTGTAAGGATTTAATACCTCCCTTATCAGCGCATATTTATCCCCTCTATCCATATTTTTTATTATGTTATATATGGGACTGTCCTCGGGAGTATTTTTTATGAGCGAATCGATAACAAGATCTATAACATCGCTTGCAATGGTCGCCGCATCTACCACCGTCGGAACACCTATAGCTATAACGGGAATTCCCAAATTTTCTTTATTGATTGTCATTCTTCTATTCCCGATCCCTGAACCTGGATTAATACCAGTATCTCCTATTTGAATGGTTGTACTAATTCGTTCCATTTTTCTTGAAGCCAAGGCATCTATAGCAATAAGAAGCGCAGGTTTGACCTTTTCCACAACACCTCTTATTATCTCTCCGGTTTCTATTCCCGTAATGCCCAAAACTCCTGGGGAAACGGCACAAACCGGTCTTACTCTTTCATCTACTTGGTCCGGAATATATTCAAGAAGATGTCTTGTAATCATTAGTTTGGATACAACCTTTGGTCCCAAGGCATCCGGAGTTATATTCCAATTGCCCAACCCCACGACAAGCACCGGTGCTTTTTTATCAATATTAATTAATTTTTTCAACTCCTCAGACATAACCGTGCTTACTTGTTGCTGAAGTTCCATATCGTTTTCATTAAGTTTGGGTACTTCCAAAGTTATATAATTGCCCCTCGGCTTGCCAATATACCTTTCGCCGAGTTCATCAAGCACTTTAACCCTTGTCACTTTTATTTCCGAATAACCAGCTTCTTCAACCTGAACCCCGGGAACCTCTCTTCTTGTTCCTTCTCTATATATTTCCCTGGATTCAATAGCAAGATCGGTTCTTTTCTGCCAGCTCATCCAATCACCTCTAATTATCGCAAAGTTGTTGGAATTACCGCATCAATTAAACTATAACAAAAGAAGCAATGAGAGCTCCTATAATACTTACGCTGATAGAAGGTACAATAAATTGAGTTAAATAAAGTACAATAGCAGCAACTATAAAACCTGTGAAACCCCTTCTTTGTGGTGAAACCTTCTTCCCAAATATCCCTTCTATAATTGCTGTCAATATGGATATCACAATCGCTCCAATCAATGCTCCTATGAAACCTGCTACATAGAATCCCGGAACAATAAACCCGACAAACAATAAAACCAAGGCCGACAGTATAAACCTCAAAACAATTCCCAGCATAAAAATCTCTCCTTTTTGTTCTTTAAACTTATATTTTCTTATTAGACAAAAATTATTCAAAATTTTTCATTTATATTTTCAAGCTACTTGAATTAATATATCATTCATGTTAAAATATCTCTGTCATACATACTATAGGAGGTGAAAAGGTTGGCTAATATCAAATCGGCAAAAAAGAGAGCAAAACAAGCCAAAGTAAGGACCTTTAGAAATAGAATCATAAAAAATAATATCAAAACAGCTATAAAAAGATTTGAAGCAGAACTTAGAAGCGGTAATATAGAAAATGCAAAAGAAGCCTATAGAATAGTTACAAAATTGCTTGACAAAGCAGCTAAAAAAGGCACCATACATTTGAACACTGCCTCAAGAAAAAAATCCAGACTTGCTCAAAAGCTCAATAAGGCCATGGGCATGTAATAGAAAAAGCGTACTAAGAAGTAAGTACGCTTTTATATTTTATGCACAAATTTTCGAAATGAATACCTCCAAAGCAATTTTAGGATCAACTTTTCCCAGTTTTATTGAAAGATCTACCTTACAACCCTCTTGGATGATATTTTTTAAAACTTCTTCGTTAAAATATTTAAGCTGCGACAAATATTTATTGATTATAAATTTAGGTAATCCCAGCTTTTTTGCCATGTGTTCCAAATCCTCGTTGTTTTTTTTCATATAACTAATCTGAAGCAGAATTCTAAAATGTCTGTTTACCATTGCCAAAATAGAAGGTATATATTCTCCTTCCTTAATAAGAGCATCAAATATTTTAATACTCCTTGAAAAAGACCTTTTCCCTAACTCCTCGGCCAATTTAAAAATATTTTCATTTATATTAATCGAAATTACCTTTTCTACATCATCTATATCAATTAAATCCTTTTCACATAATATAGAGGCTACCTTAAAAACCTCATTTCGGATTGCGTATAAATCATCATTGAGATTGACCTTAAGGTATTCTAAGGCTTCGGATGTTATATCCTTTCCGAATTCCCTTGCAAACCTTTTTATCCAGTTATCCTTATCACTATCAGTAATATTTCTGAAATCCTTTACATAACCCTTTTTTTCAAGAAAATTGAAAAGCTTCTTTGGTTTATCAACAGCCGAAGTTACAATAATCAATAACAAATGGCCTGGCAAGCTTTCCAAGAAATTTATAAATTCTTCATCAGTAATCTTTAAATCTTGAATTATGTTATTGAGCACAACCACCTTTTTCGCGGACATAACCGGTGGAGTCAAGCAAGCGCTAACTATATTCTCAAAACTCACCTTATCACTAAAGGTTATAAAATCAATGTCCTTAAAATCTTTATGGACGTATTTCTCCAATATCTCATTCACAAATTTCCTTATCAAAAAAGCATCTTCGCCAATTACCAAAAACAAATTGTTTTCCATAAACTACTCACCACTTTCCTTATTTGCTACAAATTTAAATTTCTTTTTAGAAAGATACGTTTCCGCATAAATAAAATGACCATCCGTTTTTAACATTACAGCACCGTCTTTATCGGTTCTGAAAACTGTAGAAATAGCTTCGAGCCTTCTTACAACGTCATCATCTGGTTGTCCGTAATTATTATACCCTACCTCTATAACCGAAATAATGGGTGATACTTTTTCTATAAAAGATGGGCTACTGGAAAAAGCACTGCCGTGATGGGCTACTTTAATTATATCGCTATCCAAAAAAACATCGCTCTTCAAAAGCTCATCTTCAGCCTCCCTCTCAATATCGCCCGTTAACAATAGACTTATATCTCTATATACGATTTTTAAAACGAGAGAATTATTATTCATATCCGAAGAAGTATTAACAAAGGGTTTGTCACCAGGATTTAAAACATAGACATACAGCCCTTCATCCAATACAATCTTATCACCTTTTCTTAAATATTTGAAGTCTATATTCTTTTTTCTGATACTTTGAAGAAATTTATCATATTGTTCGCTTTTCTGGTTATAAGGTCCTGTAAAAACCATATTAACCCTCATTTCATCCAATACTGAAATAAGCCCTTTTAAATGATCATCATGACTATGGGTCAACACCAAAACATCAATCCCTTTAACACCGTTTTTATATAAAAACGGAATCAGTATACTTTGGCCGGTATCAAAAGAAGACTCTTTATAGTCAGGTATACCTCCCCCATCTATTAAAACGTTCCTATTTCCGGGGGTTTTAATAAAAATAGAATCGCCCTGTCCTACATCCAGAAAGGTTATTTCCATATATTCTTTTTTAAAACTACTAAACACAAAAAACAATACAATAAAGATTAAAAAAACAGCTGTGAGTTTTTTAATGGTTTTATTAGGTTTAAAAAGAAACATAATCAAAATAAGATAATATCCGAAAATCAATAAAGGAGTCATATAAAACCCAAAATACGCAAAGTTAAGGGTAGAAAAGGCATCGGTAATATATATAATTACCCTAATAATATTTGAGTTTATAAGATTTATTATAAATGCCAGTTTAAGGTTTAAGAAACCCAAAAATCCTGATAATAAACCTAAAGGGATTAACAAACTGGATAGAGGAATAACAATAAGATTTGTAAAAATAGAAACCAGAGAAACACCATAGAAATAATTTGTGAATAACGGTACAATAATCAATTGGGAGGATATAGACCCCGCCACAATTTCTGATATTTTATTTGGTATAAACATGGGCATCTTCTTCATGATTATTGGATAAAAAATAATCAGAGAAAGTGTAGCCATGTATGAAAGCTGAAATCCTATATCAAAAAGCATCAGTGGATTGATAAGTAATATAATAAAAGCCGAAAGTGAAAGAGAATTTAACGGGTCGCTATTTCTTCCTATCATCTTACCAATAAGATAAATCACAGCCATCAAAGCTGCTCTTGTAACCGAAGGGGAACCTCCAGCCATAATAGCGTAAAAAACAACCAAAATAATTAAAAACAGATATTTTAACCCGCTTTTTACTTGCGAAAGCAAAAAATTAGCAAAGTATAATATTACAGCTATATTAAAACCCGAAATAGCTAAGATATGCATAACTCCGGATTTTACAAAATCCTCCTGAATATCTTCTTCCAAACCGCTTCTATCACCAATAATCATCGATGTTAAAACCCCAGCTTCCCTCCGGGACATGGTAGCATAATATACATGCTTTATCCCAGAATCCAAATTATAAACCAGATTTTTTAAAATACTTGTTTTTACCTTCCCTACCTTTTGCACATTACTTGCATCGGTATAAATTAAGGCATTTATTCCGTTTATTTTCAAATATAACTGGTAATTAAAACCGCCCGGATTCCTTGCAGCTTTTGGAAGCACCAATGTGCCTCTTATCTTCAAAATATCTCCATATTTATACAACTGACTCTTTCCATATACCGTTATTTTAATTTTATGGTTAACCTTAACCATATTACCTTGGTATTCCAAAGAATGCGGCTTCAATATAAACTGAGATATTTCTGCCTCTTGATTTATATATGTTTCTACGGTCCCATATAAATTGATTTCTTTTTCATCAAAATGCACATACTCGTTTTCTTGCGAATTTACGAAGGTTATAACTACCATTCCCAATAGGAAAAAAGAAATTAATATCGACAAAACTTTATAATATATTTTAAAAGAACCGAGATATAAAAGAAGAAAAAACAATATAGAAACACATAGCATAATAAAAATAAAAAACAGGTTTAAATTTATATACATTCCCATTATTATACCTAAAATCAAAGAAATGGTTATATATAAGAAAGGTCTTCCATAATCCATCATAATTCTCACCTGATTTAAAATTTACAAATTAAATTCTACATAAATTTGAAATTACCTCCAATAAAAAAGCCGGGATAAACCCGGCTATGAATTTATTCTATTGAAAATAACAGAGAGGCCGCTCCTATAACACCTGCATCGGAGCCCAACTCGGCTTTTACTACTCTTAACTCCTCTGTATTTGCTGAAAAAGCACGTTTTTTTATTACTTCCATCATTTTATCATAAAACACATCCCATTGATTTGTAAGACCCCCTCCTATCGCAATGCGTTGGGGGTTAAAAGCATTAATAACATTTGCCAAACCCACACCAAGATAAAAACTTTCCCTTTCCAACAGTTCTTTCGCAAATCCATCCCCATCCTTTGCAGCCAAAAAAACACTTTCAGCACTGATAACACCATTTTTAAGGTAATCAGTAATCTTGGTCTTTATTCCGTTTCTAATTCCTTCCTCTGCAAAACGAGCCAAAGCGGTCCCTGAAGCATATGCTTCCCAACAGCCGAAATTTCCGCAACCGCATTTAGGACCATCAAAATTAATGGTCATATGACCGATCTCGGCAGCATTTCCACTTTCGCCTTTTAAAAGTCGTCCTTTAATCACAACTCCCCCGCCAATTCCAGTACTTATTGTTATGTAGAGAAAATTATCGGCATATTTCCCTGCTCCAAATAGATATTCTCCCCATGCGGCACTATTTGCGTCATTTTCCATTATCACACGAACACCAAACTCATGTTTCATTATCGATACAAGAGGTATACCTTCCCATCCCGGAAGATTCGGGAGATTTCTCGTAACACCTCTTTTTGCATTTAACGGTCCTGGAATTCCCATTCCTATCCCTTCGATATCTGCTATTGATACATCAGCATCATCTAAAACCTTATAAACACTTTCCTTCATTCTTTTTATTACGGCGGTAGGACCTTCTTCTGCTTTGGTCGGGATAATCTCCTTTGCCAATATTTTTCCCTCTTCATCCATAACACAAACCGCAATCTTTGTTCCTCCTAAATCAATTCCAACGGATAGCTTTTTCAAATTAAATCCCCCCAAAATTAATTGTTCATATTAAATATCCCAGCTTTTTAATTCCTCAGCTATATAAGAATTTTCGAACTCACTTCTGGCTTCGTTTAAATATTCCTCATGAGAAAACTCAGGCCATAAATGGGTCAATAGGAGGTTTTTTACGCCTGCACTTTTAGCAACCATTGCAGCTTCTTTTGCAGATATATGATTGGTTTCTTGGGGCCTATATTTTTCCAATGTATTGGCATCACATATCAAAATATCCGCATTTTTTGCAAATTCAATTAAATTTTCATTAAATACAGTATCACCAGTATAAACCAATCTTTTCTCATCTTCCTCCACCGAAATGGCATAGTTTTTATAAGAATGAATCATAGGCATAAATTTAAATTTTAAACTGCCGAGAAATATCTCCTTACCCTCATCTATACCTTCTGCAATAACTGAATTTTTGTAAAAAAGTTTGTTGAATTCTTCAAAAGGCTCACTCGGTGCATATATTTTTAACGGATAAGTTAATTCATTTCTTCCCAGCTTTATGTCTATGGCATAGCGCAAAATCATAACATCAGACATATGATCGCTATGTAAATGGGTCAAAAACACAGCAGACAAATCTTTTAAAGAATAAAATCTTAAAAATCTGCTCAAAACACCATTTCCCAAATCCAATAAAACAATGGTATTTTCTCCTTCTATAACATATCCAGAACATGCAGAACCAGGTCCCGCATACGGTCCATTATTTCCCAACACAGTTAACCTCATTCTTTACACCTCCCTGTTATATTTTAACACATACATCAAAATTCTAACAAAATAAAAAAAACAGGACCTTTAAATCCTGTTCTTTATATAATCTATCCTACCCAATAGCTTCGCAAGGGGTAATCCTACTACTATACCAGCGGTAGCCTGAAGAATGTTGCTTGGAAAATCTGTAAGGGCTGCGGCCGTTCCATACATTATGGAACTTGCTATAAAATAACCTACTGCCATCCACAAACCAGCTACAACCAAGGAGATGATGTTGATAATTAGATTATCGCTTTTACTTAACCTGTAAACCAAAAATCCAGCTATGAAGCCTTCTAACCCTTTTATAACAAAGGTCCATGGCGCCCAATTTGTATAACCTGCTAATATATCAGCAAGGGCTGAACCCAATCCACCGGCTATAAATCCTATTTTAGGTCCAAATAAAAGAGCACTTACAAAAATCAGAGCATCTCCCATATTAACATATCCTTGAGTTGCCGGGGTAGGAATCCTGATTATCATCGTGGCTACCGCCACCATAGCAATCATCATGGCACTTACTACAATCTTCTTAGTTTTCATTTTATTGACACCTCTTTTGTCGTATATTACAATTTAGATTATAACAATTTATCGTTATAATACAATCCATACAATGTTATAACATTTTTATTTTTTTATACTTCTGATCAAGGAATAAGTATGTTCTACCACGTGTTTACCGAAATCATAGAGGCCGGATGCACTAAGACCCATGATAATTCCCCGAAGAAGTGCCGCCCTCCAATCATTAGGCGAAACATATATAAAACCCGCCAGAATACCCAATATAAGCGATAAAAAGGTTGTTAGATTGGTGGGTAGCCCCATTTTCTTAAATACTTCGGTAACCGCAGTAATAATCGGAATCAGAAGAGCTTCACCATAATTCATAATTTCACCTCCCTATTTAGCATCTTATTCAATCAAGAACAAGATGCTACAAAAAAAAGAGAGGTAATTTTACCTCTCTCAGCTTGAAGACAAACATCGCTTTTAAGCTGCGAAGCTTAGAAGCGATGTTTTATTAAGAGCAAAGATTTTATTTAGTTTTGATAAAAGCAAAGAAAAAGCTGGGACTGTTGGTGGCAATGTGTC
>Ga0334722_10001263_pt1 | contig 32619 bp, 24 predicted proteins | sample C3_bottom_MG_FD_207210 | JGI IMG/M metagenome (GOLD analysis project Ga0334722, IMG submission 207210) | Sediment microbial communities from Yellowstone Lake, YNP, Wyoming, USA - C3_bottom | ecosystem: Environmental > Aquatic > Freshwater > Lake > Sediment | place: USA: Wyoming | collected... | reverse complement strand
CGTGCCGCTACTGCGCGGCGGGCCGCGAGAACCTGTGCCGGGCCGCGACGATGACCGGCGGCGGCATGGGGTATACGCGACCGGGCGCATACGCCGAGTACGTCACGTTGCCCGAGCGCAGCGTCGTGCCGCTTCCCGACGGCGCCGACCTGCGGTCCGCCGCCCTCACCGAGCCGCTCGCCGTCGCTCGCCACGCCCTCATCCAGGGCGGTTACCGTCCCGACGAGGCGCTGGTCGTGGCCGGCGCCGGTCCGATCGGACTGCTGACGGTGATCGCCGCCCGCCACATGGGCGGCGCGCGAATCATCGTCTCCGAGCCGCTTCCGGGGCGCCGGTCAGCCGCCGAGAGCGCCGGAGCGACGCACGTCGTCGAGCCGGCGCAGCTGATGGCCGTCGCTCAGCAGCTCACGAATGGAGACGGCGCCGACCTCTCCGTCGATGCCTCCGGCCTGCCGGCCGGCATCGCCGATTGTACGAACGCGACCGCGCGCGGCGGACGCATCGTGCTCGCCGGCGTGGGCGAACAGCCGTATTCGCTCGATATCCTCCGCTCGATCATCAACGAATACACGTACATCGGCGTGCTCGGCTATACCCGGAGCGAGTTCGCCGAGACGGCGATGATGATCGCCCGCGGCGACGTTGATGTGTCGAGCGTGATCTCCCAGACGGTGTCCGTCGAGGCCACCCCCGACGCGTTCGCCCGACTCTCCGATGGCCGGAACGAATTGCGCAAGGTGCTCGTGTCGCCCGATGCCTGACACGCCCACGATCGGCTTCCGCCCGATGACAGCGGGCGACCTGAGCGTCGCGGCCCACATCGGGCGCCAGGCGATGGACGCGCTCAGACGCAGCCAGGGTGAGGAGATCGAGCCGTGGCTCCCTCAGACGCCTTCTTCGCTCGCCCATATTCTGTGCACCGACCCGGACGGCGCCTGGATCGGAGAGGTGAACGGCGTGGCGGTCGGCTACGCGATGTCGCTCGTGCGCGGTGACATCTGGTTCCTGTCGCAGCTGTTCGTCCACCCGGACCAGCACAACCACGGCATCGGCCGCGAACTCCTGCGGCGATCGCAGGAGTACGGCACGACGCGAGGCGCCACGACGTTCTCCGTCATCGCTTCGACGTCGCCGGTGGCGCACGCCCTCTACATGCGGGCAGGCATGTTCGCGACCGCGGTGGCCTACCGCATGAGCGGGCCGCTGGAACCCCTCCTCGGCCTCCCCGAGCACGCGGGCGCCGAGCGCTTCGTCGATTGCAGCGCCTGGCAGGACAAGATCGCCGGCCTCGACCGGGACGTGTTCGGCGCAGAGCGGCGTGAGGACCACGCGTTCTACCTCAGCGGCGAAGGCGTCCCCGCCGAAGCGGCGTCGTTCGGGCTCAGCCGCGACGGCGAGTTGCTCGGTTACGCCTACGCGACCGCCGGCGACGGCTTCATCGCGCCGTTGGCCGCTCGTGCGCCCGGGGATCAGCTCCCCCTCTTGCGCATGGCCGCAGGGTGGTTGTTGGAACGGGGGACCGCGACCGGCGCCATGCTCGTCATCTCGCACAACCGCGTGATCATGGAGGCGCTGCTCGCCGCGGGATGGCAGTGCCAGCGCTGGACGTTCCTGCTCACATCGGGTCCATTCGGGAAGTTCGACCGCTACCACCCCGCCGGCGGTACGCTCTTGTAGTCTCCCGAGCTTGACGCGCCGTCCGTAGCGGGCCCCCACCGTGCGCCAGGCACTTATAATGCGGCGCACCTCCTGGAGATCCGGACCTGCTCCGATGAACAGCTCGACCATCAACTCGTTCCCCAGCGGCGCGTCGGGACACGGGACCGTCACGCGGCAGTGCGTGCGTGACCTGCGGCGCGCCCTCGGGCGCGAGCGCGTCCTCGCGACGCCCGAGGAGCTCATCGCCTACGAGTACGACGGCACCATCGAGCGCGGCAAGCCGCAGGCGGTCGTCTTCCCCGAGACGACCGCACAGGTGGCTGCCGCGGTCCGCGTCGCCCGACGCTTCGACGTGCCCGTGATCCCCCGCGGCGCGGGCACCGGCCTGTCCGGCGGCGCCGTCGCCACCGTGGGCGGCGTGGTGGTCGCGCTGACGCGGATGAAACGCATCCTGGAGGTGGACCCGGAGAACCGCTTCGCGGTCGTTGAGCCGGGAGTCGTGAACCTTGACCTCAGCCGCGCGGTGGCCTCGCACGGCCTCTACTACGCCCCGGACCCGTCGAGCCAGCGCGCCTGCACGATCGGCGGCAACGTCGCCGAGAACGCCGGCGGCCCGCATTGCCTCGCCTACGGCGCGACGACCAATCACGTGCTGGGCATGGAGATCGTCCTCTCAGACGGCGAGATCGTCCAGATCGGAGGCCGATCGCGCGACGTACCGGGCTACGATCTCACGGGCGCATTCGTGGGGTCCGAGGGCACCCTCGCGATCGCCACGAAGATCGTCGTCCGCCTGATGCGCATGCCCGAATCGACACGCACGCTGCTCGCGATCTTCGACGTGCTGGACGACGCGAGCAACGCCGTCTCATCGATCATCGGCGACGGCATGTTGCCGTCCGCGCTCGAGATGATGGATCGCAACATCATCGCCGCTGTGGAACCGGTCATCCACTCCGGCTTCCCCCTCGACGCCGGGGCGGTCCTCCTCATCGAGGTCGACGGCCTGGACGAGGCCACACGCGAACAGGCTGCCGAGATCGAGCGCATCTGTACGCGCCACGGCGCGCGGGAAGTGCGCCTCGCCGTCGACCCGCCCGACCGCGAGCGGCTGTGGGCGGGTCGCAAGACGTCGATCAGCGCACTCGGGCGTCTCTACCCCAACTACTACGTGCTCGATGGCGTCGTCCCCCGCACGCGCCTCCCCGGCGTCCTGCGCCAGACGTACGCCATCGCCGACGCGCACGGCCTCGCCGTCGCCAACGTGTTTCACGCCGGCGACGGCAACCTTCACCCGAACCTCCTCTTCGATGAACGCGAAGCGGGCGTCCTCACGCGCGTCCTCGACGCCGGCGCCGAGATCATGCGCCTCTGCGTCGCCGCGGGCGGCAGCATCACCGGTGAGCACGGCGTCGGCCTGGAGAAGCGTGACTTCATCGGCTGGATCTTCAGTGAAAGCGACCTCGCGGCCATGGCGAAACTCAAGACGGCGTTCGCGGCCGGCGATCGCTACAACCCGTGCAAAGTGTTCCCCACGCACAGGGGATGCGGCGAGGTCACGTCGGCGCGAGCTCAGGCGACCGCGGCCGCCGTTGGGGGAGACGTCTATGTCTAGCGTGGCCGCCGCGCCCGCACTTGAGGAATTTATCGATGCGGTTTGCCCGCCCATCGAACGCAACCGCGTGCGCACAGCTGGCCTGGCTAGCTTCGAGATTGACGGCGATAGGCCGGACATCGCGCTCTGGCCGGCAACGCTTGACGAGGTGGCGCGAATCCTATCCGAAGCGGATGAAGCGCGGCTCGCCGTCGTCCCGCTCGGCGGAACGTCGCACGCCGCGCTGGGAAACATCCCCGAGGGCTACGACGTGGCGTTATCGACGACGCGACTCGATGCGGTGCTCGAGCACGAACCCGCCGACATGACGGTCTCGGTGCAGGCCGGCGTGACGCTGGCATCGCTGCAACGCCTGCTCGCCGGACACGGTCAGACGCTTCCCGTCGACGCGCCATCGACGGACGCTTCGACGGTCGGCGGGCTGATCTCCTCCAACGCGCAGGGGCCTCTGCGCCACGCGTTCGGCACGGTACGCGACTGGCTCATCGGGACCACGGTGGTGCACGCCGATGGTACGGTCAGCAAGTCCGGCGGGCGCGTCGTGAAAAACGTGGCCGGGTACGACATGCACAAGCTGTACGTCGGATCGCTCGGGACGCTCGGCGTCGTGACCGAGGCGACGTTCAAGCTCGCGCCCACCCCGCGCGTGGATCAAACTCTGGTGGCCCGATTCGACTCACCCGGCGACGCCGGACGCGCCGCTCATCAGGCTCACGACCGCTCGCTTGCGGTCCATTCGCTCGAACTGCTCTCGCCGGCGGCGGCGCAGCACGCGCTGCAGATCCCGTTGTGGTGCCTGCTCGTCCGGTCGGCGGGCCTGCCCGGTGCCGTCGACCGGTCGATACGCGACCTCAACACGATCGTGCTCGAACATCGCGGGAAACTCGACAGCGTCGACGCCATTTGCTGGTCGGCGTGGGCCGCGATGTTCCTCGACCCACCGCTCGCCCTGCGGGCCAGCGTGCTGCCGTCGCAGGTAGCGGCGGTGCTCGAGGTCATGGACCGGTCGTTCGCGGGCGCAGCCGCCCGCGCGTCGGCCACGGTCTCTGCGGGACTCATACGGCTGCGACTCGAGCCGACGCGGGAGGAACGTGGGCCCGCCCTCATCCAGCGAGCCAGGGACATCGTCGCACGCTTCGGGGGCAGCGTCATCGTCGAGGCGGCCCCGGTCTCGGTCAAGCACGCGGCCGACGTGTTTGGCGAGCTGCGCAGCGACTTCGCGATCATGCGCCGTCTGAAGCAAGAATGCGATCCGCGTCGCACGCTCTCGCCGGGTCGCTTCGTGGGGAGGTTGTGATGGCGGCGCACTCACACCCCGTCGACATCCTCGATGCGGCGGCTCGTGTGCCTTCGCTGGACGAAGACATCTCCCGCTGCGTGCATTGCGGGTTCTGCCTGCAGGCCTGCCCCACCTATCTCGAACTCGGCATGGAGACCGACTCGCCGCGCGGCAGGATCGCGCTCATCGACGCCGTCTCATCAGGCGCGGCGGAGCCCACCCGCGGCCTGCTGCGTCATCTCGACACCTGCCTGCAGTGCCGGGCATGCGAGACCGCGTGCCCGTCCGGCGTCGCTTTTGGGCGGATCATGGAGACCGCGCGGGCCGGCGTGATCGAAGGGAAACGCGCCCCCCTGTCGTGGACCGTCCGGGCCGGCATCCTGCGCCAGGTCCTGCCCTACCCGCGGCGCATCGCCGCCGCCGTCGCTGCGCTTCGACTCTATCAGCGGTCACCGCTGCGTCCGCTTCTGCGCCGGTCTCACGTCCTAGACCGGCTGCCAGGCGGCGCGGCCTGGGCCGAAGCTTCGCTTCCGGAGCTCCCGCCCCGTTCGTTCGAGCCGCCCTCCCAGCCCGCGCACCTGGCCAGGAGCGTCGCGCTGCTCGCAGGATGCGTCATGCCTCACCTCTACCCGCGCACCCACGAGGCGACGGTCCGCGTGCTCAACCGCCTCGGCTTCCGGGTCGTGTTTCCGGAAGGTGCGACCTGCTGTGGAGCGCTCAGCGTGCACGCGGGCGATCGCCGCACGGCACGCGAGCTCGCGCGCCGGAACATCGACGCGTTCCTCGACGCGAACGTCGAGGCAATCGTCGTGAATTCGGCCGGCTGCGGCTCGACGATGAAAGAGTACGCCCACCTCCTCGACGAGGATCCGGCGTACGCCGCACGCGCGCGCACGTTCGAGTCGATGACCAGCGACGTTCTCGAGTTCGTCGCCAAGCAGGACATGCCGCCGCTTGGCGCCCTACCGTCCACCGTGACGTACCAGGATTCATGCCACCTCGTCCACGCGCAAAAGGTGCGCACGGCGCCACGCGCGATCCTCGCCGCGATCCCGGCGCTCGAGCTGCGCGAGATGGAGTTTCCCGACAGATGCTGCGGCAGCGCCGGTATCTACAGCCTCGTCCAGCGCGAGATGTCCGCACGCCTCCTGCAGAACAAGATTGATGAGATCGCCCGCACACGCGCGTCCGTCATCGCGACCGCAAACCCCGGCTGCATGACGCAGCTCGAGGCCGGCGTCCGGCGTGCCGGTCTCGATGCCTCGGTCGTACACGTGATCGAATTGCTCGACGCATCGATGCGGGCGGCACCCTCGTCCAACGGCTCTCAGGCGTCGACGCCGGCAACCCCGTGATCGCGCATGACCTGCGCAAGCTCCTGCGCTGGCCGCGCTCCGAAGTGGCTGATCACCTCTGCCGCCGCCAGTGATGCCATCTCGCCTGCCGCCCGCAGGCCAAGACCGTGCGTGATGGCGTACAGGAAGCCCGCCGCGTACTGGTCACCGGCGCCGGTCGTGTCGACAACGGGTCCCACGCGCGCAGCTTCGATGATCAGCACACCATCGGCGGTTACGATCGCCGACCCGCGCTCGCTGCGTGTGAGCGCCGCGACCTCGCAGGCGCCACGGACGCGCGAGAGCGCTTCATCGAAGTTCGTGTTGTAGAGCGCAGTGATCTCGTGCTCGTTGGCAAACAGGATGTCGACGTGATGCTCGACGAGGTCAACGAACTCCAGGCGATACCGCTCCACGCAAAACGGGTCGGAGAGCGTGAGCGCCACCCTCCTTCCCGCCCTGCGAGCCGCCGCCGCAGCGATGAGAAACGCCTCCTTCGCGCCGGGCGGGTCCCAGAGGTACCCCTCCAGGTACGTGACCTGCGCGCTCGCGATCAACGCCACGTCCACATCGGATGGCTGCAGCTGGATCGCGGCCCCGAGGAACGTCTGCATGGTGCGTTGCGCGTCGGGCGTCACGCAGACGAGCGAGCGGCCCGTCGGCGCGCCTGCTATCGGCGGCACGTCGAAGGCCACTCCGCCCGCTCGCATGTCATGGCGAAACACGTCACCGAGTTCGTCGTCGCCGACTTTCCCGATGTAGGCACCGGCCCCGCCGAGCGAGGCGATGCCAGCCATCGTGTTCGCGGCGGAGCCTCCCGAGATCTCCACCGCCGGCGGCATCGCCCGGTAGAGCTCCTCCGCGCGCCCCGCGTCAATGAGCGTCATCGCGCCGCGCGTCAGCCGGTGCCGCTCCAGGAACTCGTCTGGCACGTGCGCGATGACATCGACGAGGGCGTTCCCGATCCCGACGACATCAGGTCCGGCCGTTGCCATGTACCCCCGCTTCCAGCGGCGAATGGATACCGGCTGCCGGCTGCGGCGTCAATCCGGCCAGCAGGCGTCCTCCGGCCCGTGCTAGCATCGGCCCATGATGCGTGGACGCGTCCGGCTGCCCCTCGCGGTCTGTATCGCCGGAACACTGGCGGCGCTGTCGCTCTTGTGCGTCGCCTGTGATCCGCAGACAAGCGCCGCCCCGTCGCCCGCCGCAACGTCCGCGAAGTCAGCGCCGCGGCCGACGCCTTCGCCGGCGCTCCCCCGCTGCGCTCCCCCCTACCCTGCCGGACCTCCGACCGCGGCCAGCGTGCGATGCGCCGACCCCGCGCGCATGGAGCGCGCGCGCGTCCTGCGCATCGTCGATGGCGACACACTGCACGTCGAGTTGAACGGCCGCGACGTCACCGTCCGGCTGTACGGCATCGATGCCACCGAAGTCGGCCAACCCTGCTCCGGCGAGGCGACCACGCGGTTGCGCGAACTCGCTGCGACCGAGTTGCGCATGCGGCCCGACGCGCGCGAGCACGACCGCTACGGCCGACTCTTGCGTTATGTCTACACGAAGGACGGCCTCAGCATCGACGCCGAACTCGTGGCCGAGGGCCTGGCCCACGCCTGGCGGCAGGACGGTGACCTGCGCGAGGCGATCATCCGTATCGAGGCTGCCGCCGGAGCCGCGCGCACCGGCTGCCTCTGGCGCTAGCGAGTTCTCGGCGGCCCTCCCGTGACACCGGGCTCTCTCGCTGCTACGCTCCGGTCGTTGGGCGATTTCAAAAAGGATGGCAGAACTCATGCGCGTACTCTCCCTGATCGTCGCCTCCGCCGCTCTCGCCGGCATCATGCTCGCCGGATGCGGCGGTGGTGGCACCAAGACCATCAAGACCGGCAACGGAAGCCTGTCCGTGAGCAACAAGCTCCCTGACAGCTTCCCCGGCGACTTCCCGGTCTACAAGGGAGCGGACGTGCAGGGGAGCTACTCCGCGAACCAGAACGGCATCAGCGGACTCGCCGTCACGTGGCAGACCGGCGACTCATTCGACGACGTGACCGCCTTCTACACGGACAAGTTCAAGAGCGGCGGATGGAAAGCGAGCGCAAACGGCACGGTCGGCGACTCCTCGTACTGGGCGGGCGAGAACGCATCGGGGACGAAGGCGTTCTATCTCGCCGTCTCGAAGTCCGACGGGAACACGTCGATCATAGGTACCGTGGGCGACAAGGAGCAGGCGGGATCATCCTCGGACACGCCCGAGAGCGCTGACACGCCGGCAGCGGGGTCGACCGCGTCGTCATCTTCCAGCAGCACGCCCGAATCGGCAGCGCTTCCGACGGAGACGAAGCTCCCGGCGGACTTCCCGTCCGAACGCGTCCCCATGCCGTCTGGCTCGCGCGTCACGCAGGCGTCTTCAGTCAGCAGCGGCGGACAGAAGACCTACTTTGTGGAGGTCTACGTCAAGGACACGCCTGAGCAGGCCGCGGAGTTCTTCAAGACCGAGCTGCCGAAGCACGACTGGACGGAGGCGCTCACGTCGCAGGCGAACGGAGAGTTCTTCGGAACGTACACCGCGGCCGACGGCGCCGAGGGCGTCACGGTCACCTCCACCGCATCCGACACGACGGGCTACGCCCAGGTGACGCTCACCGTGAACGTGACCGGCTAGGCGCACGCAGCGTAACCGCGACGGTAAAGGCCCCGGCCGCTCCGCCGAGGCCTTTTCTGTGGTTCAATGGGATCGCGGAGCTTCAGCACACGAGGCGATCATCCAGTGATCTCTGTAGAAGAAGCGCTCGAACGCATACTCTCGTTCGTCACCGTCCTCGATGTCGAGGACCAGCCCATCCTGGAGGCACTCGGCCAGGTGGCAGCCGAGGACGTCGTCTCGGACATCGATATCCCTCCCCTCGACAACACGGCCATGGACGGCTATGCGGTCCGCGCATCCGACACGCTCGGCGCGTCGCTTGAGACTCCCGTCACGCTGCGCGTGACCGGCGAGCTGGCGGCGGGCTACGTGTTCCGCGGCGAAGTCTCGCCCGGGACCGCGGTGCGGATCATGACAGGCGCGCCGGTGCCCGCGGGGGCCGATGCCATCGTCCCGTTCGAAGAGACCGACGAGCCGGTCGGGCGCGCCTACGGGTCGTTCGCCAAGTCACGCGACGTCGTTGGCGTGCTGGTGCCTGCCGAGGCCGGAGCGAACATCCGCCGCGCGGCCGAAGACGTGCATCGCGGCCAGCCCATCATCCCGCGCGGAGCGGTGCTGCATCCCGCACAGATCGGCGTCGTTGCGTCGCTGGGCCGCGCCACCGTATCCGTCTATCGCCGCCCGGTCGTTGCCATCCTCTCCACCGGCGACGAGGTCAAGGAGCCCGGCACTCCGCTCGGGCCCGGCCAGATCTACAACAGCAACACATACAGCATCGCCGCCATGGTCCAGGCGAACGGCGGCATCCCGCGACGTCTCGGCATCGCCCGTGACACGGTCGAAGCACTCACTGCAAAGCTTCGCGAGGGACTCGACGCGGACATGCTCGTCACGTCGGCGGGCGTGTCTCGCGGCGACTATGACGTCGTGAAGGACGTCCTTGCCACCGAAGGCGAGGTCGACTTCTGGACCGTCCGAATGCGCCCCGGCAAGCCCCTCGCGTTCGGCGCCTTCCCCTCAGGCGACCGGCGCGTGCCCCACATCGGTCTCCCCGGCAACCCCGTCAGCTCCATGGTCTCGTTTGAGCTGTTCGGCCGCCCCGCCATCTACAAGATGCTCGGGCGCAGCGACTGGCAGCGCCCCGTCGTCCGCGCGATCGCCGAAGAAGCGATCCCCAACACGGACGCACGCCGCGTCTACGCGCGTGTTGTCGTCAGCAGGAAGGACGACGGGCGGTACTACGCCGCCCTCACGGGCCCGCAGGGCTCCGGCGTCCTCACATCGATGGCGGTGGCAAACGCGCTCGCAGTGGTTCCCGAGGATGTGCCGGGTGTGGCCGCTGGCGAGGAGATCGACGCGATTCTCCTGGACTGAGCGCTAGATCTCCACGCTGAACCGCGCGAAGCCCCCGGTCGCCGCGCCGTAGACGATGCTCACATCTTCCACCCGCGCAAGGCGAGGTCCGCGCCGCACCGCCTCGATCATCCCCGCGAGCGCCTCCTCGGCGCCTTCCGCCACGAGTTCTACACGTCTGCCATCATCGCTGTTGCGGACGTAGCCGGCCAGCTGCCGCGCGTCGGCCTCACGCCGCACAAAGTCGCGGAAGCCCACACCCTGGACCCGGCCGCTGACAATCGCCTCGACGCGCCTCATGCGCTCACACGGCCGCCTGTCACGGCATGACCGTGACCGGGAGCGAGAACTCGTTCTCTACCGCTCCGTCGCGCGCGCTCAGGTCATACGCCACGAGTTCATACGTGCCGCCGCCCGCCGGCAGTTGCGAGAGATCGAACGACGCCGTCCAGGTGCCGCGCCCGGTGCCTGTGGACGCAAGCACCCGTTGCTGCAGGAACGGATCGCCGCCCGCGTTTCGCAGTTCCACGATGAGGGCCGCCTCGAACACCTGCGCCGTGCCCGTGACCTCGATCGCGGCCGTTGGCCCGAACACCGCGTTGCATCCCGGCGAGTCGATCACAATCGCCGGTGGCTCCGCCGACACGCGCACCTGCCGCGTGACGACATCCTGCTCGCTGCCATCGACGGCGCTGAAGTCGAACGCCCGGATCGTCACCGGATCGGCGCCGTTCGGGCTGACGAGATCGGGCGAGAACGCCACCGTCGTCGACCACGCCGAAGGCGGCCCCGTCGTACCGCCCGTGGTCTGGACGGGGTGCTCGCAGACGACTCCGTTCGTGCCCGCGATGACCTGCACCACCAGTGCGCCCTCGAAGACATTGGCGTGCCCGGCGATCTCCAGCGGCATGCTCACCGTCTCGCCCTCGACCGGCGCGTCTATCGAGATCGCGCCCGCGCGCGTTCGCGTCACCGTGGTTGTCGCTCCGCCTGGCGTTGGCGTCGGCGGCAAAGGTGTCGCCGACAACGCGCCGCCGCCGGTGGTCGGTGTCGCCTTCTTGTCACCCCCGCCGCTGCACGCCGCCAGCACCACCGCCACACAACTCGCGCCCGCAACCAGCTGTCTGCGCAACGTGCTGCCTCCTCCACTCGCCCCGCGGCGTGAGTATACGGCGGGCGCCGAAGCGCGTGCTATCCTCGCTGCGATGCGCATCGTGTTTATGGGATCGCCGGACTTCGCGGCACGCGCGCTTGGCGCGCTGATCGACAGCGGGCACGAGATCGTCGCCGTGTTCACGCAACCGGATCGACCCGTCGGTCGCGGCCGGAAGCTGTCTCCCCCGCCCGTCAAGCGCCTCGCCCTCCAGCACGGCCTGCAGGTCTGCCAGCCGCCGTCGATCAGCGCTCCGGCCGTCGTCGATGAGATTCGCGCCATGCAGCCCGATGTGGGAGTCATCGCCGCATACGGCCAGATCCTCAAACAGCCCGTGCTCGATGTGCCCCGACTGGGCGTCCTGAACGTCCACGCATCCCTGCTGCCGCGATGGCGCGGCGCGTCCCCGGTCATCGCCGCAATCCTCGCCGGCGACACGATGTCAGGCGCCACGATCATGCGCGTCGTACAGAAGCTGGACGCCGGACCGGTGCTCGATCAGGTCGAAGTGCCCGTTCGCCCCGACGACACTACCTTCACTCTCACGGAACGCATCGCCGATGCGGGAGCGGCGCTGCTCCTCGCCGTCTTGCCGCGATATGCATCCCGCGAGCTGACGCCCCGCGAGCAGGACGAGACGCGCGTCACCTACGCGCCGCAAGTCAAGAAGTCCGACGCCATCATCGACTGGGAGCGCGAGTCAGCCGGTCAGATCGAGCGCAAGGTCCGCGCCTACAACCCCTGGCCCGTTGCGCACAGCTATCTCGCTGGCCTGCCCCTGCGCATCATCGAAGCCGTCGTGTCGGAGCGCCGGTCCCACCCGGACACGCCCGGTACGATCGTCGCCGCCGCCGACGGAGGGCTGCCGCGTCGCGCGGGGTTCGTGGTGACCACCGGCGACCTCGACGTCGCCGTGATCACCGTACAGGGCCCCGGCGGCCGGCCGATGTCCGCCGCCGACTACCTCAACGGCCACAGGGAGATTCTCGGCAAGCGCCTGCGCAGCGCGCCCGACGCCTAACCCGCGCGCGCGACGTCCGCCGGCGCGAGCGTACGCAGCGGGATCATGTCGCGGTACTTGTCCTCGGTCGCGATGTCGTCGGGCGCGATCTCCCTGCACGCGTCGCAGCGGATGCAGCGCGCATCATCGATCGTCCATGCGGCGTCCGCCTGCGCGATCGCCTCCGTCGGGCAGATCTTCGCTGCATCGCCGACCGCAGGCGTCTGATTCACCACCCGGTAGCGGATCAGCCCGGCACAGACCTTCGCCGGGCAGCGGTGCTCCAGCGCATGTGCGTCGTACTCATCGCGGAAGTACTTCAGCGTGTTGCGGAAGATCACCGGCGAGAGGGTGCCGTGGAAGCAGTTCGCGTACTGCATCGAATCGCCGAGCGACTGCAGCCGCTCGACGTCGCCGTCCTGCGCCTCGCCGGATGCGGTCCTCCGGAAGATCTCGACGGCCCGCTGGTTGGCGCCCCGGCACGTCGTGCAGCGTCCGCAGGACTCGTCCTCGAGGAACCACGAGAACAGCACGTTGAGATCGACGACGCACGCCGTCTCGTCGACGAACACCAGGCCGCCGCCGCCCATGCCCGCGCCCAGCGGGCGGAACGGCTCCGGCTCCAGCGCCAGGCCGGCGGCGATCTCCCCGGGCAGCAGTCCGCAGAGCGGCCCGCCCACCTGGAGCGCCTTGAACTCGCGCCCGCCCGCGATCCCACCGGCCGCCGCGAGCACGTCCCGCACCGTTGTCCCGAACGGCACCTCAAGGCAGCCGGACTTCGCGCACGCGCCCGATACCGTGAGCATCTTCGTGCCGCGGTTGGTCTCCGTGCCGACGGTGCTGTAGGTGTCGGCGCCGACTCGCAGGAGCGCCGTGACGCAGGCGTACGTCTCCACGTTGTTCACGTTCGATGGCAGCCCCAGGACGCCCCGCTCGGCCGGGAATGGCGGCTTGATGCGCGGCATACCCCGATCGTCGCTGATCGACGACATCAGCCCGGTCTCGTCGCCGCACACGTAAGAGCCCGCTCCCCGCACGACCTCGGCATCGAACGCCACGCCCGCGCCGAGCGCGTCGCTCCCCAGGATCCCGCGCTCTCGCGCTTGCTGCAGCGCCCGATCCACGCGCTCGACGCACAGCGGGTACTCGTCGCGGATGTAGATCCAGCCGTGCGTGGCGCCCGTCGCATACGCGCCCACGATCATCCCCTCGATGATCGAGTGGGGGTCGCTCTCCATGAGCACGCGGTTCACCCACGCGCCCGGGTCGCCCTCGTCGGCGTTGCACACCAGGTACCTCGGCTCCCTCGTCGCAGTCCGCAGGAACCCCCATTTCGTGCCCGTGGAGAAAAACGAGCCTGAGTGCCCCCTCAGCGTCGAGCCGGTGATCACCTTGATCAGCTCATCGCCGTCCATCGCGCGCGCCCGCATGTACGCGCCGTAGCCGCCGCGCGCGATGTAATGATCGATGCTGTCCGGGTCGATGACGCCGCAGTTGCGCATCAGCCAGCGCGTCTGCAAGCGCATCCAGCCGGTGCTCTCGAGCGGCTCCACGCCGCTCACGGGACCGCCCGCCACGACGCCGAGCGCGTGGCCCTGCGCCACGCCCGCGGTCGCCGCGGCGGCGAACTCGGCGGCGCTGTCTGCGGCGACATGACCGTAGAGGATGCTCCGCCCGTCCGGTTGCGTGACCTGCACGACGGGCTCCGCCCACGCGAAGCCCGTGTCGCCCGTCTGCATCACGTCAAAGCCGTCGCGCTCGCCAGCCTCCCGCAGCGCCGCCAGCGTCTCGAGTGCTCCCGACGCGATCGACGACGTGTTCACCGACACGGCGAAGAGCGGCCGCTCCGGGCGCTCGATGCGCGTCCAGGCGGCTTCCGCGGCGACGCGCATCTCGTCGTACGTCGCCACTATGCGCGCTCCTTCAGGTCGCGGCAGAGCTTCACGGTGTCGGCCGCGCTCAGCGGGCCTACGACGTCGCCGTTCACCCAGATCTGCGGCGCGTGCTCGCACGTGCCGTTGCACTGCGCCAGGTGCAGCCCGATCTTGTCGCCCTCGGTGTTCTCGCCCATGCCGATGCCCAGCTCCGCCTCGAGCACGCTGCGGATGTGCCCCCCGCCCTTCAGGCGGCAGATGACGCTGCTGCACCAGCCGATCAGCGTCGCCGGCGGCGGGATCAGCCGGAACTCGCTGTAAAACGTGAGCGCGCCGAACACCTTCGCCTCGCTCAACCGCAGCTGCCGCGCCACGACGCCGATCGCCAGCTTCGGTACGTAGCCGTAGCGATGCTGCACCGCGTGCAGCGCCCCCAGCAGATCGCCGTCCGCCGGCTTGAACCCGCGGACCAGATGCTGGATTTCGAGCGTCGCTTCGTTGTCGAGCACGTGCACCTCACCCCAGATTGTGCGCCGTTTCACTATAGGCGGCGCACTGGATGCGGACAAGCAGCCACGATGCGAATGCCAGGGCCAGGACCCCCGGATCCGAATCTGACTTTGGAGTTCGTTTCCGCACTTTTCATTGTTTCCCGCGAGCGTGCCTCCTCGGGCTCCGGCGCGCGCAGGGCCGGGTGACGCAGCGACCCACGCGATGATACGGTGGGGCGGCGGCGTGCCCAAAGCGCGTGTTGTCACTCATGCACAGAGCAAGCACTTTCGACGCCGAGAACCGCCTCGTGGCGTCCACCGTCGCCGGCGTGAACGCGTCGTACGCGTACAACGGCGACGGCCTGAGGATCAGCCGCACTGAGGCGGGTGTCGCGACGACGTATGTGTGGGACGTGGCGTCAGGGCTACCGAAGATCCTCCAGGACAGCGCAGGGAACCGCTACGTGTACGGGCTGGACCGCATCTCGCGTGTGAGCGGCACGACGGAGGAGTTCTACCTGTACGACGGTCTGGGCTCGACGACGGGGCTTGCGGACGGCGCCGGCGCGGTCAGCGGCAGCCGGACCTATGATGTGTTCGGCGCGATTCGGAGCAAGACGGGCACCAGCCCCACCGAGTTCACGTTCGCCGGCCAGCAGGTGGACAGCTCAGGGCTCCAGTACCTGCGCGCACGCTACTACGACCGGAACACGGGGCGTTTCATCTCTAAGGATCCGCTGGCGTCTGGCTCGACCGCATCTGTACACCCGTTCGTGTATGCGAATTCGAACTCGGTCAACCAAACGGATCCAAGCGGGCTGGATCCCGGGGATGAGCCGACACCAGTTCCCGTACCTGGGGCCAACTCAGCTGCTGGAGCGAAGCGATGCGTGAAGGGATTCGAGGAATGCGTGAACGAATTAGCATATGTCGGGGGCCGCAAAGGCCAATTCTACTACCGTCAAGTATGCACCGACTACCTCAGGATCTGCTTCCGGGAGGTGGCTTCCGGAGGACGAGGAGTAAAATTCGACAGGGATGGCGCCAAGAAGAGGATGGAGCAGATGTTCCGCAGCGCGCATCAAGGGCGTAGCAATTGGATATCTGATGTCTTGGACCGAATAAAGCTCCCTGCGACGGGCTCGGGTGGCTTTCTTGAGTCACCGCAAATGGAAGGGCGATTTGATTGCTCGCCCTAGATGGGACGCGGCTTGATGAAACCCTCGTTTTCATCTCTGCACGAAATGTGGTTCGACGGACATCGAAACAGAAACTCCGGAGTCGAGGCGCAACTCGCGAAGACCTATCGCGAAGCATGGAAGTCCGGAGACACATCTGATCGCTGCAACGTCCTACACTTCATATTCGTGCGGCGAGACCAGACCGCCTTTGATCTCATTCTGGACGGAATTAGAACCGGGAACGCCAGCGTTGGGTCGGAGGCCGCCGCAATCGCCTGTTGCCTGCTAAACGACGGCTTCGAGTTGGGTCCTAGCATTGGGGAGAGCCTAAAGCTGTTTGGGGAGCGCCTCCCGGAGTGGTCGGAAATCAGCGCAGCGGCGTTAAGGCTGCTCGCCAACAGGGAGACGACGAATCAATGACAGCCTGCGGGCTATAGGCATGGTCTTGCCCCCGTTCCTACTCCACTCCCTGTGCAAGTCTGGTGACGTGGTCAGGCCGTGATGCCATCGAAGTGCTCCAGGCCCGCCGCAACGGCCAGGTCGTGCCGCTCGCACGCGTCCAGGTGCACGGGCTGGCGGGCTGAAGGTGATGCGCTCGCGGGCAAAGAGAAAAAGTGCCGAAACAGTTTCTTGGCCGCCACTTCCTGATGGCGACCAGAGGCCCGGCTCCCGCGGTCGCAGGGTCGCTGACCCACCCGGCCGGCTGCACGGCGACAAGCTGGCGCCCGCGGCCGCGGCGCATGGCCCGGGCTTCCGCCCACGCGATCGGACAAATCAGGTGGTCGCGCGGCGATCGGCATCCGGGAGAGTAGAATAGCGGCAGCGGGCACCACAGCGAGGCGCATCATGACCACCAACGGCCACACGTCCGACCCGGCGCAGGCGCCCGACCCGCGCCGCCCGTACCCTGCCGTCTCGCGCCCCGACGAGCGTGCGGCGGCGCAGGAGCGTGTGCGCCAGTTCCCCTACCGCTTCCCGCGCGACCCGCGACACCTCGGCGGCGCATTCACCGTCGATGAGAACAGGCGGCGGCTGCTGCGTTACTTCTACTTCGAGCGGCGGCTCGCCCAGGCCCTCGGCTCCTGGACGCTCGCCATCCCGGAGTTCGAGGTCAAGGTCGAGACCGGCCGCCACATCTTCTGGCACGCCGACGCCGCCCGCACCCTGCGCGAGCGCCTCACCGAGCAGGAGACGCGCCTCGACGACATCGACGCCTACCGCGACGCCGGCATCGATCGCCTGATCGAAGAGACGCTCCTCGCCGCCGACACGCCGGAGCTGCTCGTCGGCGTGCACCAGGTGCTCGGCCGCGCACTCGAGACGGCGTACCGCCACCACATCGACATCACCGACCCGGTCACCGACGCCCCCACCGTCCGCGCCATGAAGCGCATCCTCACCGACTACGAGCCGATGCTCGCATGGTCCGACGCCGCCGTCGTCGCGTACCAGGACGGTGGGGTCGAGGAGACGCGACTGTCGCAGTGGCGCTGGCACCTGCAGCAGGCACTCGCGAGCGTCGGCGGCGTCAACGGCGCGTCCACGCCTGCCGATGAGCCTCTGCCGATGCGCTGTGACGCTGCCCCCTACGTCCGCAACACGTTGCCGATGCGCGACTTGCGCATGACGACGTTCGCCCACACCGGCGACTACGACCGCGGCGACGGCGAAGCCCGCTTCGCGCCCAACACCTACGAGCAGTTCCGCCTCTACTTCCTGCGCACGCAGCGCGACGAGGTCGACGCGATCGAGGCGTTCGGCACGTTCCTCTGGGACATCCGCTTCCGCGACTTCGACGCCGAGTACGCGCTCGCGCGCATCACCTGGGACGAGGCCCGCCACACCGAGATCGGCCACCAGGCGCTCGCCATCGCCGGCTACGACCCGTGGGAGCTGCCGAACCGCCTCACCTCATCGACCTGCCGCGGCCCGATGGAGCCGGAGTACGCCATGGCCGAGATCAATCTCTTCGGCGAAGTCGCCATCCTGAAGACGATCGGCCGCCTCGTCGACGAAGCCCGCCGTCGCGACGACTCGATGGTCGCCCACATCGCCGACTTCATCCGCGCCGACGAGCGCACGCACGTGAAGAAGGGCCAGGGCATCCTCAAGCACATGACCGACCTGAGCATGCAGGACCTCGAGCTCAAGACCCGCGAGCTCTTCTCGGAATGTCTCGCCGGCCTCGACGCCACGATCTGGGAGTCCGGCCTCATCCCCATCCTCACCCGCGAAGAGATCGAGAAGCTGGTGGGGGAGTAAGGCTACGCCACCGCCGTCGGCGCCGTGCCGCGCTTCGCGTAGTCCTCGACGACCATGCGCGCGACCTCCTCGCCCATCTTGATGCTGTAGTTCTGGCCGCGGTCTTCCGGGTAGATCTGCGTCATCGTCTCCAGGTACAGACCTTCGATCGGCGTGCGGTGGTCCGGACGGTGCTTGCTGTACTCCAGCCCGATGATCGGTTGCGCGTACGGCGCCTTGAACAGCCACCGCTGCTTCACCCAGTCCGACGTGAACTCAGCGTTCACCCTCTTCAGCGCCGGCTCGAAGATCTGCCACAGCTCCGTGTCGTCCATCGCGAAGTACGGGTGGTCCTGCCGCAGGTAGTTCGAGATGTACAGGATGTGGTCGCCGCCGTAGTGCTCCGGCCCGATGAAGTTCGTGTGCTCCACCAGCGCCAGGAACGGCATCGCCCGGTCGCCGATGTTCATCCAGTAGATCGGCGATAGCGACCGCTTCATCGTCACCACCATGCACACCGCGCCCTGCCAGCGCACGTGCTCGAGCTGGCGCGCGTAGTCCGCATCGAGCGCCGGCGCGAGCTTCTTGAACAGCAGCGACGGCAGCGCCGCGACGACGGCGTCCGCGTCTACCTTCGTGCCGTCCGCGAGCGCGATCCCTGTCGCCCGCCGCCCGTCCGATGTGATCTCCGCCACCGGTGCATTCGTGTGAATGGCCACCCCGCCGTCGCGCATCCGCCGCCCCATCTCGTCGATGTACAGCGCGAAGCTGCCGATCAGGTACCCGAGCTTCTCCTTCTGCGACACGCCCTGCCGCGACTGGAAGCGCAGGTGGATCTTGCTCCACAGCCACGCCATCGCTACCTGGTCGTAGGCGTCGCCGTACTTCCCCTCGAGCAGCGGCCCCCACACCTTCTCGAACACCTTCTTCGAGACGTTCTTCTCGATCCAGTCCTTGCACGTGATTTGCTCGAACTCCGCCCAGTCTTCCTTGCCGCGCAGCCGCACGCCCATCAGGCCCAGCCTGACGCGATCGACGAGCGGCAGCGGACCGAACCGCGCGAGGTCCATCGGCGTCACGAACGGGTAGATCTTGCCGTCGTCGAACCAGCCGACCTTCGACTCGATCCACTGCAGCCGGTCGCCAAGCCCCAGCTCGCCGATCAGATCGATGATCGTCGTATCAGTGGAGAACAGGTGGTGGTAGTAGGCCTCGAGCCGCGTGCCGCCGACCTCGAACGTCCGCACCAGCCCGCCGAGCGCATCGCTCGCCTCGTACAGCGCGACCTCATGGCCGCCCTGCATCAGCCGGTACGCCGTCGTCATGCCGGCGACGCCGCCGCCGATGACGACGGCCTTCATTTGCGGCCGGTCCCCTCGACCGCGGGATGTGCCGAAGGCAACACTCTGCCCGCCGGCGCATCCTCCGGCGCGGGCTTCGGCTCGCTCTTCCCGCCCTTCAGCATCTCGCCGAAGCCCAGGTCCATCGACCACATCAGGTACAGCCCGATGACGACGATCGGGAAGATCAGCAGCGCGTGGAGGCCGATGGCGTAGGCGCTCGAGAGCTGCGACGCCGCCCCGAACGCGACCACCGTCTTCGACACGACCAGCTCGAACGGCCCGATACCACCCTGCGAGGCGATGATCGCGATCGCCAGGTTTGCCGCGGCGGTGAGCAGCAGGAACACGTGGAACCCCTCGTGGATTCCGAACGCCCTCGCCACGATGAAATACATCGTCGCCTCCAGCGTCCAGGAGATCAGCGACATCAGCCACGCCGCGCCCAGGTCCACGGGGCTCCGCAGCGCGTGGAGCCCCTCGAAGAACGAGTGCAACAGCCCCTCGACCTTCGGCTTGAACTTCGCCGGCGCGAAGCGGTGCACCAGGCGGTGCAGCAGACGCCGGCCGCTGTCCGAGAGCGCCAGGTAGAACAACACCGCCAGGGCGATGCCGAACAGCACGGCCATCACGATGCCGAGGCCGGCGAAATTGAGCCGCTTCCCGAACCCGACCGCAAAGTCGGTATCGCTTCCGGCGAACGCCGCGACGATCAGGAGCATCGGCACCAGCGTCACGCCGTCGAACAGGCGGTCGACGGCGATCGTCCCGAGCGTCGTGGTCTTGCTGATCTTCTCGCGCTGACCCAGCACGTACGCCCGCGCCAGCTCGCCCGCTCGCGCCGGGATCAGGTTGTTCGCCATCAGCCCGATGATTACCACCGGGTAGAGCCTGATTGCGCTCACCCTCTTCACCGGCCGCAGCAGGTACTGCCAGCGGATCGTCCGCACCCAGAGCCCCAGGAAGTACACGGGCAGCGACGCCAGCGCCAGCCAGTAGTTGGCGTCCTCGAACGCCTGCTTGACCTCGCCGAAGTCGGTGCTTCGCACGAACAGCCCGATGAAGATCAGGCTGATGACGACGCCGATCCAGAATCCGCGACTCTTGAGCAAGCTGAACTCCTCGGGAGGGCGTCCCGTGCCGAACGTGGCTATCTTATGTTCGGCCGCGAAACTGCGGAATTATAGGGTCGCCGCGTAAGGGAAACAATTGCCGCCCCGAGACGTCCCCGCTGCGGAGACGCTCCAGGGCCGCCACGCTTATGTCACTTCACGACGTCCGCGAGCGGGATCTTCCGCACGACGGAGCTCGCCGCATCCACCACCAGCACCGACGTCCCGTCCGTCGCGATGCCGATCGGCCGCGCCAGCGTCGCCTGTGCGTCGCGCGGCACGTCATACACCCCGAGCGGCGCTCCGGCCGCATCGAACACGCGCACCTTCCCGTCCTGCGGCGTCTTGCACTCCCCGGGCTCCGACTCCGACCCATCGCACGCCGCAGCCTTCGGGTTCGGGTCCGTCGCCAGCAACCGCCCGTCAGGCAGGAGCGCCAGGTACGGGCGGTCCGTCACCTGGTTGCTACCCCAGGTCGGCACCTGGATCTCACCCTTCGACTTCAAGTCTTTGTCCAGGTGCACGATCCGCTTGTTCCAGTAGTCTGCGACGAAGATGTCGCCGTTCGGCGCCGCGGCGATGCCCACCGGTTCGTTGAACTTCAGCGGGTCCGAAGCTTCGCCCGCCTTCGCCTTCGTCCCGAACTGCCGCACGAAGTCGCCGTCCCGCGTGTACTCCACCACGCGCGCGTTGCCCGTGTCCGCCACGAGCACGTTGCCGGTAGACGTCACGGCGATGTCTCGCGGTCCGAACAGGTGGAATTCGTCGCACGTCGGGAACGTCGTGCAGCCCGCCCCCCACTCCTTCTCCTGGTTGAGGTCCTTGTCCAGCCGCAGAATCCGGTGGCTCCACGTGTCGGCGACGAACACGGTCCCGTCTGGCGCCACCGTCAGCGACCAGGGCTGCTGCATCTTCACGCTCGACGAGAACCCGCCCGCCGACGCGAGCCAGTTCCCCTGCGGGTCGTACTTCTCGATGCGGTTGTTGTTCGTGTCCGCGACGTAGATGTTCCCCGCGGCGACGAGCGCCACGTCTGCGGGCTGGCTCAGCTGCCCCGGAGCGATCCCCTGGCCGCCGATCACCAGCTGCGTGCCCTCCGAGCGCACCGTCGGCCCGACCGGCTTCGTCGGGATATTGACGATGCCCTTCGGGAAGAACGCGACGCCATCGACCGTCCCGAGGTCCGCCGGCGGCGTCCGCCGGACCCAGTAGTGGAGCCAGTTGCGCAGCTCTTTCGCGGAGAACAGGTCGCTGAAGAAGTTGTGCGTCGAGTACTTGCCGTCGGCCCCGCGATACTCCTCCGGGAACCACCGGCGATGGTGGTACGGCGTCTGGTCGTATTCGCCCGTCAGCTGCACGTTCTGGGCGTTCTGCTTCGCCGCAAGGACGATCGCGTTTGGCGGCGCCTGGTAGTTCGCGCCGATCGCCGGGAACTCCGCGTTGTGATAGTTGCGCAGGTACCACGCCCAGGGCCAGGTGTAGCCGTCCGTCGAGTCCACGACGACCTTCACGCCCTCACCCTGGCCGGTCTCCTTTGCGTACTCGGCGATCTTGTCCATCAGCACGGGGATGTCGCCCGACGTCTGCGTGTACACCAGCAGCTCCACGGGCACGTCGCCGTGGTCGCGGCGGCCGTTGAGCGCGCTCAGGTCGCCCACGCCCTGCGCGTCGCGCGCCGGCAGCGTCGGGTGCCCCCACGACGCCAGGACGGCGGCGCGCAGCGAGAAGATGCTGAACGCCGCGACGGCCCCGACGACTGCCACCTGCATCGCCGTCTTCCGGCTGTAGCCGGTCGATGCCCAGTACACCGACGCGACCGCCACAGCCACGAGGATCCACCCGCCGAACGACGCGAATTCGAACGGGCCGACGGTGACGAACACGAGTATGGCCAGCGCGGACGCCGCGGCGGCGTAGAAGAACGGCGCCAGCCGGTCGAACTTCGGCAGGTCTTCGCGCAGGTCGCCCCGCTCGATCACGCCGCCGGCGAAGCGCCCGGCGATCACGCACAGCGGCAGCGCGATGTGGACGTTCAACCACGGCATCTTCTCGCCCGCGACGGTGAGCGCGAACGACGTGATCACCAGCCAGAAGAACAGGAAGCGGTCGAACATGTCCATCGGGAACAGAAACAGCGCCACGAGCACGAGCAGGAACGGCAGGATGATATGCAGCGATGACACCTTCGCGATGTCGGGGCCCGGCGGCAGGATCAGCAGGAACAGGATCGCCAGCAGTCCGCCGCCGACAATCAGCGCGTTGCGCAGCTGGCCGCGGATGGCGCAGTACGCCATCGCCGCGAGCGAGAGCGCCAGCGGCAGGAACTCGTACACGGGGATGGTGATGAAGTAGTAGTAGTCCGGCTGGTTGCCCCGGCGCACATCCTGCTGGCTGATCCAGTAGTCCGCCGATCCCCACAGCCCCGAGAAGAAGCCGGCCGGATTCGTGAAGAACGTTGTGTACAGCAGCACGAACGGCACCCAGAAGCACGCCGCAGCGATCAGCCACACCCGCGGCTTCCACAGCATCCCGATTGCCGTCGAGACTGCGATCAGCCCGAACATCGACACCATCGCCGCCGTGAACTCGTGGTCGGCGATGTGGTAGTTGCCGGCGTCGTTGTTGCCCGTCGGCCACTTGTTGTCCCGCCAGTGCTCGTTCAGCCCCGGGAAGAGCTGGAACAGCGCCGCGTAGAGCGGCAGCGCCAGCGAGCCCATCACGACAAGAAGCGTGGCCTGCGGCGGCATCTCGTCCAGTTCGTACCTCGCGCGCCAGTCCGCGAGGAAGTTCCAGCCGATCGCGATCGCCCACGCCACGAATAGCAGCCCGACGGTGATCGCGCCGAACTGGAGATCCGTCATCTCGGGCGACTTCGCGCGGATCTTCTCCGCGATGTGGCGCGCCAGCATAAAGTCCATGAAGAACAGGAACGCGATCACCGTCAGGAACGTCGTCTCCTTCGTGCAGAAGGAGCCCGCCATGAATCCGACCGCGAGGTACAGGAACTTATCGTCGCGCGAGTCGATGTACCGCCACATGAAGATGACGATGCCCAGCGTCCAGAACGCTGTGTAGATGTCCTCGCGCGTGAACCTGCTGTAATACAGCAGCGTCGGCGAGAAGGCGATGAACAGCGCCGCCGCCAGCGCCCCCGCCGTCCCCAGGCGCTTGCGGAACAGGAACGGCAGCAGCACCATGCCCGTGCCCATTGTGGCCGCCAGCATCCGCGCCTGGAACTCCCCGTCGCCGAAGAAGAACATCATGAACCCGTTGCCGATGAACTGGAACGGGCCGTGCATGAACGGGACGTGCTTGTAGGTGTCCGTCGGGCCGTCCAGCGTCACGAGGTCGCGCAGCCCCTTCGTGAAGCCGTAGCTGAAGAAGCCGTGCAGGCTCTCGTCGTGGTGCATCGCCCGCGCGCCCAAGTTGTAGAAGCGCAGGACCGCGGCGCACAGGGCGATCGCCGCATACGACGCGATCTCCCAGTAGCGCGTCGCCAGCGCCGAGAGTCGCTCGCGGGTCTGTTCGTTGAGTGCGAAGGCCTTCAGGCGCTCACCCGTCGTGCCGCCGTAGGGGATATTCGGTTCCTGAGCGCCCATCCGCCGGTTCAACCTCGCTTGCAGCTCTCGCCCGAGCCCGGTCCGCCGCCTTTGGCCCGGTATATGGTAACCGCTCCGCACTGAAACACTACCGGCAGCGAGCTGAACTTCTCCATCCCCGCCTCGCCGTAGGTTCTACGCTCGACGTCGCCGACGTAGACGTACGTGACCCCGTACTTCTGCAGGATTTGTTGCATCACCGCGCTGTCCGTCGTCGTGTACAGGGAGTTCACATCCTCGAACCGCCCCGCACAGGCGGTGCAGTTTCCGCTCCGCCACTGGTCCTCGTGGCCCTTCCAGCCGAGGATCGTCGGCGCCCCCGTCGCCATCGAGATGCGTCCGAACGTGTCCTTCGTGAAGTAATCGTTGCCGGCGGCTTCCGCGATCACCAGGTCTTGCCCCTGGACCCGTCCGTCCAGCCACGCGATCGCGCTTCGCTCGTCGGTCGAAAGGAACGCCGTCGCGTGGAAGTCGCCGTCGAACGTGTGGGCGCGGTTGAACGCCGCGCCGAGCGGATACAGCGCCGCCAGCGCCAGTACGACGATCGCCGCGCCCGCCCACGCGGCGCGATACACCGCCGCGCGCGGAAAACGCACGTGCCAGCGAGAGGCGAGATAGTAGAGCGAGAAGCCGCCCGCGATCGCCAGCATCATCCACGCCTGATAGTACAGCTTGAAGACGCTGTTCATACGGTTGTTGAACACGTCGCCGACGAAGAAGAACTCCGTGCCGAGGATCAGTAGCACCGCCGTCGCCGCCAGGACGAGGGTGAAGACAACTCCCTCGCGGTCGCCTCGATCGTCGCCGTCGGTCAGTTCGAGCCACAGCGCCGCGAGCGCCGCCGCGAGCAGGCAGCCCAGGAACAGGAATGTCAGCCACGCGGCGCCACGGTCGGTGATCTGCGACGCCAGCCCTCCGGCGTTCGCCCCCAGCTTGTCGCTGTCGACCAGCTGCTCGTATCCCAGCAGCAGGGCCCAGCCGGCGACCACTGCCACGGCCGGCGCCGCCGTGGCCGCGAGCAGCCGGACTGAGATGCGGTCGCGGGCCGCCACAAGGCGCGCCACGACGAACGGTATCACCACGACGAACAGCGGCCCCCAGAACAGGAACAGGTACAGCGGCCGCGTCGCAGGCACCGTCACGCCGTCGTTCGAGACGACCGCGCCGATGCCGTTGGCCTGCGACGTGAAGCCTGCGTAGAACGGCACGTACATGACGACCGCGAGCACCAGGAGCGGCAGCGCAAACGATCCGATCTGCACGAACAGGTCGGCCGTGAGGCGGCGCACCCGCATGAAGTTCGAGACGAATGCGGCCGCGACCACGACGAAGGCCAGCGTGGCGATGTCCCACGTGTTGAGGAATGCCAGTGCACCGAGCAGGATCGCCGTGGCCAGCAGTGCGAGCGGGCGCTCCAGCCAGAAGGTGATGTCCAGCGGCTCGGGGCTGCGGTAGAGCGACAGCGCCACGCCCACGACCAGCAGCACGAACGGCAGCGCCATCACGTGCGGATGCAGGTCGCCCAGCACGAAGCTGAACATCGGGAACTCGGTGATCCCCTGGAATCCCTTGTGGTCCAGCTGGTAGATGCGCGAGGCCCGGAAGAACCCGAAGAAGCTCGACGGATACCAGTCGTGACGCGGCAGGCCCGCCGTCAGGTCCCTGACATCGATCCAGTCGTAAAAGCTCTTGCCACCAATGCCATACGCCGAGGCGAACTCCAGCGCGTACTCGAGGTTGCCGATCAGCACGAGCAGACAGCCGCCGATCAGCCCGAACACGGGAGGCCTCCACGTCATCGAAGCGGCGCGCGTGGCCGCGGCCGCGGCCGGCGGGCCGGGCGCGGGCGCCGCGACTCCCGGCGCGTCGGTCCTCGCCCGCTCGGCGCTGGCATCGCTGGCTGGCGCCGGCGCCGTGACCGGCGGCGAGCCGGTCCGCAGGCTCCGGTCGTACTCGCGTCGCGAACCGGGGTCGCCGAGCACGTCGTACGCCGCGCTGACCTCCGCCAGCCGCGCTGCTGCGCTCTCGTCATCGTGCGCGGCCACAAGCCTCGTCCGCAGCAACTCGTAGGACTGCGTGATCTGCTCCCCGGAGACGCGTGGAGTGACGCCCAGCGCCGCATACAGCGTGCGCGCGGGCGCACGTGCCTCCGCCCGGCGGTCACGCCGCGGCGTGCGCGTGGCAGCCACCGGGCGATTCGCGGGCGCCGCGTCGCCGCCCGCCGACTCCCGCATCGCGACGAGGTTGTAGACGATGCCCGCGGCGCCGACGAACGCCAGCGCCGGGACCATCGCGAAGCCGAGGTTGTACGCGACGTCCGTCGGCACGCCTGCGAGCCGACCGGTCATCGCGACGATCAGGTAGCCGAAGTAGTAGTACGAGACCGTGTGGCCTGAGAGCCACGGGTCGTTGGGCGGAAAGTGCTCCGCGCGCGTCGCGGCGTTCACGAACATCAGGTCCATCGGTTGCTCCGTGATGTTCGCGAATCCGACGAGGGACCGGGCCCACACCGCGACCGCGAACACGACGATGAACACGGCCTCGACGCCCACGATGTACTGCCAGTGGGTCCGCAGCCACTCCACCAGGTCATCTCGCTCGCGGTAGGCGAACCAGCCGGAGACGAGCGCCAGCAGGAGCAGCGCCGCGAGCACGCCCCGGTTGGAGTTCGGCAGCAGATGCGCGCTGTTGAGCAGCCAGAACGTGTAGCCGACGAAGAGCAGCCCGAAGGGCTTCGAGAGGCTGTACCCGCGGTCAGGCAGCCGTCGAAACAGCGCGAGGCAGAGCGGCAGCAGGGCTCCCGCTATCAGTTCCAGCACGAGCCACCAACGGATCGCTTCGCTCATGCGGTCATCTGAGCGCTGGCAGTCATCGGGCGCGCCGGCCGGGCCTGCCTGACGCAACCCAAGCCAGGCCGCGTCGCCGTGCGAGTCGTGGAAACGGACACCGCTACTGGAAGAGCGCCGAGACAAACTCCTCGGCGTCAAACGGCGTCAGGTCCTCGGGCTTCTCTCCCGTGCCGATGAACCGCACCGGGATCTCCAGCTGGTCCGACACGGCGAAGACGATGCCTCCCTTCGACGTCCCGTCCAGCTTTGTCAGGCACAGCGCCGTGATCGGCACGACGTCCGCGAACGCCTTCGCCTGGACGAGCGCGTTCTGCCCTGTCGTCGCGTCCAGCACGAGCATCACTTCGTCCGGACCTTCCGGTACCTTGCGTTCGATCACACGCCGGATCTTTCCCAGCTCTTCCATCAGGTTGAACTTCGTGTGAAGGCGCCCGGCAGTGTCGATGAGGACGACATCGGCGCCGCGGCTCTCCGCCGCCGACATCGCGTCGAACACCACCGCGCCCGGATCCGCGCCCTGTTTGTGCGCCACGACGTCCGCACCGACGACCTCGCCCCAGCTCTTGATCTGCTCGATAGCGGCCGCGCGAAACGTGTCCGCCGCCGCGACGACGACCCGTTCTCCGTCCTCGCGGTATGCCTGCGCGAGCTTCGCCACGCTCGTGGTCTTCCCCGTGCCGTTCACGCCGACGACGAGAATGACGGCAGGCCGGCCCGCGGGCGGGGGGCCTTCCGCGCCCCACACGCGCCCCTTCTCGCCGCCCGTCGTCAGCACCCGTACGAGCTCCTCTTCGAGGATCTCGCGCACCCGCTCCGGCTCTCGCGCGCGCTCCTGGTCTACCTGCGCCTGGACGGCCGCGAGTATCTTCTGCGTCGTCGATACGCCCGTATCCGCGCCGATCAGGAGCTCCTCGAGTTCCTCCCAAACCTCGTCGTCGATCGAACGGCGTTCAAAGAGCCCCGAGATGCTCCGGAACCATCCTTTTCTGGTGCGCTCGAGCGCCTGCTCGGTCTTCTCGTCCGTCTCTTTCGTGCGATTGAAGATGCGAAGAATGGCCGCCTCCGTGCTCCGGGACAGTCTATCGGCCAGGCTCCCGGCCGTGAAGGTTCGCGGATGCTCGGCCTCAGTCGAGATCGTCTTCGACGTCCGCGAGGCGCAGGCTTAACACGCGCGAGACGCTGTCCGCCGCCATCGAGACGCCGTAGATCGTGTCGGCGGTCTCGATCGTGCGCCGGTTGTGCGTGATGATGATGAACTGCGTCCGCTGCGCCAGCGCCCGCAGCTCCTCGACGAATCGTCCCACGTTTGCCTCGTCGAGCGCGGCATCCACTTCGTCCAGCACGCAGATCGGCGACGGGTTCGCCTGCAACAGCGCGAACAGCAACGCCACCGCCGTGAGTGAACGCTCGCCCCCCGAAAGCAGCGCCAGGGAGCCCAGCTTCTTCCCCGGCGGCTGCGCCACGATCTCGATCCCCGGGAGGCCGTACTCGTCCGCCTCGCCGAGCTCGAGTCGCGCCGTGCCACCCCGGAAGAATGCGTTGAAGTAACGCTCGAACTCCTGGTTGACCTGCTTGAACGTCGTCCGGAAGCGATCGCGTATCTCTGCTTCCAACTCCGCGATCGCGCCGTTGAGCTGCTCCTCCGCCTGCTTGAGGTCGTTCAGTTGGCCCGACAGGAAGTCGTACCGCTCGCGGTTCTCCGCGTACTCGTTCGCCGCCTCGTCGTTCACCGGTCCCAGCGCGCGTATCCGCCCGCGAAGCTCGGCGATGCGGTCGCGGACCTCCGTCGGGTTGATCGTCGATCCTCCCCGGACCGACGGCAGGCCGGAATCGCCGTCAACGTCTTTCGACCGCAGCCACGCAGGGAGACCACCGCTCGCCACGTCGGCGCGTTCCGCCTCCGCGTGCCACTCAGGGCCGCCTTCGCGCGCCCGCTGGATCTCACCGTCAGCCGTCGCCACAAGTCCTTCCGTCGTCAGGTCTCGTCGCAGCGAATCCAGCTCTTCCTGCCGCGCGCGCCCTTCGTGCTCCGCCTCGACCAGCGCCCGCTCTGCTCCGCGCATCTTCTCGTTGGACTCCGCCAGCTGCGCCGTCAACTCACGCTCTCGCGACTCGAACTGCGCCAGCTCGCGCCGCGCCGGATCGAGTTCCTCCGCGAGCGCGGCGACTTCTTCTGTCTTGCCCGCCTGGTCGCGCCGGGTCGAAGCCAGCCGGGCGCCGACCTCGCGCGCCTCGACGGTGGCGCCCGCGAGCTGCTCCTCCTTCGCGGCGATCTGCCGCTCGATGCGTGCCAGCATCGCGCGGTCGCCGTCCGATATGCTTCGCTCCGCCCGCAACTCGCCGTCGCGATGGGCCAGCCGCGCCGTCTCCTCTTCGACGAGTGCGGCGAGCGCCTCGCGCTCCTCGGCGAGCGTCCGCAGCGAAGCGCGCGCGGCCTGCTCGTTCGCCTGCGCGCCGCGCGCCTCGTCCGCCTTCCGCTCGCGCTCCGCCGACAACTCGTCCTGGAGCGCCATCAGCGAGGTCAGCCGCTCCGCATGGTCCGCGCCGTCGGCGGTGGACCGAAGGCGGGCACCGAAGCCGGCGAGCCGCTCCCTTAGCGCCGCCGAAACCGTCTCGAGCCGCGACTTCTGCTCGCGCAGCTCATCGATGTCGGACGCCCGCTGCGCGCTGCGCTGCTCGGCTTCGTCGAGCCGCGCCGCGATCTCCACGGCTCTCGCTTCCCGCTCGCTCGCCGCCGGGCGCAGCCGCTCGAGTTCGGCGGGCAGATCATCGAGCTCGCGCGCGTAGACGAACGACGTCTCGACACTCGCCGACGTGCCCGCCGAGACCGAACCGACCGGCCGCAGGAGCACACCGTCGAGCGTCGCCACCGCACCGGCCAGTCCGCGCCGCACGACGCGCTCCGCGACGCGCAGATCCTCCACCACGACGACGCGCCCCAGCAGCGTGTCGATCAGCCGCCGGTACTTCGAGTCGCACCGCACCATTCCCGAAGCGACGCCGACGACCCCCTTTTCCTTGATCAGGTTGAGCGGCCGGTGCTCCTGAAAGCTGTCCAGCGCGTACATCGTCGCATGTCCATCCCCGCTGAGAAGCAGGTTCATCGCCGCCCGCATGTCCACTTCCCGCGCGAACACGACCGCGTAGAGATTCTCCGCCAGTGCGGCCTCCAGCGCGCGTTCGTACCCCGGTGGCACGCGGAGCAATTGCCCCACAAGCCCCAGGACGCCGTTGATCTCCACGTCCTCCGCGACGGTCTCGCGCCGGATCAGTCCACCCGCCTCGAGCAACGCGCGCACACCGGCGTCGCGCGCCTGCGGCTGCATGTCGAACTTCGCCATCAGGTCAAGACGCACCTCGATCGCCTCGATCTGGCTCCGAAGCGTCCTCAGTTCCTGCTCGACCTCGCCTCGCTCACGCGCCAGCGCTTCGATCGACCGCCCCTCGCTCGCGCGATCGTTGAGCGCCCACTCGAGGCGCGGCGACACCAGCGACAACTCCTTCGCGACATGGGCATACTCGCGGGCCCACGACGCGATCTCCGCGATGCCCTGCCGGCGGTTCGCCGTTGATGCTTCTCCGTCCGCGCGAAGCGAGGCGATTCTCCCCTCCGCCTCCTGGACGCGCCGCGAAAGGTCTTCGACCGCGACGCGCGCGCGGGTGGCCGCTTCCTCCTCCGTCAGCGCCGTCCGCTGAAGCGCCTGCAGCTCGCGATCGACCGCCGCGAGCCGCGCTCGCTGCCCGGCCAGTGTCTCCCGCGCCGCCTCGAGCGCCGCCTCGAGCGCCGCCGTGTCGCGCTCGGGAGTCGCGCCCTTCTGGGCGCTCAGGTCTTCCCTCAGCGTCGCGGTCTCGGATGTCAGCTCGTCGATCCGTGCGGCGAGCATCCTGGCCCGTTCCGCATCCAGCGCCGCCCGGCGGTCAAGGTCGCGCACGTAATCCTGCAGGTTGCGCAGCCGCTCGTCCCGGATGCTGATCTCGCCGCGCCGCTCGGTGATGGCCGCCCGCAGCTGCACGAGCCCGTCCTCACACGCCTTGACCGTCGCCCTGGCCCGCTCGAACTGCTCGGACCGTTGATCATGCGTCGTGATCGCGGCCAGCAACTGCGCGTTGACTTCCTGCCACTGGTGCGCGAACCAGGCGTGCAGCGCGCCGGCCAATTCGCTCGTCAGCTCCCGGTACTTCACGGCGCGGCCCGCCTGCCGCTCGAGCTGCGTGATGCGCGGCTCGATCTCGCCGACCAGGAGGCGCACGCGCTCCATGTTCTCCCGCGTGGCGCGGAGCTTGTGCTGCGCGTCCTCGAGCTTGTTCCGGTACAGCCGCACGTCCGCGGCCTCCTCGATCAGGCCGCGGCGGTCCTCGGGTCGCAGGCTGAGCACCTGCTCCACCATGCCCTGGCCCATGAACGCGTACGAGTTCTGCCCGACCTGCGCTCGCAGGAACAGATCGATAACATCGCGCAGCCGCACCTTCGTATTGTTGATCAGGTAGTCGTTTTCGCCACTGCGGTACGCGCGCCGCGTGACCACCACTTCGTCATAGTCGATGGGAAGCCACTGCCCGCTGTTGTCGAGCGTGATGCTCACTTCGGCCATGCCCATCGGCGCCCGCTTGTCACTGCCCGCGAAGATCACGTCTTCCGTCTTGCGCGCGCGGAGCGTGCGGCTGGCGTGCTCGCCGAGCACCCAGCGCAGCGAATCGGCGACGTTCGTCTTGCCCGTGCCGTTGGGACCGACGACGCACGTGACGCCCGTCCCGAACTGAAGCGCCGTCTTGTTGGCGAAGCTCTTGAATCCCTGGACATCCAGGCGCTTGAGGTACACCTAATCGCCGTTTCCGCGCTCGATCGCCTCGAGCGCCTGCTGTGCCGCGTCCTTCTCCGCCATCTGCTTGCTCCGGCCTTCACCCTCCCCCAGAGGCTTTCCGCCGAGGACCACCTGTACCGTGAAGCGACGCGCGTGATCCGGCCCCTCTGTCTTCAGGAGCCTGTACGACGGCGTCGTTTGCCAGCGAGACTGGACCACCTCCTGCAACCGGGACTTTGGATCGTAGGGCATCCCCTTGCGGCGCAGCGCCTGAAGCTCATCGCGCAGGCTGCGCTTGATGAACGCCCGGGCCGCCCGGATGCCGCCGTCGAGGAAGATCGCCCCCACGAGCGCCTCATACGCGCGTGCCGTATTGGTCGGGCGCTTGCGTCCGCCCGCCGCATCTTCGCCGCGGCCAAGCTGAAGGTACTCGCCCAGCTCAAACCGCATCGCCGCCCTCGCGAGGGTGTCGCGCCGCACAAGGTGAGCCCGCAACTCGGTCAGCCTCCCCTCGTCGACATCCGGATACTCGTTGTAGAGCTGCTCCGCGATCACCACGCCGAGCGCTGCATCGCCCAGGAACTCCAGCCGCTCGTTCGACCCGACATCGATCCCCGGGTTCTCGTTCAGAAAGGACGTGTGGATCAGCGCCTGCTTGAGCAGCGCCGGCCTCTTGAACTTGAGCAGCAGCCGGGACTCAAGTTCCTTCCAGTCGGGCACGCTGCTACCTCTCGTCACCCTCGCCGGTGTGAGCCGAGATGGGGCGGAAACGAATACGACCGCCCGGGGCGGTCGCGCTACGGTGGGGCCTGCGAAAGCGAAGGCAGCGTGCGCCGGGCGCCCGGCCCGCGCCCCGTTCGCGCTCCCCCCACTCCATCCGGCTACGGCCATCGGGGTTCCTTCCCCTGCACGTCCGCCGTTCTCATACCCCTGCCGCCAGGCCGTCGTGATCATAGGTACGCGTCGGTCGGACTGTCAAGCACCGCCCGGACCGGTGTAGATGGGCAGTAATTCTGTCACACCCTAATGGGCAGTGATTCTGTCACACCATGAAAGACAGAATCACGTTGAACAGCAGGGAACAGCGACGGGGACAGGT
>Ga0334722_10001262_pt1 | contig 32622 bp, 33 predicted proteins | sample C3_bottom_MG_FD_207210 | JGI IMG/M metagenome (GOLD analysis project Ga0334722, IMG submission 207210) | Sediment microbial communities from Yellowstone Lake, YNP, Wyoming, USA - C3_bottom | ecosystem: Environmental > Aquatic > Freshwater > Lake > Sediment | place: USA: Wyoming | collected... | reverse complement strand
GTGGCACCGAGGCTCAGGTCGCCGGTGATGAGCGCCACGCCTACCGGATCGCCTGGTCGCAGCGGTCCAGCCGACTCCTGCTTGTCGGGCGATGCCTGCTGAACGGTGCCGGTGACGCCAGGCGCAGCAATGAACCCCGCCCGTTCGAACAGGTTCAGAATCGGCCGGATGGCATCCACGTCGACTCCTCCGGCGACAAGCGGCGTCGCGATTGGACGGAGCGCCGTGGCCGTGCTGCCGTCGTACGAGCCTGGCAGGCCTGAGTAGGACACGTGCGCCGACGATGCGGCAAACGGCGCGACGCGACTTATCGCGCGCTCGAAGGTGGCGGCCATATCTGCCGCCGTCATCGCCATCAGCGCGGGCCGGCGCCGAACGGCCTCCGAGGCGGCTGGCCCAGCGGTCGCCGCGATCATTTCTTCGATTGGCGTGATGCCGGCGATGGGTTCCGTCGCGAACTGCCCGAGAGAATACGAGATCGCGCCGAGCAGGCGTCCATCGATGTAGACCGGGCTGCCGCTCATCCCCGCGATGACGCCGGTCTTGGCGAGGGGACCGCCATCGATCTTCGCAAGAATCAGATCGCGCTTCGGCCCGTTGGTGTTCCGGAGCACGCCGATGACGCGGACGTTGAAGTCTTCGATGGTGGTGCCTTGGAACACTGTCCGGCCGACGCCGACCATGCCCGGTTTGACTTCGTCGATGGACATGTAGCGGCCGACAGCCGGGGTTCCTGCGGCGAGCAGCATCAGCGACAGGACAAGCGTGGCAATGAGGCGAAAGATCATGAAGGGCAGTGGGACTCCCGTCGGGGTTGACACGATGTCGCCGAGTTTCACTCCCTACATGATACCCACTCCCGGAACGGTTATGACACTGGACAAGGCGGTGACCGCGTTCTGGAGGCTGGGCTTCTGTCCCAGCTGGGGCCACAGGGGCCTCCAGTTTCAAAACGCCCTCCTCAGCCATGGACCTCACGCACTCTTCATCCCGATGCCCGCTTTCGTTTGACACAGCGCGGATCGTCTGGTAGCCTCAATCGCAGAAAATGATGAAAGCGCTCAGCGGCACCACCGTCTATCCGAGCTACTGGTGGTGGTGTGTCCAGTCTGGCTGAGGGGCTTGATTCGTAGATCGACGAGAGAAAGACATCAACAAAGCCTCTTCAGCCAGCCGGCTGGAGGGGCTTTTTGCATTGTTGGGAGCGATGGCTGAGAACCCACGCATCTGCGCGACGGTGACGGCCCGTACGATGGCCGACCTGGTTCGTGTCCGCGACGCGGTCGCAGATGCGGACATGGTCGAAGTGCGCCTCGACACGGTGCCGGATCCCGACGTGGATGCCGCGCTCCTTGGCCGCCGCCTCCCGGTCGTGCTGACGTGCCGCAGACGCTCGGAAGGCGGTCACTTCGAGGGAAGCGAGGAGCAACGCCGCGGCCTCCTGCTGCGCGCGCTCGATGCCGGGGCCGAGTTTGTGGATCTCGAGTGGCAAGCAGGTTTTGACGACGAGATCCGGGCGCGCCGAGGACGCCAGATTGTGCTGTCGCATCACGACTTCGCAGGCGTGCCCGTTGATCTCGAATCGCGACTCGAGGCCATGCTGGCCACCGGCGCCGAGGTCGTGAAGCTGGCCGTCATGGCATCACGGCTGAGCGACTGCCTGCCGCTGCTGGAACTGGGCCGGAGACACCAGGGCAGGCGCATCGTGCTCCTGGCGATGGGCGAGGCCGGCCTTGCGACGCGGGCATTCGCGGTCCGGTTTGGATCGTGCTGGACCTACGCGGGCGATGCCGTGGCACCTGGCCAGGTGAGCACGCTGGCATTGACGCGGGGGCTGGCGTTCCGGCGGATAGGAGCAGCCACGCGCGCCTACGGCCTGTTCGGCCGCGGCGTCTCGCATTCGCCATCACCGGCGATGCACAACGCCGGTTTCGCCGAACTGGGCGAGGACGCCGCATATCTCCCCTTGGTTGCCGCCGACGTCGACGACGCGATGACGTTTGCGCGGGGCTTCATGCTGGCTGGCGCCAGTGTGACGATCCCATTCAAAGTCGATCTGTTCGGTCGCCTCGATGAGGTTGACCAGTCGGCATCCGGCCTTGGCGCCGTCAACACGATCTCGAACAGAAACGGCCGTTGGGTGGGCAGCAACACTGACGGGGCGGGCTTTCTCGCAGGGCTGCGAGGCCAGACGCTTCGCGGCATCAGAGTCGCGATCCTGGGAACGGGTGGCGCGGCGCGCGCCGTCGCCGTCGCCCTTCGAGACGCCGGCGCGAAGGTGACGATGTTCGGACGCGGCGCGCAGCGAGCCAACAGTGTCGCCGCGGCGCTCGGTGTGAGTGGCGCGGCGCGTCCGGTACCGCCCTCCAGTTGGGATCTGCTCGTCAACGCGACGCCGGTGGGGACGTTTCCCAACGTCGAGGATTCGTCGTTCCCTGAAGGCGTCTTCGATGGAAGCACCGTGTACGACTTGGTCTACCGTCCGGCGAGAACGCGACTGTTACGCGATGCCGATCAGGCGGGATGCCGCACGATTGATGGACTCGAAATGGTGATTGAACAGGCCCGGCTCCAGCAGGAGCGGTGGACGGGCCGAACGCCCAGTGTCGGTGCGCTGCGCACCGCCGCCGAGTGGGCATTGGCAGCAGGGACGACACAGCCATGAACCTGACAACGTTTGAGCAGTTTACAGAGTGGGCCCAGCACGGCACGTTTGTGCCGGTGTGCAAAGAGATCATGGCTGATCTGCTGACGCCGGTGTCGGCCTTCCTGAAGATCGCCGAGCACTCGGACTATGCCTATCTGCTGGAAAGCGTCGAAGGCGGCGAGCAGGTCGCTCGCTACTCGTTTCTCGGCAAGGATCCGTTCCTCATCCTGCGAGCCGTCGACGGCGTCGTCACGCTCGAGCGAAGCGGCACGACGACGACCAGCCACGAAGGATTCGTCCCGACCCTGCGCCGCGTCATGGACGAGTTCCGTTCGCCGTACGTGCCCGGCTTGCCGCGATTCACGGGCGGAGCGGTCGGTTTCATGGGCTACGACGCGGTCTCCTGGTTCGAACCCGTCGTGCTGCAGCCGCCCGCCGCTTCCGATCCGGTGATCGATCAGGCGGGTTTCATGCTGTTCGACACGGTGCTGGCGTTCGACCACGTGCAGCACCGAATCCTGATAATCGCGAACGCCCGCGTCTCGGCCGACGACGACCTGCGGGCGCTCTATCAGTTTGCCTGCGCAAAGATCGAGTTCCTCGAGCGCGAACTCGAGCGCAACCTCTCGCAGGGAGAACGGCATCCGGCCGCACCAATCGACGTGCAGGCCAACATGACCCGCGAACAATTCGAGCAGCACGTGCGCTCGGCCAAGGAATCGATTGCCGCCGGCGACATCTACCAGGTGGTGCTGTCGCAACGTTTTGAAGCCGCCCTCGATGTCGAGCCTTTCGCCGTCTACAGGGCCCTGCGTCACGTGAACCCGTCGCCGTACATGTTCTTTGTGCGGATGGCAGACGTCTCGATGGTCGGTGCCTCGCCGGAGATGCTCGTCCGCGTCGAAGGACGAAGGGTGGAGACCCATCCCATCGCCGGTACGCGGCCCCGCGGGCCGAACGCCGAGGAGGACCAGCGCCTCGCGGAGGAATTGAAGGCCAGCGAGAAGGAACGTGCGGAGCACGTGATGCTGGTCGACCTTGGCCGCAACGACATCGGCCGGGTATGCGAGTACGGGTCGGTGCGGGTGTCCCAGTACATGGCGCTGGAGCGGTACTCGCACGTGATGCATCTGGTGTCGATTGTTGAGGGCAAGCTGGCCGAAGACCGCGATCGACTTGACGCTTTGGTATCGTGCTTCCCGGCGGGCACGGTATCGGGCGCACCGAAAGTGCGTGCGATGGAGATTATTGCCGGCCTCGAACCCACCCGCCGCGGTGCGTATGGTGGGGCCGTCGGTTACCTGGATTTCGCGGGCAATCTGGATTTCTGCATCACGATTCGAACCGTGGTCATCGTCGGTCGACGGGCCCTTGTGCAGGCAGGGGCAGGCATTGTCGCCGATTCGGATCCGTCAGCGGAGTACGACGAGACCCGAGACAAGGCGCAGGCGATGATCCGCGCCTTGGATCTGGCTCAGCGAGGGTTGTAACGTGTTGTTGATCATCGACAACTTCGATTCGTTCACCTACAACCTCGTCCAGTACTTTGGCGAGCTTGGGGCGAAGCCCTTCGTCATTCGCAACAACGCCGTCACCGTCGTTGAGATCGAGGCCCGGGTGCCTGAGCGCATTGTGATCTCGCCAGGGCCAGGACGGCCCGAGGACGCGGGCGTGGCCGAAGACGTCATTCGGGCGTTCGCTGGCAGGGTGCCGATTCTGGGCGTGTGTCTTGGCCATCAAGCCATCGGCCATGTATTTGGCGGTCGAATCGTGCGCGCACAGCGCCCCCTGCACGGCAAGGTGTCCGCTATCGAGCACGATGGCACGGGTCTCTTCAAGGGCGTGAGCGGGTCCCTGGTCGCGGGTCGGTATCATTCGCTGGTGGTGGCCGACGAAGGTTGGCCTGAGGTCCTCGAGGTGACCGCACGCGCCGCAGACGACGGTGCCGTGATGGCGCTCCGCCACAGACGCTGGCCGGTGCACGGCGTGCAGTTTCATCCCGAGTCTGTGCTGACCCCCGAAGGCCGGCACCTGCTGCGGAACTTCCTGAATCTCAGTTAGGGGAGGCGGATGCGATGCTGGGCGACTTGCTCCAAACCGTGATGCGCCGGCAGGACTTGAGTTCCGCACAGGCCAGACGCGCCATGGACGCCATCATTGACGGACGCGCGCGCGGCGCCCAGGTGGCAGGGCTGCTGGTTGGTCTCGCGATGAAGGGCGAACGCCCCGACGAGATTGTCGGGTTCGCCAGGAGCATGCGGGAACGGGCGGTGAAGATCAGGGCGCCTGAGGGTGGCACCGTCGACTTGTGCGGCACCGGCGGCGACGGTGCTGGCACTTTCAACATCTCATCGATTGCCGCCATTGTGGTCGCGGCCTGCGGCGTGACGGTGGCCAAGCACGGCAACCGGTCAGTTTCGAGCCGGTGTGGCAGCGCAGACGTGTTCGAAGCCCTCGGTGTGAACGTCTCCGCGCCTCCGGCGGTCGTTGAGCGTTGCCTGGCTGAGACGGGCATGGCGTTTCTGTTTGCCCCGGTGTTTCATCCTTCCATGCGAAACGTCGCCGAGGTGAGAAGGGAACTCGCGGTCAGGACCGCGTTCAACCTGCTCGGACCGCTGACCAACCCGACTCAGCCCACCCGGCAGCTGATTGGTGTGCCGCGGCCCGAACTCACGGAGTTGATCGCGCGATCACTTTCGCTGCTTGGTTCGGAGCGCGCGTGGGTGGTGCATGGCGCTGACGGGCTGGATGAGATATCGACCACCGGCTACACGAAAGTGTCGGAATCTCGCGGGCGCACCGTCAACACCTTCTATCTGCATCCCGGCGATGTCGGGCTGCCAAAGGCCACTCCGTCGGCACTGGCCGGGGGAGACGCGGAGACCAATGCCGAGATTGCACGCGGCATCCTGCAAGGGGAGAGGGGGCATGCGCGCGACATCGTGCTCTTGAACGCCGGTGCCGTGCTGCTGTTGGCCGGCAGGGCGGACACGCTGATCGATGGGATCGCCACGGCTGGCCGCGCGATCGACACCGGCGCCGCGCGAAAGCAGCTCGACGAACTGGTGGCATGTTCACGCCAGGACGGAGCCGCGCCGGTCATGGGCGGAGCATAACCGATGGGGCAGACGCTCTCCGCCTCTCCGGCGAATCTGCTCGACGCCATCGTCGCCGCGTCGCGGCGGATCACGGCGAGCCGCCGCGCTGCCGAATCGGTATCGGCGGTGGCGGTTCGCGCGGCCCGGCGAGAGCCGCGAGGCGCGGCGTTCCGTGAGGCACTCGCTCGCAGCGGTCGGCTGAACGTCATCGCCGAGTGCAAGCGCCGGTCGCCTTCACGAGGCATCTTACGGCCCGACTATCGGCCCGCCGAAATCGCTGGATCGTACGAGCAAGGTGGAGCGTCGGCGGTGTCGGTGCTGACGGAGCCTGCCTTCTTCGATGGATCGTTGGCGCATCTGGAGGACGTCCGCGCGGCGGTCAGCCTGCCGATTCTGCGCAAGGACTTCATCGTTGACGAGTATCAACTACTCGAAGCGAGAGCGGGTGGAGCCGACGCCGTATTGTTGATCGTCGCCGCCTGCTCGTCCGTGGAGCTGACGACGTTGATCGAGAGCGCCGGGTCGATGGGGCTGGCATCGCTGGTCGAAGTTCATACCGCAGACGAGATTCGTCAGGCGATTGATGCGGGTGCCACCACGATCGGTGTGAACAGCAGGAATCTGAAGACGCTCGAGGTGAATCGCAGCACCTGCGACGTGCTGGCCGGCGAAATTCCGCCGGGCTGCGTTGCCGTCGCGGAGAGCGGCGTCCGATCGATGGAGGATATCCGCCATCTCGCCGCGATCGGCTACCAGGCGGTGTTGATTGGTGAGTGGCTCATGGCCCAGGGAGACCCGCGAACGACGCTCCATGCGATCGCGCAGATTGGAAGCCCGGCAACGCTGGAACGTCGTGGCCTCGAGGATGTCCCGTAGGGGCACGGCATGCCTTGGCACGCCGTAGCCAAAGGCAAAGGCGGCCGTGCCCGAGCGCGGAGGCGGTTTAACCCGGCGATCAGATTCTGAGGGAGAAACGGTGACACGCACGCGCATCAAGATCTGCGGGCTGACCTGCATCGAAGACGCGCAGCTTGCTGTCGATCTCGGCGCCGACGCCGTGGGGTTCGTATTCTGGCCTTCGAGTCCTCGCTACATCACGCCGGAGCGAGCCGGGGTGATCATGGCGACGCTGCCCCGCTTTGTGACGGCGGTGGGCGTCTTCGTCAATGAGACACCGGATCAGATCGGGCGGATGGTGCATGAACTCGGACTAGGGGCGGTTCAGCTGCACGGCGACGAACCGGTCGAGGCGTGGTCGAGCGCGCCATGCCAGACGATCAAGGCAGTGGGCGTCGATGCGACATTCGATCCTGAGACGTTGGCAGCGTGGCCCAGCACGGTGATGCCACTGCTGGACGTCGTCGACCCCGATCACCGGGGTGGAACCGGCAGATCAGTCGATTGGACACTGGCTGCTGCCGCCGCCAGGCACAGGCGTGTCGTGCTGGCGGGTGGGCTTCGGTCAGAAACGGTCGAGCGAGCCATCAGCATCGTCGCGCCGTACGCAGTCGATGTGTCGTCAGGTGTGGAACGGACGCCAGGCGTCAAAGACGCCAACCGAATGCGGGCCTTCTTCGCGGCGGTCGCTCGAGCGGACAGTGGGAGAGCATGATGAGTGTCTTGGAATCCTCGATCGAGCCGCGTTTCGGTCTTCGCGATCCGGATGCCCGGGGATACTTCGGCGGGTTCGGCGGCCGCTTCGTGCCTGAGACTTTGATGGCGCCGATTACTGAGTTGACAGAGGCGTACCTCGCCGCCCGGCTCGACCCGTCGTTTCGAGCCGATCTGCGCCGGCTGTTGGCCACGTACGCCGGCCGTCCGACGCCCGTCTTCGACGCACGCCGATTGACCGCGGAATCCGGTGGCGCGCGAATCCTGCTGAAGCGCGAGGATCTGACCCACACAGGTGCACACAAGATCAACAACGCGTTAGGGCAGGCACTGCTCGCCGTCCGCATGGGCAAGCGGCGCGTGGTCGCCGAGACTGGCGCCGGCCAGCATGGCGTGGCCACCGCCACAGCGTGCGCGTTGCTCGGCCTCGAGTGCGAAGTGTATATGGGCGCCGAAGACATGCGGAGACAGGCGCTCAACGTCGTGCGGATGCGGTTGCTTGGCGCCCGGGTCACGCGCGTCGAGGCGGGCAGCCGGACGCTCAAGGACGCCATCAACGAGGCGATGCGCGATTGGGTGACCAATGTCGATACCACGCACTACCTGCTGGGATCGGTTCTGGGCCCGCATCCGTACCCGCTCATGGTTCGTGAATTCCAGTCCGTCATCGGACGCGAGGCACGCCAGCAGTGTGAGGCGCTGATGGGCAGTCTTCCCGACGCCATCGTCGCGTGCGTCGGGGGAGGCAGCAACGCACTGGGGATTTTCGACGCCTTCATCGACGATCGGGCCGTTCGACTGATCGGGGTCGAAGCCGGCGGACGCTCCATTGCCCCCGGCGAACACGCCGCTCGTCTGGCGGGCGGTGCCGAAGGCATCTTCCAGGGAACCCGCACGCTTGTGCTTCAGGATCCACACGGCAATATCCAGGGGACCCATTCGATCTCGGCCGGACTCGACTATGCGGCGATCGGTCCCGAACATGCGTGGCTGCACGCCACTGGGCGCGCGGAGTACACGCATGTGTCCGATGCCGATGCGCTGGTCGCGTTTCGCACACTGGCTGAACGTGAAGGCATCCTCCCCGCCCTCGAATCGGCGCACGCCATCGCCTACGCCCTCGTGCTCGCGACGCAGATGGACTCGACGCGGACCATCCTCGTCAACCTCTCAGGACGAGGCGACAAGGACGTGCAGACCGCGGCGGCCGAATTGGGTGTGGTGGGAGACTGACGACCATGTCACGAATCAGGCGTGCGTTTGATCGACTTCGCCAGGACGGCCGTCCAGGACTCGTCACCTATGTCACGGCCGGCGATCCAGATCTGGTGACCAGCGGTCAAATCCTCCAGGCTCTCGATCGGGCCGGCGCGGACCTCCTCGAGGTCGGTGTGCCGTTTTCAGATCCGATGGCCGACGGGCCAGTGATCCAGCTGGCAAGCGGGCGCGCGCTTGCCGCCGGTGCCACCCTGGGAGGCGTGCTCGATCTGATTGGGCAGGTGCGTCCGGGGATTCGGGCGCCTGTGGTCCTGTTCTCGTACGCGAATCCGCTGTTCCGAATGGGGTTTGAGCGCTTCGCGGCGCGTGCGGCTGAGGCGGGCGTCGATGGTGTGCTCACACTCGATCTGCCCGTGGAAGAGTCCGACGATCTTCGACGCTGCTTGAGTGGAGTCGGCCTGGACATGATCTTTCTGCTCAGTCCGACATCGAACGCCGGGAGGATGAGGCGGGCAGGGGAGTTGGGCAGCGGGTTCATCTACGCGATCTCACGCCTCGGCGTGACTGGCGCCAGAGATGCGCTGGCACTGGGCATTCCGGCCCTCGTGACCCGCATACGCGAGGCCACGACCCTGCCAATCGCGGTCGGCTTTGGCGTCTCGACGGCCGCGCATGTGGCGGAGATTTGCGCCTCGGCCGACGCAGCGGTCGTCGGAAGCGCCTTGGTGAAACTGATCGAGGAGCACGGGAGATCGGCCGACCTCGTGTCGCGCGTGGAGGCATACGTTCGTCAGCTTCGTTCGCGCGTTGTGGTGTGAGCGTGAGAGAGGTAGGCTGGTAAGACGGAGGGGAGCAAACTGTGGTTGTTGTGATGGAAGAAGGGGCCACTTCGGCCCAGGTGGAACGGGTCGTCGCGCACCTCGAACAGATGGGGTTCGCGGTGCATCGTTCCCTGGGCGCGAAACGGATGGTGCTCGGCGTGGTAGGCGAGTGTCCGCGCGCCGATCCGGATATCGTTCAGCTGTTTGACGGCGTGCAGGAGGTTGTTCAGGTCTCCGAGCCGTACAAACTGGCAAGTCGGGCATTTCGTCCTCAAGGGACGATCGTCACGCTCGATGACGTCCGGATAGGTGGCGACGAGGTCATCGTGATGGCCGGCCCCTGTTCAGCCGAGAGCGAGGAACAGGTACACGCCAGTGCGGCCGCCGTCAGACGTGCCGGCGCCAAGGTGCTGCGCGGCGGCGCGTTCAAACCGCGAAGTTCACCCTACAGTTTCCAGGGACTCGGCGAGGAGGGTCTTCGGATGCTGCGCGACGCGGCCGGGGCCCAGAACATGAAGCTGGTGTCCGAGGTGATGGATACGAGTCAGATCGACACGCTCGCACGGTACGCGGACATCCTGCAGGTCGGAGCCCGCAACATGCAGAACTTCTCGCTGTTGCGCGAACTCGGGAAGATCCGCAAGCCCGTGCTGCTCAAACGAGGGATCGCCGCCACGATCGAAGAATGGCTGCTGTCGGCAGAGTACCTGCTTGGTGGCGGGAACATGGATGTCATCCTCTGCGAGCGCGGTATTCGGACGTTTGAAACCTATACGCGGAACACACTCGACATTTGCGCGATTCCGATTGTCAAGAAGCTCAGTCATCTGCCGATCTTCGTTGACCCGAGCCACGGCACCGGGCGCCGCGACAAGGTCGCGCCAATGGCCCGGGCGGCGGTCGCCGCGGGCGCCGACGGGCTGATCATCGAGGTGCACGTCGATCCCGACCGTGCGCTCAGCGACGGTGCCCAGTCGCTGTTTCCCTCGCAATTCGACCGGCTGATGGCGGAATTGCGGACCATCGCGCCGGCCATCGGACGGTCCATCTGCGTAGAACCCGTGGCGAGACGGGGCTGGGGACGGGAATGACCGGTGGCGGGCGACGTCTGCCGCTCGCTGAGGTGGGCCGACTGACTGAGGCCGAGCCCCTGTTCGAACGCATCGCTATCGTCGGACTGGGCCTGCTCGGCGTCTCCCTCGGGCTGGCGGCGAGGCAGGTCTGGCCGAAGGCGCTGGTCATTGGCGTCGACTCCAACGACGTGATCGAGCGCGCGGTTCGACGGCATGCCATCGACCTCGGCGCCGACGATCTGGTCATCGCCGCCGAGGCCGATCTGGTTGTGCTCGCCGCGCCTGCCGCCGCCAACCTGGCGTGGCTCGCCGAGCTGCCCGAGTACGTGAAGGGCGATTGCGCCGTCACCGATATGGGTGCGAAGAAGACCGCCATCGTCGACGCCGCGCGCGTGCTGCCCTCGCGATTGCCGTTTATCGGCGGCGATCCCATCGTCTACAGAGATTGGCTGTCCGGTGATGCGCCGGGACACATCGAGTCGGCACGCGCTGACGTGTTTGCCGGTCGGTTCTGGATGCTGAGCCCGGTGTCGGAAGGGCAGAGTTCATTGACTCGGCTCTCGCAGTTCGTTCGCGGCGTTGGCGCCATTCCCGTCGAGTTGCCTGCCGAACGTCACGACGAATTGGCGCCGTACCTCGATCATCTTCGTGAATGGTCCGGGCTATAATCCCGCGTATGCGTAAAGTCATCAGCGGCGCAGACGAGGCGGTGGCACTTATTCCAGATGGTGCGACGGTCATGGTCGGGGGATTCGGACTCTGTGGAATCCCCGAGAATCTGATTGGCGCGTTGCGACAACGCGGCACGCGCAATCTGACGATCATCAGCAACAACGCCGGTGTCGATGGGTTTGGCCTGGGCGTGCTGCTCGAGTCCCGACAAGTCTCCAGGATCATCGCCACCTACGTCGGCGAGAACCAGGAATTCGAGCGCCAGTACCTGAGCGGCGAACTGAATGTCGAACTGGTGCCCCAGGGCACATTTGCCGAGCGTATTCGCGCGGGCGGTGCTGGAATCGGGGGGTTCTTCACGCCGACCGGATTCGGCACAATTGTCGCCGAGGGCAAGCAGACCCGCGTCATCGATGGCGTGGCGCACGTCTTCGAAATGCCGCTCAAGGCCGATTTTGCGCTGATCAAGGCGTACAAGGGCGACCATCTGGGCAACCTGGTGTACCGGAAGACGGCGCGCAACTTCAGCCCGATGATGGCGACCGCCGCAAGAGTGACCATTGCGGAAGTGGAACATCTGGTCGAACCCGGCGGGATCGAGGCAGACGGTGTCCACACCCCTGGCCTCTTCGTACGCCACCTCTTTCAGGGATCGGGTTATCAGAAGCGCATCGAACGCAGGACCACACGCAAGGCCTAGGAGCACTCACGTGGACAAGCGGGAACGAATCGTACGGCGCGTCGCAAAGGAACTGCGGGACGGCGACTACGTCAATCTGGGCATTGGCATGCCGACGCTGGTGGCGAATTTCGTGCCGCCTGATGTCCAGATTACGTTGCACTCCGAGAACGGGATGCTGGGAGTCGGCCCCTACCCGTTCGACGCTGAAGTCGATGCCGATCTGATCAACGCGGGCAAAGAGACGGTGACGGAACTGGCCGGCGCCAGCTACTTCAGCAGTGCCGATTCGTTCGCGATGGTCCGCGGTGGGCACATCGATCTGACGGTGCTCGGAGCGTTGCAGGTCGACGAGGCCGGCAACCTGGCGAATTGGATGGTGCCCGGCAAGATGGTGAAGGGCATGGGCGGGGCCATGGACCTGGTGGCGGGGGCACGGCGCGTCATCGTCGCGATGGAACATACGACGCGCGAGGGTGAGGCGAAGATCCTCAAGACGTGCTCGCTTCCGCTCACCGGGATGGGCGTCGTCGATCTGATCGTGACGGAACTGGCCGTGATTGAGGTGTCCCCGGGGGGCCTTCGTCTCAAGGAGGTGGCCGAGGGCGTGACGATCGACCAGGTGCGCGCCGCCACCGAGGCTCGTCTGCTTGTGGACGGCCTGCCGGGAACATTCTGAGAACCCGTGAAGAATGCGGCCGGGATACCTGCCGACGCGGATCTGGTTGCCCAGGCGCTTCGCGGGCGGCAGGATGCGTATCGCAAGCTGGTGGATCGCCACAGCCACTCCGTCTTCAATCTGATCGCCCGGATGGTCCGCGACGAGGGCGTGGCCGAGGAACTGGCCCAGGATGCCTTCGTCAAAGCGTTCGCCGCACTCAAGAGCTTCGACCCGGCGTATAAGTTCTCAAACTGGATCCTCCGGATTGCCCACAATACCGCCATCGATCACCTGCGCAAGCTGAAGCTGCCGACGGTTTCGATTGATGTCGAGACGCCAGGCCGCGACGTTCGCGATCTGTTGGCCGACCAGCGGGAACCATCGCCGTTTGCCGTGGCCAGCAACGCCGATCTCGCCCGGGACCTCGAATGGGCGGTAGCGCAGCTTCGGCCGGAGTACCGCAGGCTTATTGTGCTGCGCTACCAGGAGGACCAGGCCTACGAGGAGATCGCCGAGACGCTCGATCTCCCACTGGGCACCGTGAAAAGCCACCTCCATCGCGCCAGACAGGAACTGGCTCTACTGATGACCAGCGCCGGTTGGGCCCCCGATTCGGACCCTGAATCCGGGCCGATGCAACCTCCAGCGGGGTCCACCTCGTAGGAGTTACTGGGGACGAGTTCAGAACCTGCGTGGGCGGTCCGCCCCGAGGCCGCGAGAACGGGTTCTGGACTCGGTTCGAGGGAAGGATTCTGAACTCGGTTCGAGAGACGAGCAGACGATGATTGCTGACAAGCGGGATATGGTGCGCGACTGGCTGGCGGCCGAACGGGCCGGGAGGTCCGAAGAGGCCGACCGTGTCTTTTCGTCGCTGGCCCAGGCGCTTCCCAAGCGGCGGCCCCCGGGCAGCTTTGCGGCTGGCGTGATGGCGCGCGTGAACTCGGCGGCGGCTCAACCGGCCGGAAGCTGGTGGGCCTGGTGGGGCGTCCGGGCCGGTGTGGCAGCTTCGGTATTGACGCTTGGGCTCGTGCTGGGGAGCTGGTCGGCGCGTTCCATGTTTTTCACGGCCATTGCCGCGGCTCAGTCTGTGGCCTGGGGCCTCGATCAAGTCGTCACTGGCAGTGTGGTCTGGATCGAGACTGGCCTCACCTTGTGGGGAAGTGCGGCTCACGCCGCCGTGGTGGTGGGAAGGCTGCTCGTCGCGCCCGGCCCAGCGATGCTGGTGGGCGCGAACCTGGCGATTGCCGTCTGTGCGTTTGCCGCACTACGACGTCTGCTGGTGTCGCAGGAGGATTAGTGTATGCAAACCCAAGCTTTTCGGAAGACCGCCAGTCGGATACTCGGCGTCGCACTGGTTGCCCTGGCCTTGACGGTTGCGGGCGCGCCCGGTCGTGTCGCGGCCCAGGTCGGAGGCGATGCTCGAGCAGACATCCGTCCCGAATTGCAGCAACTGAAGAACCGAGTCGAGCAGCGGTTCCAGGTGCTGCTACTGCATCAGGGTTTCGTGCTGGTCCCGAAATCGCCAGTCAAGGGCGTCGGCAGCATTGAGTTGTCCGACGGGTCCGTACTGATCGATGGAACGGCGGTCACTGGCGCAGAGCTGAAGCAACGCCTCGGAGCAGAATCGGAGATCGTTGTCCAGTTGTCGTTTCTCGAGACGTCGGTCAGACGCAGATTGTTCGAAACTCCAAAGCCAGCTGGCCCGGTCGAGGTCGCTCCGACTGCGAAGAAGGCTGCGCCGACGACGTCGGAATCCGTCGCGGCCCCAGTTCCATCTGGCACGGCCTCGACCGACGATGAGTGGACGAGCCGCGGCCGCACGCGCTACGGGGGCGCCCGCGTGCGTGTCGGCAGCGATCTGACAGTCAAGGAGAACGAAGAGGTCGGCAACGACGTCGTCGTCATCCTGGGATCGATCTACGTGGACGGCAAGGTCAATGGGGAGGTGGTCGCCGTCGGCGGCGGCGTGCACCTCGGGCCGAAGGCAGATGTGCGCGGTGACGTGACGAGTGTCGGAGGAGGCATTGAACGATCCGCGGAGGCCAAAGTCTCCGGCCAGATCAACGAAGTGAAGGTGACGATTCCATCGGTCCGGCCCTACGTGCACTTCAGCCCCTGGCGAAACTGGACGTGGTGGTCAACGCCATTTGGCGCGCCGGTGGAACTGGTGGGAACCCTGGTGCGAATCAGCGTGATCGGGCTGCTGGCCGCAATCCTGATTGCCGCGTTTCCCACGTCGGTTCAGCGGGTGTCCGAACGAGTGTCTGCCGAGCCATGGCGAGCCGCCGTGACGGGGCTGGCCGCCCAGGTGCTGTTTGTGCCCTTGCTGGCCCTGACGGTGCTCGTGCTCGGTTTGTCGATCATTGGCATCCCCTTGTTGCTGCTCGTGCCGTTCGTCCTTGTTACCGCTCTGGCGGCGCTGCTGCTCGGCTTTACAGGAGTCGGGTGCGCCATCGGTCAGCAGATCAGCCGCAGGGGCACCGCCGAGATACGGAACCTGTTCGTGCCGCTGGTCGTTGGACTGGCCATCATCTGGTCGCTGACGCTGGTCGCGCGGTTTGTGGGCCTGGCAGGCTCGCCATTGCGCCTGGTGGTCGGCGGGGTTCTGCTGGTCGGCTTCGTCGTCGAGTACGTCGCGTGGACCATCGGTCTGGGCGGAGTGCTCCTCAGCCGTTTCGGACGCCGCTAGCGGGAGGGCGAGCTGAGGTCGAGTCGCGTCTGATCCGAACGGTCACCGCCATCGGACCTGTTCTCGCGCCATTTCTTGTAGGAGATCAGGGCGGCCCCCAGGATCGCACCCATGACGATTGATCCCAGCACAATGACGCCGGTCAACCCCAGCGAGCCGACGAGGACGTCCAGGACGCCTACCTCCTGCGTCTGAGGCGGAACGATTCGCACGATGGTCGGCGTGAACGGTTGCGCTTGCAGCATAACGTGACGTCAATCGTATTAGACACCCTTCAACGGATTCAGGCGTCGGTCGAGGTTGAAACTCGCGACCACGCGTGATCAGCGCACCTTCGCCACCGGCTTGTCAGCCGGAGGGCCTGCCACACCGTCGGCCTTCTTCAACGATCGCAGGTATCGCGTGACCCCGTCCGATAGAGACTCGGCTAGACGCTGGCGATACGCGTCGGTCGTCAGCAACTGGTACTCGTGTCGGTTGGTCATGAACGCCATCTCGACGAGCACGCTCGGCATCGACGCCCCGATCAGCACGACGAAGGGAGCCTGCTTGACGCCGAGATCCCGCAGCCCCTTGTCGGTGCTGCGCAGTCGCCTGACTAGCGCTGTCTGCAACTGCGTGGCGAGTTCGCGCGACTCGTCAAGCTTGTTGTGGAGGGCGATCTGCTTCACGACCTCGTTCAGATGACTCATCGTTTCCGTCGAGTCGGCGTTTTCGCGGGCGGCGACGGATGCGGCCCGGGGCGTCGACGCGAAGTTCAACAGGAAGGTCTCGACGCCCTGAATAGACGGGTCGCGATTGGCGTTGACGTGGATGGAGACAAAGAGGTCAGCGCCGTCGCGATTGGCGAGAGTCGTTCGTTCCTGCAGCCCGACATAGGTATCCGACCGACGGGTCAGCACCACGTCGACCCCGGCAGTCTGCGTCAGCAGGGCCTCGAGTTTGAGGGCGACATCGAGCGTCACCGTGGCTTCGGTGAGGTCGGCACCGAGGGTCCCCGGATCTGATCCACCATGCCCCGGATCGATCACGACGCGACCCACACGCATGCCAAGCTGGCGTGCCATGGAGTAGCCGCCGCGACTATTGGTGGCCGGAGCGGCCGGAGACGTGGCCGCCGCAACGGCCGGCGGAGAGGCCGGCAGTGGGCGAGGCGTTGGTGCAAGAGTCGATGGGGGCGCAACTGTTGGTGACGGCGTCGGAGTGGTCATTCGCGGCGGCGCGGGCCCTGCGGCGCGCGTTGCGGCGCGCGCTGACGACACTGGCAGCGCGGCCTGGGGCGGCGCGAGATGGTCGATCTTGGACTTGGCGCGTGAGACAAAAGGACTCGTCGGATACTCGGACGCCAGCAGCCTCAACTGCGCGATCGCCGCCTGCCGCTCACGTTCTTCGCCAAACCGGGCGAACGCGTCCGAACCCAGCTGCCCGCCGTACCACAGCGCATCGTCGCAATATCCGCTGGCGGGATAGCGCAGCACCACCAGCTTGTAGGCTCGCATCGCCGCGCGCACAAGGCCGAGCGCCTCGTCCGAGCGGTCGGGTGCCTGGGCCATCGCCGTCCGGGCCTGCGCGTCGGCGGACTGGGCGGCCAGGTAGAGATCTCGCACCGTCGGCGACTGCGCCATGGCCGTGGCGCCAGTCAGGCACAGCACCACCGCGCCCGTGGCAACCAGTGCCAGGCACAGCGCACGAACGGCGGGCACGCGAGGCGTCATCGGTGCCCTATCGCGGATGCTGATCCACTTCATCGAAGTACCCCTTGTCAACGAGGACTTCGCGAGGTTTGCCGCCGGCGGCCGCAGACACGATTCCCTCAGCTTCCATCATGTCGACCAGGCGCGCGGCACGGCTGAACCCGATGCGCAGACGCCGCTGGAGATAGGAAATCGACGCCTGGCCGCTTCCGACCACGATGCGGGCGGCCTCGTCGTACAGATCGTCCTTGTCGAATTCGATGGCGTCCTGCGGCTTGTCTTCCGCCGTAATCGTCTCGTCGTAGACGGGTTGTCCCTGCCTTCTAAGAAACGCGGCCAGCCGCGCCGACTCTTGTTCAGAGATGTACGGGCCATGCAGGCGGATGAGTCGAGACGAGGCGGGCGGGAGAAACAGCATGTCGCCCTTGCCGAGCAACTGCTCGGCGCCGTTGCCGTCGAGAATCGTTCGCGAGTCGACCTTCGACGATACCCTGAACGAGATGCGCGCCGGCAGGTTCGCCTTGATGACGCCGGTGATCACGTCCACCGACGGACGCTGCGTGGCCAGAATCAAGTGGATGCCCACCGCTCGAGCCATCTGCGCGAGGCGCGCAATCGATAACTCGACCTCGTTGCCCGCAACCATCATGAGATCGGCCAGTTCGTCGATCACAATCACGATGCAGGGGAGCGGCTTCGGGATGGCGGCACCTTCGCGCGGCGTCAGCTTGCCTTCGGCCTGCCCGCGGACGTTCCGATTGAATTGTTCGATGTTGCGCACGCCCTCGGCCGCCAGTGTCTTGTAGCGCTCTTCCATTTCCCGGACGGCCCACTGCAAGGCATTGGCCGCCTGCTTGGGATCGACGACGACCGGGGTCAGCAGGTGCGGGATCTGCTCGTACATGCCCAGTTCGAGCCGCTTCGGATCGATGAGGATGAGCCGCACGTCATCAGGCGTCGCGCGGAACAGGATGCTGGTGAGGATCGAGTTGATCGCGACCGACTTGCCGGTGCCGGTGGCCCCCGCGATCAGCAGATGGGGCATGGTGGCAAGGTCGCCCATAAACGGTTCGCCGTGAATGGTCTTGCCGAGCGCCATCGTCAGCTTCGAACCGGATCGTCTATAGGCATCAGATTCCAGGAGTTCGCGCAGCGAAATCGGCTGGCGATTCTGGTTCGGAATCTGGATGCCGACCGTGGACTTACCTGGAATCCGCTCGATCAAAACCGATTCGGCGCGCATGGCGAGCGACAGGTCGTCGGCCAGGCCTGTCACCTTGCTGTACTTCACGCCCGCCTCGGTCTTGAACTCGAACGTGGTCACGACCGGGCCCGGATGAATCTGCACCACCGATCCGGCCACGGCGAATTCGCCGCACTTCTCCTGGAGCAGATGGGCCGACTCCATCAGTTCGCGTTCGTCGATCTTCTGTTCGGTTCGAGGCGCGTCCAGCAATGTGACCGGAGGCAGAGCCATGCCTCCACGTTTCTTCTCAGCAGGCGCGCGGCCGGCGTCGCCCGCCTGAGCAGTCGGCGCAGGCACTTGAGGAGCCACCTGGATGGCCGGCGCCTTTCGGTTGCCCGGCCAGGAGCCGCCATTGTTGCGCGCAGACGGCGGTAGTTCGGGCTCCGGCGCGCGGGCGGGCCGCGGCGCAGACGCCACAGCCGCCGGAGCCGGCCTGGAGCCGTTTGACGGTGGCGCGACGGCCGGAGGCGCTGCCGCCTTCGACGGCACCGGCACCTTGGCGCTTTCTGGAGCGGGTGGTTTGTCGGTTCTTTGCTTCGCGTGCTTGGCCACGATATCGCGTCTCTGGCGGTCGCGCTTCCGCTCCACGCGACGCGTCTGATATCTATCGACCAGACGCTCTGCCCACCCCCGAGTTGACGCCGAGATGTTTGCGAACACACGCCCGAACGAGAAATGCGTCGACAGGATGACTCCGAAAAAGAAGAGCGCCAGCAGGATGATGGACGAACCCGTCAGGTTGAACGAGGCGGCAAGCGCCCACCCCAGTTGGTCGCCCAACCAACCCCCCGGTTCGAATGACCGTCCGGTCGTGCGGGCGGGCGCGAGCGCCAGACTCAGAAAGGCACTCGACGAGGCGAAGAGCAGCGCGACGCCAATCACCTTGGTGAAGACCGCGTCGATCGCACGGCACCAGAACCGATGCCACCCGATTGCGGCGGTCAGAATCGGGAAGAGGTATGCGGCGTAGCCGACCACCTGATGCGACAACTCGGCGACGAACGCACCGACCGCGCCAATCAGGTTGCCAGCCGGTCTGATGGGATTCGGGTTGAAGAACCACGCTGGATCGGTGGAGACGTAGCTCCCCAACGCGACCAGCCACATCAGCGCGACCGCGAAGAGCAGCACGCCGATGATTTCGCTCACCCGACGCGAGAACGTGGAAGAAGCAGCCACCGACTCAAATCTCCATGATCACGGGCAACACCAGCGGTCGCTGCCCGAAACGTTTGCGAATGAAGCGCCGGAGTTCGACGCCCAGCTTCTCTTTCATCATGCCGTAGTCGGTCCGTTCCTCGATGCTGGCCGACTCGATCAGATCGGCGATGAGCCGGGCGGCATCCCTCAGCGGGCTGTCGTCCCCCTGTTCCATCGCGAGGCCCCTCGTGATGATCTCCGGCACGCCTTCAATCATCCCCGTCTGCTTGTTGATGGCGATGACCGGCACAATCAGGCCGTCCTCGGCCAGGTGCCGGCGATCTCGAAGGACCTCCTCGCCCAGGCCGCCGATCGCGTCGCCGTCGATGAGCACCCGACCTGTGGGAACGCTGCCGGCGACCGTGCCGCCAAAGCGGTCGAAGCGCAGCCGATCGCCGTTTTCGACAATCATGACAGACACCCGGTCTGGCAGATCGCGCGTCAGCCGCTCACCCACGCGCGCGTGTCGGGATCGCTGTCTGAAGGCGCCGTGAATCGGCACGAAACACCGCGGACGCACAAGCGAGAGCATCAACTTGAGCTCTTCCTCGCTCGCGTGGCCGGACACGTGAACGTGTTTGTCGTCTTCGGTGATGATCTCGGCTCCGCGCCGGGCGATGTGGTTGACGACGCGGTCGATCGAACGCTCGTTGCCGGGGATTTGCCTGGCGGAGAACACCACGACGTCCTCGGGCTTCAAGCTGACGTGCCGGTGGTCGTTGATCGCGATGCGGGAGAGGGCCGACAGCGGCTCGCCCTGGCTGCCCGTCACCAGGCAGAGCACGGATTCAGGCGGGTGAGCCTTCACGTCGGAGTCCCGGATCGCGAGGCCAGCCGGGATATTCAGATAGCCGAGCCGTTGCGCAATCTGGGACACGTCCACCATGCCGCGCCCGACAAACGCGACCTTGCGATCGAATTGCGCCGCCAGATTCACCAGCAGTTGAACGCGGAAAATGCTCGTCGCAAACGACGTCACGACGATCTTGCCCTTTGTGCTGGAGAAGATCTCTTCGAAGGCCTCGATGACCGACAGTTCCGACCCCGTCACACCGGGCCGCTCGATGTTGGTGCTGTCCGAGAAGAGCGCCAGGACACCCTCGCTCCCGAGTTGCGCCAGTCGGTGAAAGTCGAAATGCTCTCCGTCGATCGGCGTCTGATCAATCTTGAAGTCGCCCGTGCAGATGACGATTCCGACCGGTGTGTGGATCGCAACTGCCACGCAATCCGGCATGCTGTGCGTCACTCTCAGGAACTCAACCGTGAAGTCGCCGACGATGATCTTGTCGCGCGGCCGCACGCTGACCAGTCGGTCACCCGTATCGATGTTCTGCTCGACAAGTTTCGGTTCGGCCAGTGCCAGCGTAAACGGCGTGCCGTAGACCGGACCGCTGATCGTCCGCATGACATGCGACAGCGCGCCGATGTGATCTTCGTGACCGTGCGTCAGGACCACTGCCGAAGTTCGGGCCGGATGCTGCTGCAGATATGTCAGATCCGGGATGATGAGATCGACGCCCAGTAGTTCCGGTTCCGGGAACATCGAACCGGCATCCACGACGAGCAGCGTGTCGCCGTACGAGACGGCCAGCATGTTGAGGCCGAATTCTCCGAGGCCGCCGAGAGGCACCACTTCGAGCAGGGGCTGAGCAGGCGCAGGTACAGCCGACTGGTCGGACATCAGTGTCCTCTCGAGTCTCCGCAGCAGAGCCGTCGCCGCGGAACAAGTCTTTTTCTCGTCAACGAATCAGCCCGAAACCCGGACGTCCTACCATACTGGACCGAGCGATACCGGGATTCGCCGGTGTGTCCCGTGAGACAGCACCAACACACCACGTCACCGGGCGCGGGACGCCCCGTGATGGCATCGGCTCGATCGGGACCTGTCAGGGCCGCTGGGATAGCCTTGAAAACAGGAAAGATCCAGCCCAAATCGATAGGCGAACTATACCACAGAAGATTCGGATGAGGACCGCAGTGTGTCCGCAAGCTTCACCAGGTCCACAAGATGCAGCGTCTCGGGCCGTCGGGACGGATCGATGCCGGCCGACTGGAGGGCCGCCCTCGGGTCGATGCCGAGCGTGCTCGCCAATGGCCGGAGGGAATTGCCCAGCGTCTTCCTCCGTTGAGCGAAGATCGATCGAACCAGTCGCTCGAACAGCGGTCGTGCGTGGTCGGCAAGGGGAACCGTCGGGGGCCTGAATGTCACCCGAACAACCGCCGACCGGACTTTCGGGACCGGTCGGAACGCGCCTGGCGGCAGCGTGAGCACGATCTCAACATCCGCATCGAGCTGGACCATGATCGACAGTACGCCAGTGTCGCGGGAGCCGGGCGGGGCAGCGATGCGGTCGGCGACCTCGCGCTGCAGCATCAACGTCGCGTCCGTCAGCCGGCCTGTCGCGCGATGAAGCTCCAGCAGCCGAAACAGGATTGGCGACGACACGTTGTAGGGCAGATTGCCGACGACGCGCACCGGTTGGCTGGGGCTCAACCCGGAGAAGATCGCGTCGCGACTGAGCGTGAGGAAGTCGCCCGACAATACCCTCACATTGCGCGCCACGCGCGGCTCGAGCCATGCGACCAGGTCGCGATCGATTTCGATGGCGGTCACGGTGGCCACTCGGCCGGCAAGAGGGCGCGTCATCGCGCCGCGACCGGGACCAATTTCAACGTAATGGTCGTCGGGGCCCGGGGCCGCGGCTGCGAGCACTTTGTCGATCCAGGCCGGTTCCAGGAAGTGCTGTCCGAAACGCCGCCGTGCCAGCGTCATCAGTCGTTCTCCGGCTCGCGGCCAGCGTCGTGGCGCCGCCAGTAATGTTCCTCGATCTGCTCGAGCTCTTCCTCGGTCATGCCGAAGTAGTGGCCGACCTCGTGAATCAATGTCTCGCCGATGGTGGCGACGACCTCCTCGTCTGAGTCGCTGGCGTCCTCGATCGGGCCCTGGTACAGCACGATCCGATCCGGCAGTGCATTGCCGTGATCCCAGCGACGCTCCGTCAGCGGTGTCCCTTGATAGAGTCCGAACAACGTGTCTGGCGGGTCGATCTCCATCTCGTCGAGCAGGTCGTCGTCGGGCTCGTCTTCGACCATGATCGCGAGATTTTGAATTTGTTCTCGGAAACGGGCAGGAATCGTCTGGACTGCTTCCGCCACCAGCCGCTCGAAGCGTTCCCGCGTCATCGCCTGGCGGTGCGCCGGTTCGAGGGTGAGGCAGGGCGGCGACGCGCTCTGGCTGGAGCCTTGGCAGCCGGTCCCGCCAGCGGTGCAAGAGCGGCGCGCCCCGTCGCCCGTCTGAATTTGCAGAGTGCGTTGACCGCGCAGCGCTCGCATTGAGGAGTGGGTCGGCAGATCCGGCGGCCATGGAGCGTCATGGTATCGCCCGCACGCGTCCACCATCCGGGCGGCAACGCGCCGGTCAACTGCTGCTCGACGCGCTCGGGGTCGTCCGACGAGGCAATGCCGATGCGGTTGGTGACTCGAAGCACGTGGCGATCCACCGCGAGCCCGGGCACCCCCATGGCGTGGCCCAGGACGACGTTCGCCGTCTTCCGTCCGACACCGGGCAGCTTGACCAGCGCGTCCATGCTTCGAGGAACCTCGCCGCCGTGAAGTGCGACGAGCGCCTGGGACATTCCGATAATGGCGCGCGTCTTCTGGCGGAAGAAGCCGGTCGACTTGATCAGCCGTTCGACATCGTCTGGCACTGCCGCAGCCAGGGCGGCAGCGTCCGGATAGCGGGCGAACAGGCCAGGCGTCGCCAGGTTGACCCCGACGTCAGTCGCCTGTGCGGCCAGGATGCTGGCGACGAGCAGCTCGAAGGCATTTCCCCAGCGCAACTCGGTGTCGGCACCCGGGTGCTGGCGCGACAGTGCCTCGACAACGGTCTGGACCTGTTCTGCAGTCTTCACGCGCCGGTTCGCCCCCGAATCCCGCTTGTCCGCCGAAGCCCGAGCCGAAACGCCGAGGCGAAGGCGGAAATCCCGAATCCCCAATCCCGATGAGCGAAGCTCCTAGTGCACCGGCCCCTTCGACCAGCCAACGTTGGCATACGATTCGTTGAACGACCGGAGTTGCTCCTGCAGCGCGGCAATCAGGCTGGGCATCACCTGCACGGGAACGACGACCTTGACTCTCACCGGCGCGCGAACGACGTGGTCGGCCTCGGCTTGCCGCACGTCCTGCTCCGAGAGCGGAAGCACCTCACAAAACGTGAGCGTGAAGTCGAACGGCGTGTGGGACACCGCGCAGAAATTCGAATACGTGCGCTCTGGACTGGCCGAATCGGCCGGAATGATCGTGAAATTGACCTGACGCGTTTCGTCAGCCATGGAGCAACTCCCGCAGGGATGAAAAAAGGAACACTCAGTACTTCCGCATGACGCCAACCACCACGCCTTGGATCTGCAGCTGTTCTGGCGCCACCATCAACGGCTGCATGGCGGGATTGGCAGGCTGAAGTCTGATCCGCCCGTCCTCGCGGTAGAACTTCTTCAGCGTGACATCCGAGCCGCCAAGCAGCGCAATCACCATCTCTCCGTTCTCGGCGGTTTTGCGATCCTCGACCACGACGAAGTCGCCATCGCGAATCTGCTCGTCGATCATGGAATCGCCGCGGACTTTCAATACATAGGTGTCGCGCTTGCCAACCAGGTCTTCGGGCACGGCAATCGATTCGGATGTGGCGACCGCCTCGATGGGCACACCAGCGGCTACGAATCCAAGCAGCGGGAGTTCCACGGCCCTGCCACCTCCGCGCGTCGGCACCAGTTCCACCGATCGGCTACGGTTCCACGCGCGGCGGATGAATCCTTTTTCCTGGAGGTTTGTGAGGTGCTTGTGGACCGTTGCCAGCGAAGACAATCCGAAACGCCGGCCGATTTCCTCCAGGCTCGGCGCGTAGCCGTGCTGCTGGATGAACTCCCCGAGGTAGTCGAGGATTTCCCTCTGACGTCGTGTGAGTGGAAAAGCCACGGCCCCGCCCTCCTAAGTGCTTCGACTCGCGACTGCGGTTGGGTATCGCTCCGCGGTTCGCGGCCAAAACGCTCGCTCAGCACTTAGTCCTGAGGGAACAAGCTCGTCACAGACCTTGTGAATCGAAGGACTAAGTCAATGGCCACTCTATGCAAAGGAAAGGCGAAAGTCAAATGACATGCTACGATTGACAACGTCGATGTCACTTTCTCTTCGCGTGCTTGGTCTATTCAGACGTAGGGTGATGCTGCCGGCCAGTCGTCAGAGCCCGGCGCCGGCCGCGATGATGGATGGCGCCGGCGGATTGAAAGGATCACGTGCGAGATGGCTGACGCGCCAGCGACGGCTGTGGTTGATGCGATCCCGTTCAGGTGGATCCGCTCCGTGGTGAGGTCCGAGTCCAACGGCGCGCTCGCTGGCCCCTTGGACGAGTGCGACGATCAGACGCTCGTGCGCGCGTGCCTCGAGGGCCGGACTGAGGCGTTCGACCTGATCGTCGAACGGCATCGGCGCGCGGTGTACCAGCTGTGCTACCGGTTTGTCGGGCGACATGAAGATGCCACGGATCTGTCGCAGGACGTTTTTCTGCGGGCTTATCGCGGTCTTCGCCGATTTCGCGGGGATTCGTCTCTGGCCACGTGGCTCTACCGGATCGGCGTGAACGTGTGCCTCAACAAGGTCTCGGCGCGGACGCCATTGTTGACCTCGCTCGACGAGACCGCTCCGATTGCGGCGTCGGGTGAGGACGCTTCGGCGGCTGTTCTGCGGGAAGAGCGCGCCAGGCGGGTGCGGGAGGCGGTGGGGAGGTTGCCCCGGAAGCAGCGAGCGACGCTCATCCTTCGCGTGTACCAGGATCTGTCGCACAAGGAAATTGCCGGGGTGCTGGGCACGACCGAAGGAGCCGTGAAGGCCAACTTCTTTCACGCGCTTGGCAACCTCAAGAGAGCGCTGACGAAATGAAACATCTCGACCCAGCGGACGTCGTCGATCTGATGGACGGTCGGGCCCCGGAGCCTGCGGCGCGCCACGCGGAATCGTGTCCCGCCTGTCGCCTCCTGGTAGACGACGCCCGGCGTGCCGTTGAACTGGCGTCCACCGACGAAGTTCCCGAGCCGTCGCCCCTGTTCTGGACAGCGTTTTCCTCGCAAGTGGGAGCGTCCATCGGGCGCGTGCCCGATCCTGTGAGATCGTGGACGGGGCTGTCCCTGGGGTGGCGCGCCGTACCGGTGGGTTCCGTCATCGTGCTCGCCGTGCTTGTCGGGCTGGCCCAGTGGCAGAGCCGTCACCAGATGCCATCCCCGGCGGCCGTCCGAGTTGCCGTGCCCGTGGCTGAGCAAATGGACACGGCGACCGTGCTGCCGGCAGACGACGAGCCGTGGGCGCTCGTGTCGCAGTTGATCGAGGCCGCGGCCGACAGCGGCATGTCGGCTGGTGACCTGCCCGCGACGATCGGCTCGGGTGATCGGGCGCTCGAGTCGCTTTCGGAGGGCGAGAAAGTTGAAATCGTACGGCTGCTGAAGGCCGAAATGGACGAGCCCGGCGTATCGCCGAATTGAGGCCGGTCCCCGAGAAGCGGAGTATTCAACACATGCGCGCGCACGATTCCTCGTTCCGCAGGCGTGTCGGACACGCGCTGGCAGCCATCGTCCTCCTTGGTGTCGCGGCTGACGCGACTGCGGTCGCACAGCAGCCGCCACCTCCGACGCAGCCGCAACGCGGAGGCGGGCGGGCGGGACGTGGAGACCAGGCCGGTCCCGCCGAGGTTCAGCGATGGTTCGATGCGTACATCCTCATCCGGGCGCAGGAGGCCTTGAACCTGGACGGCGACCAGTTCACCGCGTTTCTCCCAAAGCTCAGCGCGCTGCAGGAGATCCGGAGGCGGAACGACGTCGCCCGCAACCAGATGGTGGCCGAACTCGGCCGACTCACGGCGCCAACCGCCCAATTTGACGAAGCGCAGGTTCGCGAGAGGCTCAAGGCCCTTCAGGATCTGGAGGGGCGCTCCGCGGCCGAACTGCGGAAGGCGTACGACGCCATCGACCAGGTGCTCGACGTGAGGCGACAGGCGCGGTTCCGGGTCTTCGAGCTTCAGATGGAACGCCGGAAGCTGGACCTGGTCCTGCAGGCGAGGCGGGCGGAGGCGGCTCGGCAAAAGGCACCGGACGCGCCGATCAAGAAACTCGGCCCCTCAGCGGGACGGCCGCCCCAGTAGCAGGTCGACGGCCGTCGGGCGTGCTAGACTCGGCTCTGGACCGTTCCACAGAGCGTTGAGCATGACATCACCGCGTCGCACGTCAATCACGTTTCTGCTTGTCGTCGGGATGCTGGTGCTGTCTCCGGCCCGAAACAGTTCTGGCCAGCAGCCTTCGGAACAGCTGTCAGCGGCCGACGCCGACCGCTTCGAGAAGAAGCTGCTCGAGATCACGCGGTACGGCGCACAGATGGCGTCGAAGCCGTTCCGGCCCGACAGGACGCGGCGAACCGTGGTGACCGAGGCAGAGACCAACGCGTATCTGCGCCTGAGGATTCCATCGGAACTGCCACCCGGTATGGTCGCTCCGTACCTCACCGCGGTAGGGGGAGGCCGAGTGTCGGCTCGAGCCGTCCTCGATCTGGACGCGGTCCGCCGCGGAAACGCTACGGCGACCTTCGATCTGTCTCAACTGCTCACAGGGCGGTTGCCTGTTGCGGTGACCGGTGTGCTGAAGACCCAATCCGGCATCGCGACGTTTGAATTGGAATCAGCCTCGATCTCGGGCATTCCAATCCCCAAGACGCTGCTTCAGCAATTGGTGACTTACTACTCGCGCTCGCCTGAGTTTCCCAACGGCATCAGCCTGGACGGCAGGTTCGTGCTGCCGGTCGCCATCCGTCAGATCGACATTCTGAGCCATCAGGCTGTCATCGTGCAGTGACGCTAGACGATCCGCTGCAATCGCTGAATGGGATCGGCCCTCGCCGGGCCGCCGACCTCGAACGGATCGGCTTGCGGAGCGTCGGCGATCTGCTCAGTCGATTCCCGCTTCGCTACGAAGATCGATCGGCGTTTCGCGACATTGCGTCGGTCAACGACGGTGACGTCGCGACGTTGTGCGGCACGGTCGTGTCGTGCGGTCTGCGCGTGACCCGCCGGCCAGGGTTCAAGCTCTTCACAGCCGTGGTCCGAGATGGAACCGGCACCATTCGCGTGTCGTGGCTGAATCAGCCCTACATGACCGACGTCATTCACCGTGGCGGCGTCGTCGTGCTGTTTGGCCCAGTCACCCGACGTGATCCGGGTGGACTGCAGTTGACCAATCCGCAATACGAACTGGTGGACGAGGAGGACGCCGACACGATTCATACTGGCCGAATCGTGCCCGTCTACGAGAAGGCCGGATCGGTGACGGCACGGATCCAGCGCCGGATCGTGCACGACGCGTTGGGGCAGCTACCCGCCGATCTGCCCGATCTGATGCCAGCCTGGGTCACTGAGAAGATGAGGTCGGACCTGGTTTCCGGGGGCGCCGATGGACGGGAAATGAGGTCGGACCTAATTTCGAGGGGCGATCAGGAGCACGAAATTAGGTCCGACCTCATTTCCTCGCTGCCGGACTGGCGCGTGGCGCTGGTGGAGTCGCATTTTCCGCCGGCCGGGACCGATCTCGCTGCGCTGAACGGGTTTCGCACGGCGGCGCAGCTGCGTCTCATCTTCGACGAGTTCCTCGCGTTCCAGCTCGGACTGCTGTTGCGTCGGCAGGCGGCCGACGCCGAGCGCAAGACAGCCGCGGTGGTGGTCAACGATCGAATCCGCGAAGCCGTTCGGGCCCGGCTGCCATTTGCGTTGACCGACGGACAGCGGTCGGCATTGAAGCAAATCGTGGCCGACATGACGCGTCCGCACGCGATGCACCGGATGTTGCAGGGGGACGTGGGATCGGGCAAGACGATTGTCGCGCTCCTGGCCGCAGTGGTCGCCATCGAGAACGGCCTGCAGGTAGCGATGATGGCACCCACCGAGATCCTCGCCGAACAGCATTACTTGACGGTGAAGCGACTGCTCGAATCCTCGCCGTATCGTCTGGCACTGCTGACCGGATCAACGACCGGCGCCGACCGGCGTCGCGCCCTCGGCGAGATTGCGTCGGGCATGGCGCAACTGGTTGTCGGGACCCATGCGCTGGTTCAGCAGAAGGTGAGGTTCTCGCGCCTCGGCCTCGTCGTGATTGACGAGCAGCATCGGTTCGGCGTGATGCAGCGGGCCGTTCTTCGAGAAAAGGGATGGCGACCCGATGTGCTGGTGATGACGGCCACGCCGATTCCGAGGACGCTCGCGCTGACGACCTACGGCGATCTCGACGTCTCAGTGATTCGGGATCTGCCGCCCGGCAGGTCGCCGATCAGAACGGCGGCGAAGCCGCAGTCCAGGCGCGACGACACGTACGCGTTTGTCACGAAGGAACTCGAGCGCGGGCGCCAGGCGTACATCGTCTACCCGCTGATTGAAGAATCGTCCAAGGTGGATCTGCGGGCCGCGACAGAAGCCGCCGACAGCCTGGCCGCCGACGTGTTCCCGGCGTATCGGGTGGCGCTGCTCCACGGGCGGCTCAAGCCCGAGGAGAAGGACAGCATCATGAGGGAGTTTGCCGCTGGCCGCATCCATGTGCTCGTGTCGACCACCGTGATCGAAGTCGGTATCGATGTCCCGAACGCGTCGGTGATGGTGGTGGAACACGCCGAGCGGTTCGGGTTGGCGCAATTGCACCAGTTGAGAGGGCGCGTCGGACGAGGAGGGCATCAGTCCTTCTGCGTGCTCCTGTACCAGACACCGCTGAGCGCACAGGGGCGCGAACGACTCAAGGCGCTGGTCGACTCAGCCGACGGGTTTGTGATCGCCGAGAAGGACCTCGCGCTGCGAGGACCGGGCGACTTCTTCGGCACGCGACAGTCTGGGGCGCCGACGTTGCGCTCGGGGGACCTGGTGCGCGACCATACCGTGATGGAGCGGGCGCGGACGGCCGCCGGCGAGGTGCTGTCGCGCAGCGATGAGGCCACACCGTTAATCGACGAAGTTCGGCGGACGTGGGGCACGCGATTCGGCCTGGCCTCGGTCGGATAGCCCTTCGACACGCCTTCTTCGATGCGGCTCAGGGCAGGATGGAGTGGTTCGTGCGCGTGATCGCGGGGCGGTACAGGCGACGGCAGCTCGACGCTCCAACGTGGACGGGTCTGCGTCCGACGTCCGATCGCCTCAAGCAGACCCTGTTCGACGTGCTTGCGGCGCGGGTGCCGGGCGCGCGCGTGCTGGATGGCTTCGCTGGTTCGGGTGCCATTGGCATCGAGGCACTCAGCCGAGGGGCCGCCCAGGTGGTGTTCGTCGACCATGACTTGCGGGCCATGAACCTGGTCGCCGCCAATCTCGCGCACTGCGGGGTGACAGGTGGCTATGTTATGATCCGCGACGATTTTTCGCGTGGACTGATGCGTCTGCCCGGCGACCAGCGTTTCGATCTCATCGTCCTGGATCCCCCGTATGAGGCAGACGCCGCCGGTCCACTTGCCATGGCGGCCGAACGGCTCGCCGAAGATGGGACGTTGGTCCTGGAACACGCGAAGCGACGGCCTGGACCCGAGCGGGCGGGACACCTGACCTGCCTGCGTCGCCTGGTGGCCGGGGATAGTGGATTGGCCTTCTACCGAGAACGACCGGAGGAACCATGAGCTCGTCTGGCGACCGCGTGGCGGTGTTCCCCGGGAGCTTCGATCCGCTCACCAACGGTCACGTCGATATCATCCTGCGCGGGGCCAGGCTGTTCGACAGCATTGTTGTGGCGATTCTGCGCAACGCCGAGAAGGCGCCGCTGTTCACACCGGAGGAACGCATCGACACCGTGCGCGAGGTGTTCCGCGAGTACCCAAACGTCGATGTGGAGTCGTTCGAAGGTCTGCTCGTCGACTATGCGCATCGGCGGAAGGCGTCGGTGATCGTCCGGGGCTTGCGTGCCGTGTCGGACTTTGAATATGAACTGCAGATGGCTCTGATGAATCGCCGGCTCGGTCCGGAAATGGAAACGGTGTTCATGATGCCGGCCGAGCAATACACCTACGTCAGTTCCCGCCTGATCAAAGAGGTCTTCGCCCTGGGAGGCCCGATCGCGGGCCTGGTCCCGGAGGTGGTGGAACTTCGTCTGCGCGAAAAACAAGATCAAAAAAGGTTATAGTCGAAGCGATCTACCCCCCGGGCTGGTGCGCCCGCTCCCTCCGGATTCGCACCCGACAGGAGAGACCCATGGCTGTCAGTGAGCTAGCCAGTACGATTATCGAGTCGCCAACCCTGCGGCTCAACGAGGAGGCCCGTCTGCTGCGGGAGCGCGGCGAACCGGTCATTCACCTCGGCATCGGCGAGCCGAAGAACAAGACGCCCATCGCGGCGATTCTGGCGTCGGCGGCCAAGCTGAATCAGGGCGACGTGAAATACTGTCCGACCGATGGCACACCCTCGTTGAAGAAGGCCATCATCCGTTATACCGAGGAGCACTACGACAAGGTCGTGGCTCCCGAGAACGTCATCGTGTCGGCCGGCGCCAAGCAGAGTATCTACAACCTGCTGTATTGCATTCTGAATCCACAGGACGAGGTCGTGATCCTCGCGCCGTACTGGGTCAGTTATCCCGAGATGGTCAAGATGTGTTACGGCGTGCCGGTCATCGTCACGCCGGAGGACGGATCCTTCCATCCACGGATGGAGGACATTACCCGCGCCGTCAGTTCCAATACCAAAGCCATCATCATCAACAGTCCGAACAACCCGAGTGGCGTGGTGTACCGAGAGGAGTTCATCGCCCAGATCATCGACTTCTGCGAACGCAAGAAGATCTACGTGATCATGGACGATATCTATCACAAGCTCGTCTTCGACGGGAAACGAGCGCCGTCGGCGTACCAGTTTACGACGCGCGATCTCGAAGATTCGCGTGTGCTGGTCGTCAACGGCATCGCGAAACTGTACGGCATGACCGGCTTTCGGATCGGGTGGTGCGTGGCGCCTCGCAAACTGGTCACCGTCATGACCAACGTACAGGCGCAGACGACGTCGTGCAGTTCGCCGGTGATGCAGGCGGGCGCCGAGGGGGCGCTGATTGGCTTGCAGAGCATCGTGGAGGGGCTGCGGCTGCAGATCCAGAACAACCGCGACGTGGCGATGCGCGAATTGATGTCGTTCAACGGCGTGAAGACCTGCAAGCCGGACGGCACGTTCTACTGTCTGCCCGATTTCCGTGCCTACAACGGCAATTCCGTGGAACTGGCGAGGTTCATTTTGAAGAAGGCCCTCGTTGTGACGGTTCCGGGGCGCGACTTTGGGATGGAAGGTCACTTGCGGCTGAGTTTTGCCGGGACGGTCAAGGACGTAACAGAAGGGATCGCCCGCATCAAGTGGGCCCTCGATCCGACGTCGCCCAACGATATCTATATCGGCGACAAGAAGCTCATCAGGGACTGGCTATGATCAACCTGCTCGATATCAAAACGCCGGCGCAGGCGCAGTCTGCGGCGTTGAAGAGCGACTACGGGCTGGACAACCACGGTTTGCTCAACCTCGGCGGCGTGTACTGGAATCTGCCGACCGAAGCCCTGTACGAGGAGATCGTCTTCCGAAAGGAAGGCACGATCACCCGGGACGGCGCAGTGGTGATGAACACCGGCAAGCACACGGCGCGCTCGGCGAACGACAAGTTCGTCGTCCGCGAACCGTCGACCGAGGAACACATCTGGTGGGGACAGTACAACCGGCCCTTCTCCCCAGACAAGTTCGATGAACTGTTCTCGCGGATGCAGGGGTTCCTGCAGGGGCGGGACGTGTTCGTGCAGGATTGTTACGTGGGCGCCGACCCGGAATTCCGGATGCCCGTCCGGATCGTCACCGAGCACGCGTGGCACAGCCTGTTTGCCAGGAACATGTTTCTGCCGCTGCGCACCAACGAGGAGTGCCGACGGCACGTGCCGGACTTCACCGTGATCTGCTGCCCGAACTTCAAGGGCATCCAGCAGATCGACGGCACCGCGTCGAACACGTTCATCGCGCTCAATTTTGCCGAGCGCCTGTGCATCATCGGCAACACCCAGTATGCCGGCGAGATCAAGAAGTCAATCTTCACGGTGATGAACTACCTGATGCCGCTCCAGGGCGTATTTCCGATGCACTCGTCGGCCAATGTCGGGAAGGACGGAGATGCGGCCATTTTCTTCGGGCTGTCGGGCACCGGAAAAACGACCTTGTCGGCCGATCCCACGCGCGGCCTTATTGGAGACGATGAGCACGGCTGGAGCGACAACGGCGTGTTCAACTTCGAGGGAGGCTG
>Ga0334722_10001260_pt1 | contig 32633 bp, 34 predicted proteins | sample C3_bottom_MG_FD_207210 | JGI IMG/M metagenome (GOLD analysis project Ga0334722, IMG submission 207210) | Sediment microbial communities from Yellowstone Lake, YNP, Wyoming, USA - C3_bottom | ecosystem: Environmental > Aquatic > Freshwater > Lake > Sediment | place: USA: Wyoming | collected... | reverse complement strand
TCCTCTTCATGGTGGCTCCTTTCTTGTGGCAACATGTTCTCTGACGAAAACACATTACCACGTTTGGAGCCACTTCTCAATTTTCAACTAAGTTTGGCACACTCTCAAGATGCAGAGCTTGCAGAGGCGTTCAGCAAGCTGCTCAGGAGCGTCAGTGCTGGTATGATTAAAACGTTCCGGTCTTCTGACAAGAAAGGCAAAGAAGGCATTGACTTCGGTGAGGAATGGTACAAACACCTCATGGCACAACTCCAGTCCACTTCAGATGTCGTGTGCCTCTTCACCGAGCGCAGTGTTGAGCGTCCGTGGATTCTATTTGAGGCTGGTGTGGCCAAAGGGAAATTGATTACTCCCGTTATTGGAGTCGCGCTTGGTATACCGCTTAGCCGTGTAAGTGTCGGCCCTTTTTATCAGTTTATGAATATGGACGACAGTGAGGGCGATCTTACAAAGCTGGTTAGTCAGCTTGCTCGACGAGTTCCTAACCTAGAACTCGATGGCGATGTTGTTAAGAGTCAGGTGGCGGCGTTTAAAACAACGGAGGTGGCACTCTTGAAGAAACTAGCGTCAGGTGGTGCCAAAGCCGAGACGAAAGAGCAGGTCGCCGAGAGCGCGGTCGCCAAGCTCGCAGAGGAAATGAAAGCGTTGCCGTCACGCGTTGCAGAAAGATTGGCGGAAAACGGAGATCCTTTTCGCCGTAGGAAAATGCGTCGCCTCCACCCGATGATGCTCGAAGAACTTATGCACATGGTTGGAGAGCCTGGTGATCCCGTGGCAATTCTTATGGCGGCAAGCCTGGTCCGCGAAGATATGCCTTGGCTATACGAACTTTCTATGGAAGTATACAGGGCTGCCAAAGAGGGAGACGAGAAAGCTATTGAGCGCGAGATGGCGAGACTGCGTCGTTTCTCCGAAATGATGATGCGTGGCCCGTTCATGGAAGAGTTTGGTTTTGGTGGAAAAGAGTCTCATATGTTAGCGATGGAGTTGCCGCGAATGCTTGAGCATACGTTGAGACGAACGTTGGATAAGAGAATGCCCCATACCGTTCGGCGAAAGGCACCAAAGCATCAAGACGATCCGGAACCGGGTCAGTGAGTATGGGGGCCTACCTTCTCCCCACCTTCTTCATCCGCTCCACCGCATAATCCAAATCCTCGCGCGTATGCGCGGCGGAGACCATGCAGCGTATGCGCGCCTTGCCGACGGGGACGGTCGGGAAACCTATCGCCTGGGCGAACACGCCTTCCTCGAACAGTGCGGCGGAGAACTCCTTCGCAGCCTTTGCGTCCCCTATTATCACAGGCGTGATGGGCGTCACCGTCCTGCCCAAGTCGAAGCCAAGGCCCCTGAGCGCGTCCTGAAAATATTTAGCGTTCTCCCAGAGCTTTTTCACAAGCTCCTCGGACTCGGCCATCACGTCAACGGCGGCGATACAGGCGGCGGTGTCTGCTGCGGGAGTGGCGGAGGAAAACAGAAACGGACGTGCTTTCTGCCTCAGGAAATCTATCACCTTCTGCTTTCCTGCGATGTACCCGCCGACCACGCCGAACGCCTTGGACATCGTGCCTATCTCGACGTCCACGCGCCCGGTAAGCCCGAAGTGCTCAACAATGCCGCGCCCGCCGCGCCCCAACACGCCTTCCCCGTGCGCGTCGTCCACCATGACCATCGCGCCATACCTGTCCGCCGCCTCGACAACCCCGACAAGCGGGGCCACGTCCCCGTCCATACTGAACACCCCGTCGGTTATCACGAGCTTCCTCTGCGCGGTGGAAGCCTCAAGCTTAGTCAGCAGGCTTGCAGGGTCGCAGTGTGTGTAGCGCGTAACCTTCGCCTTCGACAGGCGGCAGCCGTCGATGATGCTCGCGTGGTTCAGCTCGTCCGAGAATATCTCGTCGCCCTCGCCCACGAGCGCAGGTATGACGGCAAGGTTAGCCATGAAACCGGACTGCAAAGCGAGTGCGGCCTCGACACCCTTGAAGCGTGCGAGCCGTGCCTCAAGCTCCGCGTGCAGCGTGAGGCTCCCCGCGATGGTGCGCACTGCGGCAGGCCCTGCGCCGTAGTCGTCTATTGCCTTCTTGGCAGCAGCGAGCAGACGTGGGTCGTTTGCCAGGCCGAGGTAGTTGTTAGAGCAGAGGTTTAACACGCGCCGCCCGTCCACAATTATCCACGCGCCCTGCGCGGAGCCAATGGTGCGCACGGTGTTAAGAAGCCCCGCGTCACGTAGCCGCGCCATCTCATCGTCTATGAAGGAGAGTTTGTTCATATCCATCCTGTAGGGGCCGTACCCATGTGTCGGCCCTCATAAAGTTCCTGGACCCCCGTCTTCACGGGGGTGACGAATTAGAGCCGAGATTGCCGCGTCGCAAAAAACGCTCCTCGCAATGACATTATGGCAATATGTTGTCCGGCTGTCAAATAGAAACCTTTGCCAATCGCACGCTTTGTGCTATAAATAAGTCATGAGCGTACCTGCGGTATATACGGTGTATGGCGGTCGGGAGATGCGGGACTTCGTGGACGCCCCGTACATCATCCACAAGCGCGACCCGCACTGGGTGCCACCTCTGAGGCGCGACACCAGGGCTACGCTCAACCGGACAAAGAACCCGTTCTTCTCGCACGGCGAGTCGGAGTACTACGTAGCGCGCGATATATCGCTGCCGGTGGGCCGGATTGCCGCAATCATCGACCACGACTACAACAAGCGACATGGCACGAAGATCGGGTGGTTCGGGTTCTTCGAGTCCGTGGACGATGATGACGTGGCGAGGGGGCTTCTCCGTGCCGCGTGCGGCTGGCTCCGGGACAAGGGGATGACGGAGGTTTACGGGCCCGCAAGTCCTGCGATGGGCGAAGATGGCGGGTTCCCGCTGGACGGCGACGGCTCGATGTCCCATTACCACCGCATGATGGAGGCCAACGGATTCGTGAAGGCGAAGGACCTCTGCACATGGCGGCTGAACGCGTCCGCAGGGCTGCCAGAGGGCCTGACTAAGCTTGGAGTAGCCGTGTCCATCGTAAACCCGGAGATGGGCCGGGCGTTAAAGAAGATGCGCGGGCGGATACTTCCGTTCGGCTGGCTCTGGCAGCTTTACTACAGCAGTAAGTCCGCCGGTGCGGAGCTGTCCTGGACGCTTGAGGACGACAAGGCCACAAACGAGAGCATGGCCGCGATGGGCGCCAAGTTGTACAGGAAGTGCAGGGTATATAAGAAGGGGCTTCTATCTGGGTGACACATGATAATTTTGTGAACGCATCACATTCGCAACTTGGCGCAACCGGCCATTGAAATTTTTACGCTCAACTGATGGTTCCAAAATTATCATATGTCACCACCGACACTGTAATAGTGATGCTGTGGGCGGTGTTGTTATTGAGACAAAATTCTGAGGCCGGGAGATGACGCAGTTGCCAGAAAACAGGCGATAGCTTGTTTGAGGGCTACTGCGACACGTACTGACGAATATTTTGGCTGCAATAATAATGCCGCCCATTCAGAAAGGCTACGCGAACAGCGCCTCCACGAACTCGCCGGGGTTGAAGGGCTGGAGGTCGTCTATGCCCTCGCCCACGCCTACCAGCTTGACGGGTATGCCGAGCTCTGAGGCGATGGCGACCACTATGCCGCCCTTGGCCGTGCCGTCTAACTTGGTCAGCACTATGCCGGATACGCCCACCGCTTCGTTGAAAAGCTTGGCCTGAGACAGCGCATTCTGGCCGGTGGTCGCGTCTAACACAAGCAGAACCTCCCTCGGCTCGCCGGGCAGCTCTCTCTCTATCACGCGGTTTATCTTTTTTAACTCCTCCATCAGGTTCGTCTTTGTGTGGAGCCTGCCTGCGGTGTCTACTAAAAGATAGTCCGCCTCGCGCGCCCTGGCCGCAGCGATTGCGTCGAACACGACCGCGCCGGGGTCTGCGCCGCCCTTGTGGCGTATGACGTCCACGCCCGCCCTTTCGCCCCAGAGGACAAGCTGCTCCGCCGCCGCCGCCCGGAAGGTATCCGCCGCCGCGATGAGCGGACGCTTGCCTTCCGCCTTCATGTTCGCCGCCATCTTGCCTATCGTGGTGGTCTTGCCCACCCCGTTGACACCGATTACAAGGTACACGGCAAGGCTGTCGCCGCCCTTCAGCTCGCCCGCGTCTCTTTCTAAGATGGTCTTTATCTGTCCCTTTATCTCGGACTTCAGCAAATCCGCGTCCGTCAGCTCCTCGCGTTTGACCTTCTCCTGCACGCGGCTTATGATGCCGCGCGTGGTCTCCGCGCCCAGGTCGGAGAGCACCATCACCTCTTCGATGTCGTCTAAGAGCTGGGCGTCTATCTTCTTCTTGCCCTTGACCAGGTCCTCTATCCCGCCTACGAACTGGTCGCGGGTCTTTGCGAGCCCGGCCTTTAATTTGTCGAAGAAACCCAAAAGATTTCACCCCATCAATCTGTAGGGGCCGTACCCATGTGTCGGCCCTTATTGAATGTAGCTGCCCCATTCATGGGGCGCAGTTGACTTTATATTTCTAAAAGCGCCTGATAAATCAGGCAGCTACAATTAGATCCGAGATTGCCGCGTCGTCCCAAAAACCGGGACTCCTCGCAATGACATGCGAGTGCGGCCCTACTTCTTCAACTGGTACTCGCGCTCAGAGCCGTGCGGGTCGTGACACTTTGTGCATACGTCCCCGTGCGATGCGGGCATCTCGTCGTGGCATATATAGCAGAGCGCCGCGCCCTTAGCCGCCAGCTTGAAGGCGTGCTCGCCCGTCTTTGCATGGCAGTACGTGCAGTCCTGCACCGCTACCGGGCCGTGTACGAACTTGTGGTCGAGCATCCCCGCATGACACTTGTCGGTGATGCAGGAGTCTTTTGCGGACGCCGAACTCGCGGACGCAATTGCAGCAAACGTCGCAACCAACACCGCCATCAGCCCAGTTGCCCGCATGCGTTATATCTCCTCTGCAAGGATTTTAGCCGTGCGCCTCAACTCCTGCATCGCCCTGCCGCTGTTCGCACCGCGTTCGAGCAGTGTGACGAGGAAGTACCCGTCCTTGAGCGGGTGCACCAGCACCTTCGCCTCAGTAGAGCAGGAGATCATGGCCCTGACGGAGCCCTGCCCTGCGCTTCTAACGGCCTCGTTTACGAGGTTCAACAGTATCCCCTGGTGCGCGCCGAGGAGCCTTATGTCGTAGTCGGAACCGGGGAAGAACCAGTCTACCGACTCGCCCTCCCAGTCCACGAACACTGCCCCGACCGCGCCCGGCAGCCCCTTGACGGCCTCTTTTAGTATCTCCTTGAACACGCCTGGTCAGCCGAACAGCGAGAGTATCGCCAAAGTAAGAAGCCCGCCCAATATGGCGCCGAATACGACCTCGCGCCTTGAGTGTATGCCCATGGCCACCCTGCTGTGCGACACCATTACGGCCAACACAAAAACAAGCCCGCCGATGAGCGCGTTACCCGTAAGGAAGAACACAGCGACCCATATCGAGAACGCGACCGCCGAGTGTCCGCTCGGCATCCCGCCCCTGAGTGGTGTACCCTTCCCCAGAAACGCCTTGAAGAGTATCACGGAGATGACCACTGCTATAAGCGCGGCGAAGGCCACGTCCTCGCCCGCAGACTTAATTCGCTCTACCCCTTTTGTAACCGCTTCGGCGATATGCGGGTAGAGTATGAAGTAACCCAGCACCACCGCACCGAACGCAGACACGAACACGGCGCCGGCAGCGGTGTCTTTTGCGGCCTTTGCCATCGGGTGGTATGCCTCCGAGACCAAATCCACCACGGCCTCTATGGAGGTGTTCAGTATTTCGGTAATGAGCACAATGACTATGGCCAACGACAGCGCTACGAACTCCACCCGGTCCAGCCCGAAGAAAAGGCCGAGGAGCAGCACGAGCAGGGCCGACATAAAATGCCAGCGGAGGTGCCTCTGGGTGCGCGCCGCGTAGAGTATGCCGTCCACGGCCAGGTTCGCGCTCTCGTACCAGGTCTTCGGCTTCATGGTTGCTTCATCAGGGCGAAAAGCTTATCCTGGGCCCTCTCCATCTTCCGTCTTTCTGCGGCTGTGGCTTCGTGGTCGTAGCCCGCAAGGTGCAGTATGCCGTGCGCCAACAGGAATAACATCTCGTCGGCCAGCGTGTGTCCGCGCTCTGCGGCCTGTGCCAACGCCCTTGGCGCGGAGATTACCACGTCGCCCAGGGCCACGGGAGGGCCGTCCCATCCCGGTGCGCCTGCGAAAGACAGCACGTCCGTAGTCTTGTCCAGGCCCCGGTATGCGCGGTTCAGTTGGCGCATCTTCGTGTCGCCGGTGACAAGTACGCTAAGCTCCGCGCCTTCCAAGCTTAGAGAAGTGAGCGCCTTTTGGGCCGCCTTCCTCAGAAGCCCAGCCGGGACCCTTACCTTCCTCTGCGTGTTTGTGAGCCGTACCGCCAAGCTTCCTCTTTTCCCCGCCGGACGGGATGCCCATCCCCGGGTAGTCTATCCTGTAGTGGTATATACCCGCGAGCAGCACGTTCAGGCTCCTCGATATCTCGGTCAGGTCACGAAGCGTCAGGTCGCACTCGCTCAACTGCCCATCCTCGAAGAACCGCGCTATTATCTTGTCCACGAGTGCGGCTATCCTTTGCGGGGTCGGGTTATCGAGCACCCTCGACGCCGCCTCGACCGCGTCGGATAGCATAACGATGGCCGCGACTTTAGTCTGGGGCTTGGGGCCGGGATAACGGAACTCCTCCTCGCGCACCTGGGTCGGGTCTTCGGAGGCCGCCTTCGCTTTTTCGTAAAAATACGACATAAGCGAGCTGCCGTGGTGCTGCTGTATAATGTCCGATATCTGCGGCGGGAGCTTGTACTCCCTTGCCAGGTCGAGGCCGTCTTTTACGTGCGACGCTATGATGAGGCAGGACATGCTGGGCGTCAGGCGGTCGTGGCGGTTTTCACCCTTGGCCTGGTTCTCTATGAAGTATTCAGGCTTCTTTATCTTGCCTATGTCGTGGTAGTACGCGGCTACCCTCGCCATCAGAGGGTTCACGCCGACGGACTCCGCCGCCGCCTCGGCCAGGCTGCCTATTACGATGCTGTGGTGATAAGTGCCGGGCGAGGACACCATGAGGCTCTTGAGTAACGGGCGGTTCAGGTCGCTGTACTCAAGCAGGCTGATGTCCGTCACCACCTTGAATACGGATTCGAGCAACGGGAGCATGCCGGATACCAGGACCGCGGTCAGTATGCCGCCTATCGAGCCCGCCACTATGTCATATACCCCGGTCGAGGTGAAGAGCGAGTGCTTGTAGAGGTCTATGACTGCCACCGTGGCCATGTTGGCGAGCGACACGAACAGCCCTGCCTTGAGTAACGCGGAACGCTGTGTGCACCTGACCACGCTGAACGCGGCTATCATGCTCCCCACGAAGGAGTAGATGAAGAACAGAGACTCACCGCCCACGAGTATGCCTGCGAACACGCTCGTGATGAAAGAGCATACGATGCCTATGTGTATGTCGAACAGGAGAGTGGCGAGCATGGAGCCTGCGGCGATGGGTATGGCGAAGTAGCCCGTCCTTGCGCCGACGCCCTGCAGGTTGTCGGTGAAGGTTGAGAACATCTCCATCGAGAGCCTCGACAGCCCGACCGTCCCTACAAGTATCACGCATATCAGCAGGAGCTTCTGGAGGTCGGTGGTTATCTTCTTTTTGTAGCGGCGGATGTCCCTGTACAATATGTAGAGCGGAAGAGATACAATGCAGAAAAGGCCCGCGAGGGACTGTGCCGCCCCCCATACGCCCGCGCCCTTGAACACGTTCGTGTCCATCAGGAGCGCGGTGAGCGAGGCCGCGAGCGCAAGGCCCAGTATACCCTTCTTGACGCGCTCGGTCGTGACCGTCTTCTCAGGAGCAACCGCCGACTTCTGGATGTATATGGGTTTCGGCTGAGACTTTTTGGGCATGGCGCTTACCCTTGCCCGTTCACCTTTGAGACTTGACATCCGCCCCCTCGTATTTTTCGTAAGCCTTTACTATCTGCTGGACGAGCCTGTGCCTGACCACGTCCTTGTCGTTGAACCTGACGAACTTTATGCCCTTCACGCCGTGGAGAATCTTCATCACCTCTATGAGCCCGGAGGCCCTGCCTGCAGGGAGGTCGACCTGGGTTATGTCGCCCGTTACGACGGTCCTCGACCCGAAGCCCATCCTTGTCAGGAACATCTTCATCTGCTCGGCGGTTGTGTTCTGGGCCTCGTCCAATATGATGAACGAGTCGTTCAGCGTCCTGCCGCGCATGAAGGCGAGCGGGGCGACTTCTATAGTGCCGCGCTCCATCAGGCGGGCTATCTTCTCCGCGTCCATCATGTCGTAGAGCGCGTCGTAGAGCGGCCTCAGGTAAGGGTGCACCTTCTCCGCTATGTCGCCGGGCAGGAAGCCGAGCTTTTCCCCGGCCTCCACTGCGGGCCTCGCCAGTATGATGCGGTTGACCTCTTTTTTCATCAAGGCGGATACCGCCATCGCCATCGCAAGGTAGGTCTTGCCAGTGCCCGCAGGGCCTACCCCGAAGACAATGTCGTGCGCTTTTATCGCCTCTACGTAGTGTTTCTGGTTTTCGGTCTTGGGGCTTATGTGGCGCTTTTTGGCGGATACGGGGATGGCGTCCGAGAATATGTCCGCTATGGAGGCGTCGGGCTGGGCCTCGCCTGCGCGGAGTGCGAGCTTAACGTCCTCGTGCCTGAGTGCGTAGCCGTCGCCGACCAGCCCGGCAAGGTCTTTTATGACCCTCTCAGCTCGGATGACGGAGCCCTCCTCGCCCTCGATCGTCAGCCTGTGGCCGCGCGCCTTTATGTCTACGCCCGCGGACTGCTCGATGAAACGGAGGTTCTTGTCCAACTCGCCGAAGAGTAGCCTCAGGTCGCCGGTAGAGTCGAGCACAACCTCCCGCTTCGTGCTCTCTGACCTCTTCGGCCCGCCTCCGGACACGGCCCTCCCGCGTCTGACGGTCATGCCCTGACGCCCGTCACGCCGTGCGCCATGTCCTCAAGGCGCGCTATGCGCTCCTCCATCGGGGGGTGTGTCGAGAACAGGCTCGCCACCCCCCGCGCCGTGAAGGGGTTTACTATGAACATGTTTGCTGTGGCCGGGTTTGCCTGCATGGGGGCCGCCTCGACGCCCCGCTCCAGTTTCCTAAGCGCATTTGCCAGGCCCATCGGGTTGCCGCAGAGCTTTGCTCCGCCCTCGTCCGCCATGTACTCCCTCGACCTCGATATCGCAAGCTGTATGAGCATCGCGCCCAGAGGGGCGAGTATCATCATCGCTATCATCGCTACGGGGTTTCTGTCCTCGTCGTCCCTGCCTCCGAAGAACATGGCGAACCGCGCGAGCATCGTTATCGCAGCAGCCATCACGGAGGCTATGGTGCTGACCAATATGTCCCTGTGCCTTACATGCGAGAGCTCGTGCGCCATCACGCCTTCGAGTTCTGCTCTGCTCAAAAGCCTCAGTATCCCCTCGGTAGCCGCCACAGCCGCGTGCTCCGGGTCCCTGCCGGTGGCGAATGCGTTAGGGGAGCCGTCGGGTATTATATATACCTTCGGCATGGGCATACCTGCCTTCTGCACGAGGTTCCTTACTACGGAGTAAAGCTCCGGGGCCTCGGACTCTGTGACCTCTTTTGCGCGGTACATCTTCAGCACTATCTTGTCCGAGAACCAGTACGTGAACACGTTCATCAAAACGGCTATGACGAAGAAGGCGGACATGCCCTTCATGCCGCCCATCGCCTCGCCCAAGAGGACGAGGAGCGCCGTCATCATAGCCATCAACATCGCTGTCCTAAGTCGGTACATCTGAACGACCTCCGTTACCATTCTGTCATTGCGAGCGAAGCGAAGCAATCCCGGCTATATAAATCCAACTCCACATACTCGTAAAGAATTATAGCCAGAGATTGCCGCGTCGTCCCGCCAGGCGGGACTCCTCGCAATGACAATCCCTACCTTACTACATTCCCCCTCGTCTTAGGCTTGAGCCTCTCGGCCGCGAGCTTAGCCGCCTCGGACTCCGGGTATTTGGCGATGAGCGTGGTCAGCACCGCTTTTTCCTCGTCCGGCTTGCCGAGCGCATCATAGCTGTAACCCTTCTTGAGCATCGCGCCGGGGAGCTTGTTGCTTTCGGGGAAGTTGTCTATCACCTTCTGGAACTCCACCACTGCGTCTTCGTACCGGTGAAGGCTGTATAGCGACTCGCCCACCCAGTACTGCGCGTTGCCCGCGAACTCCGCGTCCGGGAAGGCGCGCAGGTAGTCCCTGAAGCCCTGTAGCGCAAGCTCGAAGCTGCCCTTCGTGTAGTCCAGGTATGCCGCCTGGTACACCTGTATCGGGTCGCCTACGGGCGGAGGGTTCGCGGCCTCCCCGCCTGCATTGCCCGCATCCGGCGCAGGGGTCGTGGCCTGACCATCCGTCGCCGCGCCTGTCGTTCCTGCCGCGCCCTGCCCCGCCTGAGCGGCCTCGATGGCAGAGAGCTTCTGGAGGAGAGTCGCCTTCAGCGCGTCGAGCTTTGCGTTCGTTGTCTCTATGTCGTGTCTGAGTTCGTCTATCTGGCCGCCGAAGCTGGCCGTCTCGCCGCCCGTGGACATCCTGCTGCCCAGGTCGGCCTGGTTTCTTTTTATGACTGCCATGTCGGCGCCCATGTCCTTGACGTCCTTCTCCATTGCTGCGAGCCTGTCGGCAGCGTCCTTGCCGTTTTTAGTCTGGGCCTTCAGCGAGAAGTTTATGTCGTCAAGGTTGCCGTTCATCTCCCTCATCTTTGAGTTTATGGAGGAGGTCTGCCGCTCCATGTCCTGCAGCTGTCCGCTGGTGGCGCAGCCGGAGAGCACCAGCAGGGCGGCTATCAATAATAATATGCAAGGTTTATATGTTTTCAATGTTGTCCCGTGTTTTAGTTAAGGGCTTCATAACTCCCCCTCCCCCCTCTTATCTTAAGAGGGGGTTTAGGGGGGTTATTGCTTACTGCTGCACCACGAAATGCGCACGCCTGTTCTTCGCCCATGCCGCTTCGTCATGGCCTTCGTCTTGCGGCTTGCTCTTCCCGTAGCTTAAAGTCTTCATCTTCGATGCGTCTATGCCCAGGGACACCATGTAGTCCATGGCGGCCTTCGAGCGCCTTTCGCCTAAGGCCAGGTTATACTCCACCGTGCCGCGCTCGTCGCAGTGGCCTTCTATTACTACCATGTACTTGGGGTTGGCTTTCATCCATGCTGCGTTCTTCTGGAGCGTCGCGGCCTCGCCCGACTTTATGTCGTACTTGTCGAAATCGAAGTACACGTCGACAAGCGCCTTCTCCGGCCTGACGGATACCGGCTCTGGTACCTCCGACCCGGTGGGCGGCGCCTCTTTCTGCGTGCGCTCCTTGCCCTCATCCGTGCCCTTGGTGGTATCCGCTGGCTGCTGGGTCCCTATACCCCCGGTGCCCTTCTCCTGCTTCTTCGCGCAGCCGTACGGTCCAACCGCCACAAATGCCGCAACCGCCAGCGTCAACAAAAAGTACCTGAAAATCTTCACGGCTTTACCCCCTTTCGATTAACCTGCTTGAACTACGATTATAAAACCGTCCCTGGGAACAGCGTACACCCCCTTTCAAAACATCTTTAATTATAACATAAACCCTTTAAAACCATCCTAATTAATGCGCCCGGTTATTCGGTGGGCCTCGGAGACCAGGCCGGGGTCTGTGCGGCGCCCGGTATGTTCAACCGCACCGCGTTTGCCCCGTTTGTGTCCATGGTGTAGAGGGCCTTCTCCCCGCTCCTCGTCGAGCTGAATACAATGTGCTTTGCGTCCGGCGACCATGACGGGTTCTCGTTGTGCCCGGCCTTGTACGTCAGGCGTATCGTGCCCCCGCCGCTTGCGTCCATAAGGTATATGTTGAACAGCCCGTTCTCGCGGCTGACGTATGCAATCTTGTCGCCCGAGGGCGACCACGCGGGCGAGGCGTTGTACTTGCCCTCGTAGGTCAGGCGGCGTACGTACCCGCCCTCCGAGTCCATCACGTATATCTGGGGCGAACCCGCCCGGTCCGAGTTAAACGCTATCTCGCGCCCGCTGGGCGACCATGTCGGCGAGGTGTCTATCCCGGCGCTGAACGTGAGCCTTTTCAAATCCGTACCGTCCCTGCGCATCGAGTATATCTCGGAGTTACCGTCCTTGCTTAGCGAGACCGCTATCCTCTGCCCGTCTGGCGACCAGGACGCGGCGGTGTTCAGCCCGTTGTAAAAAGACAGTATCCCCCGGCTCTTTCCGGTCGCGCTGACCCACCACAGGTCGGGGTTCATCCGCCTGTACGAGGTATACGTGATGTAGTTCCCGCTGGGCGACCAGCCGGGCAGCAGGCACATGGACTCGTCCCTGGTCATACGGTACACGTTATGTCCGTCGTAGTCGCACAGGTAGAGCTCGTACTTGCTGGTCATGTCGGACACGAATGCGATCCTCGTCTCGCATATCCCTTTGTCGCCGGTGAGCTGGAATATGACGTCGTCCGCCATCTGGTGTACCTTCTGGCGCATTACCCTGAGCGCGTCGGGGTATTTCTTGGCCATGACCTCCGTGCCCGTCTTCGCGTCCACCACCCGGCAGGTCACCTGTATCTCGCGGCCGTCGGTGGTGTAGAAGCCCTGGGCCACGTAGTCCACGTCGAGCGAGGCCCATGCCTTCGGGTCGCCCTTGACCTCGTGTACGCGCCTGGGCTCGAACTGCCCGGAGAACTTAAGGTCGGCCGCGAGTATCTCCGGCATGGCTATATCGCGGGCCTCCTTGTCGATGAACTCCGTCTCCCTGATGAAGTCCGGGATGAGCACCACTACCTTTGTGGCGGCCTTCTGCGAGGTGATATTTATCTGGGCCTCGCCCCCGGCCGTATCCTCGCAATAGCCCGGCCCCGCAAACATAAAGGCGGCGGAGATTACAGAAACGAACAGGGCTATTTTATTTATATGCATAACTATCCGCTGGTCTCGGGGATGAAGGTATAGTGTATGCCAAGCGTGTCGCCCGCAAAACCCGCAGGCAGCGGTGGCATGGGGCTTGCGTCCGTCACCGCGCTTATGGCAGAACGGTCGAGGAACGCTATCCCTGAGCTTGTCTCCACGGTCACGTCTTTTATCCTGCCCTTCCTGTCTATCCTGAAGAATATGACGGCCTTTGGCTTCGCCTTGCCCATGAGAGCCGGAGGACGCCATTTTTCCCGAACTTTCTTCTCTATCAACTTTATATACCAAGCGTCCGGGAACGGGATGCCGCCGTCGTAGCTTATCGGCCCGGCCTCCACCCCTTCCTTCCCGCCTCCGGTCGGCCCCTGGCCCGGCCCTACCGGGGCCTGCGGCTTTGCTGGCACGGGTTCCGGCTTTTTGTTAGGAGAAGGCTTCTCGGTCGGCTTGACCGCGACCTTCACCTCTTCTTTCGGAGGCTCCTTTACCGCGTGCTTCTCCGGCTCCCTGACCTCCTGGGACTCGCCACCTCCGCCCATCGGCCCGGGCGGCAGCGTGGTCATGGTGATGCTGTACATCACCACTTCCTTGGGCCTTAAGTGTAAAAGCCCCGGAAGGTATATGTATGCGGCGAGTCCAAGGGCGTGGGCCGCCAGCGAAACGGCTGCATAAAGCGGCAACCTGGAGCGGCGCTCCCTGTCCGTCTCTGCAACGCGTTTATCCCGGTCCCCTTGGGGGGCCTTGCCCTTGATCCGCCGTGAGGCGCTGCTGTTCATAAAAGGCACACCAGAGAAAGCCCCCCTATGGCTTGGGTGTCGTTAATTTTCCCACAGTCGTTCTTAATTGTCAAGCATTTGCGGCGCGTGGGGCGGGGTGTTTGAGGCGTCTCCTCCTGACCAGCTTCTCTATCTCCACCGCTATGAAAACGACAGAGGAGAGCGCCAACGTCAGCCCCAGTTCCGGCAGGGTCAGAGGCTGGGTCTTGAACACTGCGTTCAGGGCTGGTATATACAGTGTGGCCATCTGGAGGACGAAGGTCAGTATCACCGAGAATAAAAGCGGCTTGTTGGTCATAAGCCCTTGCGTAAAAAGAGATTCCCGCTCTGAGCGTATGGCAAGCACGTGCCCCATCTGCGACAGGCAGAGCACCGTAAACACCATGCTCTGCCAGTGCGCGTCGCCGGTGGTATACGCCCATGCCTGCGTGAGGATGGTCACCGCGCCCATCAAAAATCCGACCCATAGTATATGCGCGCCCAACCCGTGCGCGAACACGCTTTCGTCCGGCGGCCTCGGCGGGGACCTCATCAGGTCTTTTTCCTCCGGCTCTACCGCGAGCGAAAGGCCCGGCAGGCCGTCCGTGACCAGGTTTATCCACAGGATGTGTATGGGCAGTAGCGGCAGGGGCAACCCGAAGAACGGGGCCAGGAAGAGCGTCCATATCTCGCCTGAGTTGCTCGCCATCATGTACTTTATGAACTTCCTTATATTGAAGTAAATCCTGCGGCCTTCCCTGACCGCGTTTACTATAGTGGCGAAGTTGTCGTCCAGGAGCACCATGTCCGAGGCCTCCTTGGCTACGTCCGTGCCGGTAAGCCCCATAGCGACGCCTATGTCCGCACGCTTGAGCGCGGGGGCGTCGTTCACCCCGTCCCCGGTCATGGCCACGAACTGCCCCCTGTCCTTGAGGGCCTGTACTATCTTCAGCTTCTGCTCAGGGGCCACCCGTGCGTAGACCCTTATCCGCTCGACCCTTTCCTCGAACTCCTTAAGCGAAAGCCGGTCGAGGGCGTGGCCGGTCATCACCTCGTGCGCGCCCTCGTGTATGCCCAGGTCCCTTGCGATGCGCACGGCGGTGACGGGGTGGTCGCCGGTTATCATCACGGTCTTTATACCTGCGGCGGCGCACATGGCCACGGCCTCTTTCGCCCCCTCCCTCGGCGGGTCCATCATCCCTGCAAGGCCCAGAAAAGTTATGCCGCTCTCCAACTCAGGCCCGAAGACCTCCGGCAATACCTCGAACCTCCTGAGCCCGAAGGCCAGCACCCTGTAGCCCTCGGAGGCCATCTTCTCCCCGGCCCTGTCTACGGAAACGCTGTCAAGTGGCACCGTACCCACGTCCGTGAGCATTCCGGTGGACGCGGCGGAGACCGCCTCGACCGCCCCTTTAGTGAACATCACATACCCGCCGTCCGGGTCCGCGTGCAGCGTGCTCATCATTTTCCTGTCCGAGTCGAACGGGGCCTCGGCCATCCTCGGGAAGATACGTCCGATGGCGTGGCTTTCGAACCCAGCACCCCTTGCCGCAACGAAGAGCGCCTTTTCGGTGGGGTCGCCTATGATGGAGCCGTCCTCGCCCGGCCTCGCATCGTTGTTGAGCGCCATGGCACGGCATAGCAGCCCAACCGCGCCGACCGGGTTCTCCGGCGGCCATGCGTGCTCCCTGCCCGCAGCATGGTAGGCCTTGACCTCCATGACGTTCTTCGTGAGCGTGCCTGTCTTGTCGGTGCAGATGTACGTGACAGAGCCCAGGGTCTCTACCGCGGGGAGCCTTCTGATGAGCGCGTTCTTCCTTACCATCCTGCCCGCGCCGAGCGCGAGCGATATGGTCACTACGGCGGGCAGGGCCTCCGGTATGGCGGCTACGGCGAGGCTCACTGCCGTGAGGAACATCAGCACGACCGGCTCGCCCCGGATAAGCCCCGCGACGAATATCACCGCGCAGATTGCGAGCACCGCGAGCGATAGCTTCTTCCCGAATGACGCGAGCCTCTTCTGGAGCGGGGTCTTGTCCCGCTCGTCCTTCGATATGAGGTGTGCTATCCTGCCGAGCTCGGTATCCATACCGGTCGCGCACACGACGCCGGTACCCCTGCCGTAGGTCACCTTCGAGCCCCTGTAAGCCATGCACGCGCGATCCCCGACAGGGGCGTCCGGCTCGAACACCGCATTGGCGGACTTCTCCACTACTACGGACTCGCCCGTCAAGGCCGACTCGTCAACCTTCATGCTTGCGGCCTCTATGAGCCTTACGTCCGCGGACACCACCTGGCCCGCCTCTAACAGTACCAGGTCGCCGGGCACTACCTCGGAAGACGAAAGCCTCAGTGCGTAGCCATCACGGACGACCACGGCCTCCGGCGACGCAAGCTCCCTCAGCGCCTCCATCGCCCTCTCGGCGCGGTACTCCTGCACGAAGCCGATGACTGCGTTCATTATCACGATGACCACGATGGCTATGGTGTCCGCGGCCTCGCCGACCACGCCGGACACGACGGAGGCAGCGACCAGCACGAGTATCATGAAGTCCTTGAACTGGTCGAAGAACATGCCTATTGGAGTGCGTTTTTTGCCTTCGGTGAGTACGTTGGGGCCGTGCCGCTCCAGGCTGGACGCGGCCTCGTGCGTGCTCAGGCCAAGGCGGGTGTCTGAGCCGAGCCGCTTCGCGGCATCAGCAGCGCTTAAGGTGTGCCAGGGCGCGGGGGTTTCCATAGGTTAAGTATCACGGATGGATGCCGGTACGTCAAGGGCGGTCAGTGGCCCTTGAACAGAAAGACTATCCTGAGGGTTTTCAGCATTATCAGGACGTCCAGCAGGATGGACATGTTCTTGACATAATAGAGGTCGTAACAAAGCTTCTCCGCCGATTCCTCCTTCGTTGCCGCATACTCGTACATCACTTGGGCCCAGCCTGTCAGGCCCGGCTTCACCATCAACCTGTGGGTGTACGCGGGTATGGACTCTTCGAGCTCCCTGACAAATACCTCCCTTTCCGGCCTGGGCCCGACGAAGCTCATCTCGCCCTTGATCACGTTGATGAGCTGAGGCAGCTCGTCTATGCGGAGCTTCCTGAGCACGCCGCCGACCCTCGTCGTCCTCGGGTCGTCCTTCGAGGCCCATACCGCCCCTGTGTGCCTCTCTGCATCCATGACCATCGTCCTGAACTTGTATATGGTGAACCTCCCGTAGTTGCGGCCCAGCCTTTCCTGCCGGTACAGGACGTCGCCTTTCGAGTCGAGCCTTATCAATATGGCGGCCAGCAGCATTAAGGGCATGGTTGCCAGGAAGAGGGCCACCGAGAGGATTATGTCGGCAAACCTTTTTGTGTTGTAGAACAGCAGCCGCTGATTTGACAGGGCCGAATAGAGCAGCCATTCGTCGTTCAGGAGTTTGACCGGGAGCTTGCCGGTGATGCCCTCGTATACAGTGGGCATGTCCACCACCCTTATATCGCGGTAGTGGCACTTGATGAGCGTCCCTATCAGTTCGTCGCTCTTCCTGTCGGTCACGCATAGCACTATCATGTCTATGCCCATATCGCGCGTCAGCTTCGCGATGTCGGCGGTCCCGCCCAACACCGGCACGCCCATGACTGACTCGCCATGTTTTTCCGGGTCGTCGTCCACAAACCCTACCACCCACAACCCGCAGTTCGGGTTGGACATTATGACGTCCAACAGGCCTTGGCCTGACTTGCCCGCGCCCACGAGCAGGACCCGGCTCCTCTTGTGTACGGCGGAGCGGTCGTACGAGTAATACGCCCTTGCCAGGGCGCAGAAAAGGAAGACGGCCCCGCTGTATATCAGCAGGATGCCCCTGCCGATGTATGCGACCTTCGCGTAAAACAGTATCATGGAAAACAGCATGCCGAAGAAACATGCGGACATTATATACAGGAACTGCTCAGGCCTCCTGTAGTCCTTGTTGACATTGTACAGGTCGGCGATAAAGAAGCAGGCCATGAACACCACACCCTGCAGGAAGAAGGTCGGCAGGTTCTCCATCACAAAGCGGTGGGCCTGGCCGGGGTCGAAGCGCAGGTACGACGCCAGCACGGGCGTAACGGCAAGGACGATTATGTCACTTACCGTAAAAAGCACCTGCTTCCTTAAAAGCGGCCTCCCGAAGAGCCTGATCATCCTATGCCCTCAACCTCACTGCTATCCTCGTGCCAGAGTAAACTGCCTCAGCCTCGATGCAAGCTTCCTGATGATTATGGCCGGGGATGCACACATGCCGTTATGTTTCCAAGCCCTGTAGCATTCCACGTTCTGCCTGGCAATGTTGAGGAGGCTTCTGTTGCTTGCGCCACCTACTCTCATCTTGACCAGCACCCTTGGGATATACGCAGTGGAAACCCTGTGCTTCCTGATGAACCTGAGCATGAGTTCGTAGTCTGCGGCCAACGAGAAGCCCGGGTCGAACAGGCCGTACCTCTCATACGCCTGCCTTCTGACAAAGAAGGAGGGGTGCGGCGGGCTCCAGCCCTTCTCGAACAACCCGTCCTTGTACGCCTCCGAGACCCAGCGCCTCACCACCCTTCCAAGGCCCTTGTCCATGTATACGAGGTCGCCGTAGCAACTCTCGACCTTCTTTTCCACAAACACGGCAGCTACGTCGGTGAGCACGTCCCGGTCATAGTATACGTCGTCCGAGTTCAGTATGCCGACTACTTCGCCGGTCGCCATGCCTATCCCTTTGTTCATGGCGTCATAGATACCCCTGTCCGGCCCGCTCGTCCACCTGGCAACCCCCCTGTCCGCATAACGCTCGATTATGTCTACCGTGCCGTCGGTGGAGCCTCCGTCGACTATTATGTATTCCACGTCCTCGTGCGTCTGCCCGAGTACGCTTTTTATTGTGTCCTCTATCGTGGCCGCCGAGTTGTATGAGACGGTGATGATCGAGAGCTTCATGTTCATGCCGGGCTATTACCTTCTTTGCTCTTGTTATCAAGCAGGCAGTGTATCACAGAAGCATATAACACTGCCGGTATTGCGCTCCTGTTGACAAGAAAGTGCTCGGACGAAATATTGCACACAGCGAAAGCCACCAGGGGCACGATATAATATTCAGCGAACCGCGGGTCTGTCCTTCCGGCCTTTCTCCGTACGTCCACGACAAGGGTCAGGAGGGTGCCCATAAAAAATAACATGCCCAGTATCCCGCTGTCCAGGAGTATCCTGATAAACGAGCCGTCGTACCAGAGCATGTTGCTCACGCCGGGACCGAGTCCGAGCAGGTACAACGATTTGCCCTTGAAAACATCGAACATCTCCGCTTGTTTAAACAAGCGGCTCGACGCGCTCTGGTCGGCGGAAAAGCCCATACTGAAAGCCCTCTCAACCTGCCTGATCCCCATATCCACCAACCCGACCTGATAAATATAGTACACCCCCGCCATTATCAAGGCGATGGATATCGCCGGATACAGGAAACCCTTTGAACCGAAGTACCGATAAATCAAAACCCTGCTCGTATATAAATACATGAGGGCGGCCGCAATGGCTATGACGGGCGCCCTCGACCCAGTCAGGAAAACCGCCGCCAAAAGCGCCAGCATAACCGCGCTGCCAATAAAGAACTTTATCCCCGAAAACCGCTTTTCGAAGTACATATAAACGACGATAAAACCGGTCGCCAGATACGTGCCCAGCACATGCCCGCCGCCTTCCGAAAAGGGGAAATCCGGCCGCATGGACATGTAATAGCCGGTGTGTGCGCTGAACAAGGAGACGTAGTAGAAGGTATATGCCACAACTATAAATAAAGAAAGGGCCAATGCCTTTAATATGCCGTTCAACTGGCCGTCGGAGAAGCCGGCGTTTCTCACTATGTAATAAAGCAGGAACACCAGCAGATATTTGTAAATGAAACCAGCAGATACGAGGTAGTCCACTTCGACCGGGTTGAACAGCCAGCTGTAAGAAGTGCTCGCCATAAGACACATTAAAAAGCCGAGAGACAACAGGCTTGGCCGCAGCAAGCGTGCGCCGCCTGCAACGCGCATTGCAAATACGCAAGCCATCGCCCAGAAAATTATGTCCGTGGGCCTGAAGTCGCCAATAACCCTCAGGTCAAAAGAATTGGCGACCGCCAGCGACAACGCCAGGAAGTAAAGGAGCTTTTTCAGTAAGGAACTGTCTTCCACCTGCATCATGTCACTACCCGTAAAATAAACTTATGGGTTTCCGCCACGGATTTTTGCCAGGAAAACATCTCTCGTATCAATTTCACCGCCCTCTGGGCCAGCCTTTCTTTTTCGGCCTCGCTTAGGTTGACGTGTTTCTCTATGGACCTTGCCAGTTTCACCGGGTCAATCCCAAAGATTATCTCGCCTACGTCGTTATCTTCTATCAGGCTGTTTATATTGCGCAGGTCTCCTGAAACGACCGGCTTTCCGCAGGCAAGGTACTCAAAAATTTTCAAAGGCGACCGAAGATGGAAGCTGTTGTAATCGTCACCTGTTCCGGGCGCCACACACACGTCGAACGAACTTATGTAAAACGGGACTAACCGGTAATCCTGGGGCCCGGTAAATAATACAACGTCTTCCAGGCCCATCGCCCTTGCCTTGTCCTTATACCTTTCAACATCGCCACCGCCTACAACCACGGCCCTGATGTCATCCCTGGCCGACGCCAGGATGCCGACCGCTTCTATAAGCGTATCCACGCCCTGCCATGGATGCAGGTGTCCGACAAAGCCGACGTATTTCAGACGGTCATCGTACTTGTATGCGATCTTTTCCTTGAACGCGGACGGCGGATACTCCTTGAACATGTCGGTGTTGGCCCCGTTTGATACGACTGCGATTGGGACGGCACTTCTGACTACTGACCTCAGCTGTTCTTGCAGAATATCGCTTATGGCAATTATACCCGCAACATTATTTAGATAAAGGGCCTCAATTTTATTGATAAAGGAGCTTGCAAAACCGTTGGCTTTATAGTTCACATAGTTCAGGCTGTTGACCTCGCTCACTACCTTTATTCTCAACAGCCGGAGCAGTATTATAGCAGGGCACAGGACGGGCGTGTAGCGGGTGTAAACTACATCGGGCCGTCTGCTTCTCTCGCTATAATAAAACATGTACAACAAGGAAACAATGAGCGTCATCGGATATATTATCCTGTGCATCAGCCTGTTTTTCGGAGAATAAACAAAAAGTCTCTCTATCTCTTCGCCCAGGTTTTCGGTTATCACCCTTTTGTCAACCCGGGGGCCTATGAACTTGATGCGATACTCCCCTGTCGCCGCAAGGCCGTTCACTATCTCCCTGGTATGCGTCAGCTCGGCGGAATAACAACCGAACCTGGCCTGGGTCATATACCATAATACGATGCGTCTTTTTGGCTCCATACGATTTTGCATGACAATCAAATCTCGTGTCTTTTGCTTGACACCGTCCAGAAGTCCGGACACAGCCAGAGCAGGCAGACTCCTGGAAACAGGTTGAAATATCTGTGGAGAAACTGACACCCTATCCTGTCTATGAAAGGCGCGGTGTAGATGGCCCTTTCAAAATCAAACCCCGTGTAATTCAGCAGAGCCCTGATGCCGTCGTCCGAGAAACTGTACAGGTGACCGGGGTGGCCGCCGAAGTAATCCCGCCTAAGCCTCCATATCCCCATGTCTTCCAAAGGAAGCCCTAATATCAGCACGCCTCCCGGCCTGACAAGCCTGTTCGCTTCCCTCAGAAGGGCGACAGGGTTTTCCACGTGCTCAAGGACGTGCGACATGAACACGGTGTCGAAGCTGCCGTCGGGAAAATCCAGCGGACCGTTTGCGTCTATCACTACGGCGGTGAGCCCCTTCCTCCTGCACTCTTCGACGTTCACCTCCGCAATGTCGGCCCCGACAGAGCCCTTCGGAAAATGCTGGAGATAGCCCCCGTCCGCGCAGCCTATATCCAGGACCCTGCCTTTGGCGTACGGCAGCACAAGTGAAAAAGAACCCCGGAAATCGGCCTTCTTTCCGAGTGAATAGTGCTCCCTGCATATCTGCTCTTTTCCCGCCATGTCCGCGCCCCGGTATTAAAAGTTGCTCAATATCTTGAAATCCCGCTGCCATGAACGGCGAAAGAGCCACGCAGACAACCCTAAAGTCGCGCAGAATATCAGCAGGGTGGCGGCGGCATAAGGATAACCGAACCTCCCTTTCAGCAGGAGGGCATGGCTCAGGCTGACAACCACGGACGTGACGGCCAGTATCGTCCAGGCGGCCAGGAAGGACCGAAGCGGGAACACCCATCGGCGGAAGGAGCGTCCGACGTATATCATCCAAAATGCGTAGAACGAGTACGCCGCGAAGGTAGAAATTCCCGCCCCGACCAGGCCGATGCGCGGGATGAGCGTCAAACAAAGAAGTGCGTAGACCGCCACGGAGGCGACGTATATATAAAGCATCGCGGTAGTCTTTTTGGCGACATGAAAGGCCGTTGCGCCGAGGTCCCCCATGATCGAGACATACACCCCGAGGCCGATCCATATTATCGCATCAACCCCGTCCCAGTATGCGGGAGATACGAGCCACCTCATCAGCCACACCCTCATGACCACAAATACCGCGACTACGGGAAGACCCGCCCAGGCGAATGCGCGGAAGGTGTTCGACATGACGTCCTCGCCCTGGCTTTTAGCCTTGGCCGACTGTTGGTATATAATAGGGACCATCAAAGTCCCGAATGAGCCGCCAAGCAACTGGAACAGGGCGGCGCTCACCTGATATGTAGCGACATAGGTGCCTGTCGCCGCCGCACCCATGAATGAGTTCACAAAGTATCTGCCGCTTAGCGACAGCGCCCATATGCAGGCCGCGACGCCGACCCAGGGCATGGAATACCGTATCACCGTCCCTGCGTATTCCCTGTCCGGCATGGTAAGCTTAAACGGGGAAACGCTACCGTAGCCTTTCATAACCAGCATCCCCGCCACTCCCGTTATGATCGAGGCGGAAGCGTAGCCAAGCACGAATGAATTTACATCGGGCCGCCAGAGAAGACATGCCGCCACCGCCCCGGCCGGCTTGAGCCAAGCCTCAGTCACAAGCAATATAACCCGCCCTTTTCTCCTGCGGCTGGTATTGAGGAGGAGCTGGGCCATGTTAAGGAATGCAAGGAAGAAAAAATAAACGGGCATTATCCCGTACACAAGCCAGTGGCTCCCTCTGAGGCTGCCCAGCGCGGCCACCGCAAGGACGTAAGTCAGCCCCACCACCAAGGCGACGCCCACCTGCAAACGCCATACGAGCGCGAGAAGCCTGTCGAGCTGCTCCTGCCCTCCCCCGTCATGGTAGAAGCGGTTGAGCGCCTGGCCCAGCGGGTTCGCCAGGAGCATAACCCCAAGTCCCACGGCATTGATAAAAAGCCAGGACAGGCCATATACCTCTTTCGGGAACAAGCCTGTCAGTACCCTGATGGCGACAAGCCCGGCCAACGCGGTCAATGACTGCCCCAGCATGAGCCAGAATGCCTCGCGCCCTATCCTGTCCCAGATCTTATCAAATGGTTTCACTGGCTGCAGTTTATCACCTACGGTTTTCTGCATTCTATGGCAACAGCATCTGCAAACCTTTCAAGGGACTCGACATCCTTAAAGGCATTGTCGGTCGAATCGTTGTACTCGCACCTTCTTATGTCGGTAAAACCTGCGAGTTCCAACTCATTCTTAAGAGATTTGTAATCCCACATCCATAGGTGCAGGCTGTTTCCCAAATACGCAGTCAGAAACGTCCTAAAGGTCCGCTGACGCTTCTCCTTGCCAAGCAGGGTTGCACGCATGAAATTCTCCGCCGCATCATGTTCACCGCATTCGACGTAAACCCTTGCGGCTATCTCTAAATCAGGGACCACCAAACGGAAAATTCCCCTCGGGCCGAGTATCACAAACGTGTTTTTAATGGCAGTCCTGCATTCCTCCAGAGAAAGGTGTTCCAGGACATGGCATGCATAGGCTCCGTTGCAGCTGTTGGGCGGCACCGGCAAACCTTTGACGATATCTCCATATCTTACATTTTCAGGAAACCTCTCCTTGTTTTTTGTATATATTCTGCCCAAAATCGGAATTCTTTCAAAATACAGCGTTGGTGAAGAGTCGAAATTCAGCCATGCTTCGGGAGAATTATGTCCGCACCCATATTGGACGTACAGCTTGTTCATGATCACCCTGCCTGGTCAACTCGGTCCATTATTATCCCCTGTGCTTTAAGCATGCCCACGATGGCCTCTACGCACTCCTCGACGGACGCCGTGGCCGTGTCGAGGGTTATCTCCGGGGCCTCCGGCGGCTCGTAGGGCGCGGACACGCCGGTGAACCCCTGCACCTTGCCCTCGCGCGCCTTCTTGTATATGCCCTTCACGTCTCTGCCCTCGCAGACATCGAGGCTGCAGTCGCAGTAGACCTCGATGAAGTTGCCGTCCCCCACAAGCGCCCTCACCCACGCCCTGTCCTTCCGGTACGGCGATATGAACGCGGTAATGGCTATAACCCCCGCCTCCAGAAAGAGCTTCACCATCTCGCCTATCCTGCGTATGTTCTCGGTGCGGTCCTCGGGCGAGAAGCCCAGGTCCCGGTTCAGGCCGTGCCTCACGTTGTCCCCGTCGAATACGTAAGAGCGGCAGCTCATGTCGTAGAGCCTCTCCTCGACCGCGTGGGCCAGTGTGGACTTCCCGGCCCCGGACAGCCCCGTGAACCAGAGCGCCACGCTCTTGTGGCCGTTTTGCTCTTCCCTGTGCCGCCTCGTGATGGCCGCATGGTGCCAGTGCAGGTTGTTCTTGCTTGCGTCCGTCATCCTGCCTTTCCCCTGAAATATTCAGCCGTATCCCTTATGCCGTCGGGGAGGGAAACCTGCGGCTCCCAGCCCAGCACCCGTTTTATGAGCGCGCAGTCCACCACGCTTCTTTTCTGCTCGCCCAACTTTGCAGGGCCGTGCTCCTTGCCGCCCTTGTACCCGGTCTCGGCCTTTATCACCTCGTAAAGCCCGTTGACCGACTCCTCCACGCCCGTCCCCACGTTCAGATAGCCGACGTAGCCGCTGTTGACGGCAAGCAGGTTTGCGCGCACCACGTCGCCCACGTAAACGTAGTCTCGGGTCTGCTCCCCGTCCCCGTTTACGGTCGGGGTCTCGCCTAAAAGCAGCTTCCCGGTGAATATGGCCACTACGCCCGCCTCGCCGTGCGGGTCCTGCCTCGGACCGTACACGTTCGAGTACCGGAGCGCGGCGTAGCTTAATGAAAATGCGGTGTGGTAGTAATAGAGGTAGTGCTCGACCGCGAGCTTGGCCACGCCGTAAGGGCTGAGCGGCCTGACAGGGTGTGTCTCGTTGGCTGGGAAGGCCTCCTGCTCTCCGTATACCGCGCCGCCTGAAGAGGCGAACACGAACCTCTTTACGCCGTGTTTGATGGACAGCTGCAGGAGGTTCAGGGTGCCTGCAATGTTCACATCCGCGTCGTAGCGGGGGTCGTCTACAGAGTTTCTGACGCTCACCTGCGCCGCGTGGTGGACTACCACATCCGGGCGCTCGGTATCGAATATATCCGCGAGCGCCGCGTCACGGATGTCCGCCTTGTGGAACGTGGCGCGCGGGTTTACGTTTTCGGGCTTGCCAGATGACAGGTTGTCGACTACGGCCACGCGACTACCCTGACCGACCAGCGCGTCAACAATATGCGATGCTATAAATCCGGCTCCGCCGGTGACAAGTACCTTCATTTCGCCCCTCATTTAAAAGACCAAAACCGTTTGATTATAACAGGTTTAGGCCGGTTTAGTCAATTAAATAAAAGGAGCTCGGGTGGCCGCTACCTGCCGCTCGCCAGATTGAGTGCGCCGCCCGCGAGTATCATGTCCTTGTCCCTCTCCGAGAAAAGCTGTGCGACCACGGGTATGCCCACGCCTTTGGTCTTGTTGGTCAGCTTGGGCTTCATCACGTCCGTGATGTCCAGCACCAACTCGTCGCCCTGCTCGACACGGTCGTAGTCAGTCGCGTCCTTGAACGTAAGCGGGAGTATCCCGAAGTTCACCAGGTTTGCAAGGTGTATCCTCGCAAATGACTTGGTTATCACGGCCTTCACGCCCAGGTACATCGGCGCAAGGGCCGCGTGCTCGCGCGAGCTGCCCTGCCCGTAGTTCTCGCCGCCTATCACGAACCCGCCGCCAAGCTCCTTGGCGCGCTTCGGGAAGGTCGGGTCCACCGCCTCGAACACGAACTCCGATATCTTCGGGAGGTTAGACCGGAGCGGGAGTATCTTCGCGCCCGCAGGCATTATGTGGTCGGTGGTTATGTTGTCGCCGGTCTTAAGCAAGGCGACGCCGGTGAGAGTGCTGCCTGGCCTTTCCTTCCTCGGCAGGGGCGCTATGTTCGGCCCGCGCATAACCTCCACCTTGGCCGCTTCTTCCGGCGCGAGCGGCGGTATTATCATGGCGTCGTCCGCCGCGAAAGACTTGGGCATCTTCACCACCACGGGCGGTATGCCGAGGGTGCGCGGGTCTGTCAACTCGCCCGTCAGGGCAGCAGCCGCGCATGTCTCAGGGGATGCGAGTATCACGCTTGCCGACTTTGTCCCGGAGCGGCCCTCGAAGTTCCTGTTGAACGAACGGACGGTAACGCCGTTAGTCGGAGGCGCGAAGCCCATGCCGATGCACGGGCCGCAGCCGGATTCGAGTATCCTCGCGCCCGCGTTAATCATATCGCCGAGCCCGCTTGACGCGGTTATCATAGCCAGTACCTGCCTGGAGCCGGGCGATATGCCGAGCGAGAGGCCGGGGTTCACCCGACGACCCTTGAGCATGCCCGCCACGGTCATCAAATCTTTATATGACGAGTTGGTGCAGGAGCCGATAGCCACCTGCTGCACCTTCATACCCTTCACGTCTGACACCTTGACCACCTTGTCCGGCATGTGCGGCATGGCTACCATAGGTTCGAGCGTGCCCAGGTCAATATCAATCACCTCGTCGTAGTTTGCGGTCTTGTCGGCCACGAGCCTCTTCCATGCGCTTTCTCTTCCCTGGGCCTTGAGGAACTTCTTCGTTACCGCGTCCGAAGGAAATACGGACGTAGTAGCGCCAAGCTCCGCGCCCATGTTGGTGATTGTGGCGCGCGCGGGCACGTCGAGGGTCTCGATGCCCGGCCCGAAATACTCGAAGACGCAGCCGACCCCGCCCTTCACGGTCTTCTGCCTCAGTACTTCTAATATCACGTCCTTCGCGGACACGAACGCCTGCAACTCCCCGGTCAGCTTCACGCCTATGACCTTGGGCATCTTGAGGTTGAACGGCTGGCCCGCCATGCAGAGCGCTACGTCCAGCCCGCCCGCGCCTATTGCCAACTGGCCTATGCCGCCGCCGGTCGGTGTGTGCGAGTCTGACCCGATGAGCGTGGTGCCCGGCGCGCCGAAGCGCTCGAGGTGTACCTGGTGGCATATGCCGTTGCCGGGCCGCGAGAAGTATATCCCGTAGCGCGCGGCTACGGACTGTAAGAAGCGGTGGTCGTCCGCGTTCTCGTACCCGGTCTGGAGCATGTTGTGGTCCACGTAGGAGACCGAGAGGTCTGTCTTGACACGTGGGACACCCATAGCCTCGAACTGGAGGTATGCCATCGTGCCGGTCGCGTCCTGCGTGAGGGTCTGGTCCATCCGTATCGAGACGGGCGCGCCCGCCTTCATCTTCCCCTCGACCAGATGCGCCTTGATTATCTTCTGCGTTACGTTCATGCCCATGAGTGTGTACCGTCCTTTATAAATTATAGGCCCCGCGTATTGCGGGGCAGGGTTGATTATACATTGGGGGGGATTGGGATTTCAAGGGGAAAGGTTTGCCTGCTTCAAGATATTTATTGACAGTAAACCGCAATCCCTGTTTAATATTAACAGGAGGTGGTAACATGAAAACAAAAGGCGCTACTGCGGAGGTGTTCCTGACGGCCTTCAGGACGCTAAAGAAAGATGAGCAGGATATATTCCTGACCTCGTTATTAAAGGACAAGGCCCTCAGGGAAGACCTGATAGACATAGCGATTGCCGAAAAGCGGTCTAAGGAAAAGGGCAGGCCGTTCAGGGAGTTTCTTGCCGAGACCGATAAGAAGGTTGCCCGCAGGTGAGCTACCGGCTTGACATCACGCCCAAAGCGGAAAAAGAATATTTAAGGCTTCCCAAGCCTGCCCAGGAAAAAGCGCGGCAGAAAATCATCTTATTAGAAGACAGCCCAAGGCCCTATGGCTCCAAGCGGCTAAAGAACACCGACTTTCACCGGCTGCGCGTGGGCGACTACAGGATTGTCTACTCTATAAATGAGGAAGACCGGCTGGTAAAGATATTGTCGATAGAACACAGGAAGGATGTTTACAGGTAGCCACCCCATACTACCTATCACGGGCTCTCGTACAAATCGTCGTGGTCGAGCACGCGCCGTGTCAAACCCTGTACACCTCTTTTCTGTGCGCGACGGAAAGCACCTCTACCTTTCTCTTTGTGTCGTCAATAATGTAGAGGATGCGATAGTCCCCAACCCGTATCCTGTACCCGTCGCGGCCCTGCAATTTTCGCGCGCCGACAGGGAGGGGATCTTCTTTAAGCGAGACAAGGTGTTCTATGATTTTGTCATGAATTCTCAGGGGCAGGCGTTCAAGGTCTTTTTCAGCCGACCTCTTTAGCTTGATGGTATAGGGAGTCACCGTCTCTTGTTCCTGTCGGAAAGGTATTCCTCCAGCGTGCGCGACGGTTCGTGACGTCTCTGCTCGATGATTACGGTGTCTACAAGGTCTTCAACAAACTCCCTGTCCTTGAGCATCCTCTCGACGACAGCCGCCCTTTCCTTTTTAGGCAATGCACGGAAGGCTGTCCAGAATATCTCGGATTTGGCTTCTGTGGCAATCATAAACGATTACCTCCTGTTGAGGTCTTTTATCAGTTCTTCAGCGCTGTTGAAGCTCTTGAACCTGCCCTCCTTTATCGACCTGTCCGCCTCCGCCTCCTTCTTCCGGCCCTTCTCGGTGAGGGTAATAGTCCTGGGGACGACGGTGACCGGGGTCAGCACGAGGCGGCCCTTCTCGACGGTTGCCTCAAGCGGGTCGCCGGGTCCTATGCCGAGCTTCTCCCTGAGTTCGTGCGGTACGGTGATGGTGCTCCTCGACTGAAGTGTCAGTATCATATTGCCCTCTTTTCTGTAAAGCTGTATTACCGTAATTCAGTATATCACGTGCTGCATGTGTTCGCAAGCGTTTTTCATCTGCCTTGACGTAATACGCGCATTTATTTTCGGCTAATTAAGAATTAAAATTAATAACGGGCTTGCCATTATCGGCCTGCATATGGTAATCTCTAAAAATGGGCAAATACGAAGAGTTAAACGAGAGCATAAAGAAGCTGAGCCAGGACCTCCGGCACTTCATAGAGCTGTCGCTGCACAAGTCTGAGAGCTCGTGGGGCGAGTGGATAGTCTCGATGGCGAAGCACCACGTCGGGGTGAAGTGCTGGGAAATAAAACAGTGCGACGAGCAGGGCTGCCCCGCGCACATGAACACCTGCGGCCGCTGCTGGCTGATAGCCGGTACTATGTGCGGCGGCGAGGTGCAGGGGAAGTACGCCCAGAAATACAAGACCTGCTGCGAGTGCAGCGTATACCAGGAGGGGGTTTTTAAAGACCCGATGGCCGAGGTCTACGAGCACGTGATTACCCTCGTACACAGCCTGAAGTCCAAGCAGGAGGACTTGAACCACCTGGCGACCAGGGACCTGCTGACAGGGCTTTTTAACAGGAACTACTTCGACATCTCCGTCGAGAGGGAAATCGAGAAGATAAGGCGCACGGGTGGCAACCCGCTGTTTATAATGCTCGACATAAACAGCTTCAAGTACGTAAACGATACTTACGGCCACCTGCGCGGCGACAAGATATTGAAGGAGGCCGCCCTGATATTGAAGAAATCCGTCAGGGCTGCAGACCTGCTGGTCAGGCTCGGCGGAGACGAGTTTCTGGTATTGATGCACGCAGTCGACAGGAATGAAAAGGACGTGCTGGTAAGACGCATACGCAGGCATACGCTTAACTGGAACAAAGAGTGGGCTACGCCTGACTACAGCCTGTCGTTCAGCATCGGGCATTCTATGTCGGGGCCGGACCAGGACCTGAGGGCTTCTTTGAAAGAAGCCGACGCCAGCATGTACAGACACAAGTCGAGATACAAGGGCCGTCAGTCCTGAGCATTTTCTCCTTTACAGACGGAAAATTTTCTGGCATTCTACTTCGATGCTATCGGACAAAAACATACCCGCCAGAGAGCGCCTCATCTTTGCACTCGATGTGCCTACTACCGAAGAAGCCAGAAGCCTTGTCGAGGAGCTGGGCGACTCGGTTCAGTTTTATAAAATCGGGCTCGAGTTGTTTATGGCGGGCGGATATTACGAGCTGATAGAATGGCTGAGGGAAAGAGACAAGAAGGTCTTCGTGGACCTCAAGTTCTTCGACGTGCCTGAGACGGTCGGCTCTGCGGTGAGACAGCTTAAGGGCAGAGGGGTATCGTTCGCTACGGTACACGGCGGGAACGACGCTACGCTTAAAGCAGCGGTGAGGGAGAAAAACGGCGTAAAGATACTTGCCGTCACCGTACTGACGAGTTTGAACCAGGACGACATAAACGACCTGGGTTTCAAGGCGGACGTGGAAGAGATAGTGTTGTCGAGGGCGAGAAGGGCCATGGAGGCAGGCTGCGACGGGGTCATATCCTCAGGGCTGGAGGCCCCCCGGCTGAGAGAAGGCTGCGGCGAGAGGTTTATCATAGTCACGCCGGGAATAAGGCCTGTAGAGAACAGGCCGGTAGACGACCAGAAGAGGACTGTGGACGTAAACGAGGCGTTCAACAACGGGGCCGATTACATCGTGGTCGGAAGGCCGATAAAGAACGCCCCGGACAGAAAGAGAGCAGCAGAAGAAATCCAGAATACAATCGCCAAACTATTCAGTTAGCCCAGCCCGCTCCAGATAATCCCGACAGTATCTTAATGCTCGCCGCACTCGCAGGTGGACTTCGCAGTGCCGGAAAGCCCGCCATTCAGGAAGTTCGTTACTGCCGTGTCAGGGTCTGACTGGTCGGTTATTACAGGCTTTATGCCCGCCTGCACCAGGCCGTTCAGCATCCCCTGGCCCATGCCCTGGGTTATCACCGCCTGACAGCCGTCGAAGGGGCTGATGTTGTGGCCGCCGCCGCCGTGTCCCGGGCAGGCACCGCCCGAGCTTATAAGCCGCTTGCCCAACACATTCTTGCCGTCGGTCTCATATATTATAAAGTCCTTGCATTTGCCGAGGTGTCCGCAGATGGTCTTGCCGTCGGTGGTGGATACAGCTATGTTCACAATGTGTTCTCCTTTGGAGTGAATGAGTTCGTTGCCATGTTGTGCAATTATGGACACATGACCGAAGTATGTCAAGTCATAGGCGAGGCAACCTGATAATCACAGCTACTTTGTTATCGCAAGCTCCCCTTCGGATACCAGGTGCGCCATTTCCACCGTGCCATCGGGAGGGATGCCGAATTTGGTTACCGCCATCGGGGCGGCGAAGCGGTAGTAAAGCTTTGCCGTTGCGCGTGCAGCGCCCTCGGGCAGTTTGTAGGTGAGCAAGCGCTCCTCATTCTCGCGGAGCCTGGTGTCCTTCGCCACGCCGTCCGCCTCCCATGTTGGGACGCCGACCTTGTCGCCGGACTTGAACACCTTGACGAGCAACGCCTGCGGGTCCTCTGAAGGGTCGTCCTTGAAGTTGGTAAACAGTATCTCGCCTTTTGCATCGAACACCTCCACCTTGACGTAGGCGACCCGCATCGGGTTGGTGGACGGGAAGAAGTGCGGGTTAGGGTTCTTCACGGAAACTAAGAGCCTGCCCATCTCCGAACCCAGCGAGACCGTCGCCCCCCTGCCGAGGGTAACGGGGTCGTGCGCTCCGAACATGCCGTGGAAGGCGTGCGTCTTCCCGGCGGAGCCTGTAGCGGGCGCGCCATCGGTCTCTGCCATATGGCATTTAAGACAGTCGGACAGTCCTTCCTGCGCCGCATTGCATATAACTCCGCCCTTCCCGTTCACCATCTTGCCGTGGCAACCCATGCATAGCTTGTAAGAAGACGCGAAATCAGACGCCACAACCTCGTGGGGCGCACCCGCCCCGCCCCGGCCCTTTATCCCGTCCGTAATACGGTACGAGTAAAGCCGCTCGCCCTCGATAAGGCCGTCGGCCTTGTGGCAGAACGAGCAGGTCACGCCGCGCACGTTAGTTGGGTTTGCCGGGTTTGGTCCGGCCTCACCAGAGGAGAGCTTGGCCATGTTGTCCGCCGTTGGCATGTGGCAGCTGGCGCAGAAGTACGGGGCGGGCTTGCCTGCCGCCGTCATCGCTTTGGCGAAGGCGTCGTATACCGCAGAGTGTACCGCGTCTCCGGCATAATAAGACCGGGCGTGCATGGACGAGTTCCACTCATCGTAGATAGCCTTGTGGCATCCGCCGCAGTATTCGGGGTCCTCGAAACCCTTGAAGTTTTCAGGCAGTTGGTGCGCATGCGCAACTGTAGCGGACATCCCTATCGTTACAGCTATAATTACAATGAGAAGATATTTCATGATAGCTCACGGTTTTCCTTCCGCTTAAAGTGTTGTTATTTATCGCATTTCCCGCAAGCGGAGACGCCGAGGAGCGCATAGGGCGGGCACCAGCCGATCAAGCCGGTGAGTAGTGGCACCGCACCCAGGTATGCCCAAGGCGTTTCAGGCCCGATAAAAGCAAGTGAAATTATGCCAAGTCCCACAACAACCCGAATCACCCTCTCGGTACCGCCGATATTGCTTTTAAACATGAGACACCTCCTGTTGATATTGTACACAGTATACACGGGGAGGGGATGGGTG
>Ga0334722_10001259_pt1 | contig 32648 bp, 27 predicted proteins | sample C3_bottom_MG_FD_207210 | JGI IMG/M metagenome (GOLD analysis project Ga0334722, IMG submission 207210) | Sediment microbial communities from Yellowstone Lake, YNP, Wyoming, USA - C3_bottom | ecosystem: Environmental > Aquatic > Freshwater > Lake > Sediment | place: USA: Wyoming | collected... | reverse complement strand
AGTCGAGGATGTCCGGGTGGTCGACCCGCAGGATTCCCATGTTGGCGCCGCGCCGCGTCCCGCCCTGCTTGATCGTCTCGGTGGCCGCGTCGAACACGGTCATGAAGGAGATCGGGCCGGAGGAGACCCCCTTCGTCGAGCGGACGACGTCGGCGTGCGGGCGCAGGCGGGAGAAGGAGAAGCCGGTCCCCCCGCCGCTCTTGTGGATGAGGGCGGTGTTCTTGACCGCCTCGAAAATCGACTCCATCGAGTCCTCCACCGGGAGCACGAAGCACGCCGACAACTGCTGAAGCTCGCGGCCCGCGTTCATCAGCGTGGGGGAGTTGGGGAGGAAGTCGAGCCGGAGCATCATCGCGTAGAACGCCTCCGCCCACCGGAGCACAACCTCGGGGAGGGCGCCGTAGTAGAGGCCTTCCGCCAGCGCGATGTTGTATGCCACGCGGTACGCCATCTCCTCGGGGGTTTCGAGCGGGTCCCCCTTCATCCCCTTCTTGAGGTAGCGGCGCTCCAGCACCGTTCGGGCATTCTCCGACATCGGCATGGGGCCGTATTTCCGCAGGAGGCCCTCGGCCCATGCCTGCGGCGGATGGTCGGAACGGGCCTTGCCGGCGGGGTGCGCGGGGCCGTCGTTCAAGCCCGCAGATGCGTGTGGCGCCAAGGTTGCGGGGACGTTCAGTTCCATCGATTCGCTCCGTTTCATGGTCGGTGGTATAGGGTCAGGATAGCCTATCTTGTGGTTTGGTGGCGCGACGACTACAAGATATGGTGCCTGCCCCGGACTGTCAAGAAAAAGCGGGGCAAAAAAACATTTTCCGCTAACCGCCGGTTCTGATGACCGTTCCGCCGGAATAAAACGGCGTGTTTCTTGGCTGTGACTCCGGTCCGCAGGTCCGGCTGCGCCGCCTCGGAGGGGGGCTCCGTTCGTGGCTCGCCGTGCGGTGAACCCGCACGGCTGCGCACCGGCCTCCAAGGCTCCATTCCCTCAGATCCCGGCATTCGAGGCCCGCTGCATCCGCCCCGGCATCGTTCCCCTCCCTCATCGTACCGCAGTGGGTACGCCTCGGTCGGGCGCCTCGCCGGAGGCGGCGCATCGACCCTCTCGGTGCACGGCCTCTGCGGGAGCGGAACCCTGGAGACCGGCCTCACTTTGCCCCCCGTTCTTCCTACGGCGGGGGTACCCCGGCAGCGCGAAGCTCGTACTGGGGCGCCCCCTCCTGCGGCGACTCCGCCGGACCACCTTGCGTCACCCGCGACACAGGCCACGGAGGGGTTTTCCATGGAGGTGGTACGGCAGGGGGAGTCACTTTGAGGTGCAGGCGCTTTCGGGGGACATTCCTGGCTCAACCCCGGGTGGAGGGAAGGAGTGTCCCACGCCCACAACCCACAAGCCAAGGGGGGACATTCCTGGTTCTGACCTGGGAGGAAGGGAAGGAGTGTCCTCCCACTGCGCGGCATTTTTTCCTTGATTCCATCAGGATCGATGCTGTATGTATACAGTCGACAATGAGCACAGCGACTCCCCGCGACTCTGCGATCCGCAACATCGAACAAGGGGTGGATGCGATGGCCATACCACGCAGGCGTACGCTCCGGTCCTTCCTCGCGGCCTTGACGATCCTTCCGCTTTTTTCCGGCGCCGCCTCCGCACTGGACAACGGGCAGTGCCTCGACTGCCACGGCGACCCGGGGATCCTCGGCTGGGCCCCTGCGGAAAAGGCGTCCAACGTAACGCCGGGAGGGGCAAAGCGCCTCGATAGCCCCTTCGGGAAGTTCCCCGGCATGTCGCTCCACGTCGCCCCCGGGCCGTACAAGATGTCCGTGCACGCGGACCTCTCCTGCACCGACTGCCACGCGGAGATCAAGGCATTGCCGCACCCCGCCCGGTTGAAGAGGGTGGACTGCTCCGGGTGCCACTCCGAGGTGGCTGTTGTCTACTCGAAGAGCCGGCACGTGGTCGCCGCCGACCGCAAGCCCGTCGTCAACGGCCCGACGTGTGCGGATTGCCACGGCGCCCACGCGGTGCCGAAACGGACCCTCTCCACCTCTCCAATATACTACCGCAACCTCGCCGCCACCTGCGCCCGGTGCCACGCGAACCCGGAGGTCACCGGGAAGCGGAACGTCGGCATCCCGGGGGCCTCCCGGATGTACGACCGGGGGATCCACAACAAGGCCATCATGGAGAAGGGGCTGAACAAGTCCGCCACATGCGCCGACTGCCACGGCGCCCACGACATGCTGGAGCGCACGGACCCCGCATCCTCCATCAACAAGCGGAATCTCCCCGCGACCTGCGGGAAGTGCCACTACGGCGTTTTCACCATCTACCGGGAGAGCGTGCACGGGACGTCGCTGGCCCGCGGGGTCCCCGACGCGCCCAACTGCGCCGACTGCCACGGGGAGCACGACATCCGCCAGGCCACCGATCCGAACTCCCAGGTCTCCTTCGGCGCAGTCTCCGGCAAGACGTGCGCCGCCTGCCACGCCGCCGAGAAACTCGCGGCGCGGTACGGGCTGTCGGCGGACAAGGTGCGCGGGTACGAGCAGAGCTATCACGGCCTCTCCGCCCGCCTGGGCGACAAGACCGTGGCGAACTGCTCTTCCTGCCACGGCGTGCATGAAATCTTCCCCTCCTCCGATCCCCGCTCCACGATCCACCCGAAAAACCTCCCCGTCACCTGCGGCAAATGCCACCCCGGCGCCACGGCGAACTTCGCCAGCGGGAACATCCACGTGGGCCCCGGCGGCACCGGCGGAAGGATCAAGTTCTGGGTGGAGCGGATCTACATCTGGCTCATCGTCGTGGTGATCGGCGGGATGATCGTCCACAACGGCTTCGACTACTTCCGGAAGATGCAGGCGCTCTACCGGCGCCGTCGGGAGTGGGAGCACCCCGGCTACGAGCGGCTGAACCGCTCCGAACGGGTGCAGCACATCCTCACCCTCACGACCTTCTTCACCCTCGTGATCACGGGGTTCGCGCTGAAGTTCAAGTGGTCCCTTCCGCTGGTCGCGGACCAGTCCAACGTCTTCCTGCGCGGCGGGTGCCACCGCATCGCCGCGGCCCTGATGGTCGCCACCTCCGTCTACCACCTCTTCTACGCGGTCTTCACCGCGAGGGGGCGCGGCCAGCTGGCGCGGATGCTCCCGTGCCGGAAGGACGCCGAAGACGTCGTGGGGACGATCCGGTACTACCTCGGATTCGCCGACCATAAACCGAAGTTCGACCGGTTCAGCTACGTGGAGAAGGCGGAGTATCTCGCTCTCGTGTGGGGGACGATCGTGATGGTCGTCACCGGCCTCCTTCTCTGGTTCCAGAACGAGACGCTGAAGCACCTCCCGATGTGGGGGCTGGACGTGGCCACGCTGGTTCACTACTACGAGGCGATCCTGGCCACCCTGGCCATCTTCGTCTGGCATCTCTATTCCGTATTCGTCAACCCGGATTTCGCCCCGATGTCGTTCACCTGGATCGACGGGAAGCTTTCGCGGCACGACATGGAGCACGAGCACGCCCTCGAGCTCGAGGAGATCGAAGCGTACGGGCGCCGCGGGGAGGTCCCGCCGCCCGACGCCACCCGGATTGCCCCGGAGGAGGAGTGAAGAGGATGATGCGTCCCTTCCTATCGCTAGCCGTGGCCGTGGCCGCCGCCGTGCTGTTCCTGACGGTTCCCGCCGGCGCCGCCACCCCAGGCGTCGGAGAATGCATGGATTGTCACGGGGACAGGACGATCGAGAAGTCGCTGCCCAACGGACAGACGGTGTCGCTCTACGTCGACCTGCAGGCGTACCGTTCCTCGATCCACGGGGGGAGCTCCTGCGTCACCTGCCACGTCGATGCGAAAGCCCCGCACGAGAAGCTGAAGAAGGTCTCCTGCGGAAAGTGCCACGGGGACGCGGAGAAGTCGTACGCCGGCAGCTCCCACGGGAAGCTGCGGGCGAAGGGGGTCACGGACGTTCCGGGGTGCGACGGCTGCCACGGCGCCCACGACATCCGGAAGCCGAAGGATCCCGCGGCGCGGACCTTCCGGCTGAATATCGTGGCCACCTGCCTGCGGTGCCACAAGGACCGGGCGATCGAGCAGAAATACAACCTGCCGGACCAGAAGGTGATGGCGGCATACGAGCAGAGCGTCCACGGGATGGCGTCGAAGAAGTCGGGGCTGACCGGCAGCGCGGTCTGCGTCGACTGCCACGGCAACCACGCCATCCTCCCGGGGGATCAGCCCCGGTCGGCCACCCACCGCCAGAACATCCCCACGATGTGCGGAAAGTGCCACCCGGGGATCCTCGAGCAGTACGAGAAGAGCGTCCACGGGAAAGGGATGCGGGCGGGGATCGCCGAATCGCCGGTGTGCACGGATTGCCACGGCGAGCACACGATCGCGAAAGTCGGCGATCCGTCCTCGTCCGTGAGTTCCCGGAACATCCCGAAGACGTGCTCGGGCTGCCACGAGAAGGAGGGGATCTCGACGCGATACGCCCTTCCGAAGAATCGGTTCTCCTCCTACATGGATTCGTTCCACGGGATCGCCGTCGAGTACGGGATGACGAAGGCCGCGAACTGTTCCTCCTGCCACGGGGTGCACGACATCCTGCCGTCGGCCGACCCGGCCTCCACGGTCAACAAGGCGAACCTCCCGAAGACGTGCGGGAAGTGCCATCCCAACGCGGGGCCCAACTTCGCGAAGGGCGACGTCCACGTGGAAATTTCCCCGAAGAAGGCGATGGGGGTGTTCGCCGTCCGGCTCTTCTACACGATCTTCATCGCCGCCCTCGTGATCCTGTTCGCACTGCACGTCGGCCTGGAGCTGTATGGCCGCTGGAGCCGAAGGAAGGAAAACGCTCCGGGCGGAAAGGAGGGGCAATCATGAGCCGTGCCGACCTCGCGGCCGGGAAGGTGATCCGCTTGTCGCTTCTCTTCCGCGTACAGCACCTCCTCCTGACGGTGCTGCTCACGGTACTCGCGGTCACGGGATTCGCCCTGATGTACCACGAGAACTCCCTGGCCCAGTGGATCATCCGGATGGAGGGGGGCGTCCACAACCGGGGGATCGTGCACCGGGTCGCCGCCGTCCTGCTGATGGCGAACCTCGTGTACCACGTCTTCTACATGCTCCTCTCCCGGGAAGGAAAGCCGGAGATGCGCCAGCTCTTCATCGGCAGGCAGGACATCGACGACTTCTTCCAGTCGCTCCGGTACAACCTCGGGACCGCGAAGGAGTATCCGCGTTTCGGGAGGTACGGGTACAAGGAGAAGTTCCAGTACTGGGGCGCGTCGGCGGGTATCGTCCTCATCTCGCTCACCGGCATCATGCTGTGGGCGGAGGAGTTCTCCATGGTCTTCTTCCCGAAGGTCGTCCTCGACCTCGCGATCGTCATCCACGGCTATCAGGGGCTCCTCGCCTTCGCGGTCCTCTTCCTCTGGCATCTCTACAACGTCCACCTGCACCCCTCCGTCTTCCCGATGAATCCGTCGTGGATCACCGGGAAGGTATCCGCGGAGTGGCTGCGCGAGGAGCATCCGCTCGAATACGAAAAACTCAAAGGGGAAGGGCTCTTATGAGGAAGTTCGCGCTTACGGCGGTCCTGGTCTTCCTCGGGGGGGCGTTCCTCCCGGGGCTCGCGCGGGACGCCTCCGCCTCGATCTCGCTGGAGAAGTGCACCCTCTGCCACGGAAAGCCCGAGTTCCGCAAGCTGCTGGTGGACGGACGGATACGGGACCTCTTCGTCACCGGGGACACGCTGGCGGGATCGGTGCACGGGAAGAAGGTGTGCACGGACTGCCATTTCGACGTGAGCGAGATCCCCCACCGGGAGCGCCCCAAGCGGGTGACCTGCACCCACTGCCACTACAAGGGGAACAACGAGGGAGCGCCCCAGTCCGACAACGTCCTCGCATACTTCGACTCGGCCCACGGCAAGGCGATCGCCAAGGGAAACACGAAGGCGCCGCTGTGCCAGGATTGCCACGGCAGCCACGCGATTCTCAAGGCGAAGGATCCCGGGTCGAGGGTCGCCCGGGGAAAGGTCGCCGAGACGTGCGGCAAGTGCCACATGGAGATCTACGCCCAGTTCAAGGGGTCGATCCACGGGGCGGCGCTCGCGAAGGGGATCGCGGAAGTGCCTTCCTGCACGGGGTGCCACGGGGAGCACAAGATCTACGCCCGCAACGACCCCAAGTCGACCGTCTACTCGACCCACGTGTCGGAGCAGTGCTCCAAGTGCCACTCCTCCATCAGGATCATGGGGAAGTTCGGCATCGAGACGGAGCAGGTGGCCACCTACAAGGAGTCGTTCCACGGCGTGGCGAGCCAGTTCGGCTCCCGCACGGTGGCGAACTGCTCTTCCTGTCACGGGGTGCACGACATCCGGCCGCCGGACGATCCGCTCTCCATGGTGAACCCGAAGAACGTGCCGAAGACGTGCGGCAAATGCCACCCGGGGGCGAACGCGAACTTCGCCGTCGGGAAGATCCACGTGGACGCGAAGAAGAAGGAGTCGGGGATCATCTACTGGACGGCGACGTTCTTCAAGTGGCTCACCATCGGCACCATGCTCGCCCTCGTCGCGCACATCTTCCTCGACATGTACGGAAGAACGCGGCGCCTGCGCGGGGAGCGGTGATCCCGCGGAACAAAGCCAGGGGGGGACATTCCTGACAGTGGGGGACACTCCTTATTATATCGACGAGAAAACCAGGAGTGTCCCCCCTCATGGGAAGGAGTGTCCTCCCACTGCCGAGAAGATCGCTCCTCGCGAGGAACGGAACGGCAGTAAGGAATTATAGAGACCACGAAAAGTAAGGGAGCGATCAGTATGCCTGAGGACGACCGGAAGGACGCAACCAGAGACGCCGTCGGCAGGGAGATCGAGGCGGCGCTGAACGAGCAGGTTACGGGGCTGCCCCCCGGGCAGGCCGAGGCGCTGCGCGAGAAGATCCGCCTGCGCGTGCGGGAAGAGATCGAGCGGGACCTTCGGGCCCGGACCGCCTCGGAGGGAAGGGAAACGGCCCGGCTTGCCAAGGAGGCGCGGAAGAAGGAGAAACACGGGGAGGAAGGGGAGACGTTCCTCCGGTTCAACCGGAACTTCCGCTTCCAGCACATGGTGATGTTCTCCTCGGTCATCCTCCTCATCATCACCGGGATGCCGCTGAAGTTCCCCAATTTCCTCCTCTCGCGCTTCGTCATCAACTTCTGGGGAGGGATCCAGAACTCCACAGTAGTCCACCGCATCGGCGCGGGGATGCTGATCTACTTCATGGTCCACCACTTCCTCTACACGATCCTCACGCGGGACGGGCGGCGCGACTTCCTGCTCCTGCTCCCAAAGCTCGGCGACGCGAAGGACATCGTCCACAATATCCGGCACTTCCTCGGCAAGCTCCCCGACAAGCCGCGCTTCGGGCGGTTCAGCTACATCGAGAAGTTCGACTACTGGGCGGTCTACTGGGGCTGCATCATCATGATCGGCTCGGGGCTGTTCCTCTGGTTCGAGACGGACGTCCTGCGGTTCCTCCCGAAGTACGCCCTCGACGTGGCCCATGAGATGCACAGCGACGAGGCGATGCTGGCGACGCTGGCGATCGTCATCTGGCACTTCTACAACGTCCACTTCAACCCGGACCGGTTCCCCGGGACGCTGTTGTGGTGGCACGGCCGGCTTTCGGAGCACGAGATGAAGGAGGAGCACCCCCTCGAGTACGAGGAGATCATGGCCCGGCGGGTCGCGGAGTCGGCGGAGGTCACCAAAAGATGACGGAGAAACTCAGGGAGTGGTGGAAATCGACGGGGGGGAGCCTCCGGCCGGCCGTGCTCGTCGTCGCGGTGATCGTCGGGCTCCTGGTCGTCTTCAACGGGGCCTTCTTCGTGGTGGCGTATTTCCCCGGCTCCTGCCGGGCGTGCCACTATATGGATCCGTACGTCGACCAGTGGAAGGCCTCCGCCCACGCGGGCGTGTCGTGCATCAAGTGCCACTCCTTCTCGCCCGTCTTCATCACGGTGACCACCCTCAAGTACTGGACGGGATTGTACAATCCGCGGCCGCGCGCCGACGTGAAGGATGCGGCATGTCTCGCGGGCGGATGCCACGAGGGGCGGATCGAAAAGGGGAAGGCGAAGTTGGGGAACATCACCTTCGACCACCAGGACCACATGACGAAGCTGAAGCGCGGCGAGAAGCTGCGCTGCACGAGCTGCCACTACGCGATCGTCCAGGGGGAGCACATCGTCCAGGGGTCGCACACCCAGGTCGACACCGGCGTCTGCTTCCTGTGCCACTTCAAGGGGATCAGCGCGGGACAGGCGCTGGGCGGCTGCCCGGGGTGCCACGGGACGCCCACGAAGGTCGTGGAGCACAGCGGGTTCATGTTCTCGCACGAGTCGTACCTGAAGATCGGCGTGCCGTGCAGGCAGTGCCACATCCGGGTGTCCGAGGGAGACGGGAAGGTCCAGGACGTCCATTGCTACGACTGCCACGTCGGGAGGCTCGAGAAGAAGGGCGACGTGCTGGCGATCCATCGCACGCATGTCACCTTCAACGCGATCCGGTGCTTCAAGTGCCACGAGAGGGTCCGGCACGGCCAGGTCGAGCTGGTGAAAACGTTCGAGGTCCAGTGCGACGGCTGCCACAAGCGGCTGCACAACTACCAGAAGGAGATGTACATGGGGGCGGGGGCGAAGGGGGTCCCCGACACCCCGTCACGGATGTTCTCGGCCCAGGTTTCGTGCAACGGGTGCCACACCCGGTCCGTGGAGGTGAAGGAGTCCGGCGTGGCGTTCCCGGGCGAGAGCAAGCTCGCGGCGGAGCGGCAGAGCTGCGTCGCGTGCCACGGAAAGCGGTACGACCTGATGCTCGACGACTGGGTCCGGGAATCCCGGGTCCTGGTGGCCGACCTGGAGCGGATCGTGGCGGCCGGGAAGTCGGCCGTCGGGAGCGGGGCGAAGACCGACAGGAAGGGTTCCCAGGCGCGGGCGCTCGTCGCGGACGCGCAGGCGAACCTCTCCTTCCTGCGGGCCGGGCGCGGGGCGCACAACGTCGAGTACGCCCTCAAGATCGTCCGGGTGGGGTTCGAACAGGTAACCGCGGCCTACAAGATGGCGGGGGTGTCGGGAGGTCCGCCGAAACCGGCGATCCTCGCCTCGCCGTCGGCGTATTGCGCCACCCTGTGCCACGCGCGCGTGATGCCCGCGGACAAGGTGTTCTTCAAGGAGATGGAACTGTCGTTCCCGCACGCGCTCCACGTGAAGGACGTGGGGATCGAGTGCGCGAAGTGCCACTCCCCCGAGAAGCACAAGATGCGCATCGTGACGAAGTCCGAGTGCATGAAGTGCCACCACGAGAGCAAGGACATCGACTGCGGGCATTGCCACAAGGCGCAGAAAGCCCTCTACGAGGGAAAGGTAAAGGCGTACGGGGCGACCCCGGCGCCGGACGTGATGGCCGCCGGCAATACGAAGTGCACCGAGTGTCATGAACTGAAGAAGGGAACGCAGACGGTCCTGACCGTCAAGGCGAAGTGCGAGGGGTGCCACGACGCGAAGTACGGCAAAATGCTCCTCGACTGGAAGCAGGAGATCACGAAGCAGGAGAACGCCATCGCCGTCGCGCTCGAGGAAGCGAAGGAGTACGTCGCCCGCACGAAGAAGGCGGGAAGGGACGTCTCGAAGGAGGAGACGCTGGTCCGTCAGGCGGACGCGAACTACCAGGCGGTCTCCGCCGGCCGTGGAGTCCACAACCACAATCTCAGCAGGGAGATGCTCCGGGCGGCGAAGGTCGACCTCGACAAGGTGCTGGCCGCGAAACGGAAGAAGTAACGGCGGTTAATAAAAAACTCCCCGTGGGGATCCCCACGGGGAGTTTTTTATAAGCCCCCGCAACGCCTGCGCTTCTCCGCAGGTGGGCTCCCCCTTCGGCTGCGCCGCCTCGGAGGGGGACTCCGTTCGTGGCTCGCCGTGCGGTGAACCTGCACGGCTGCGCTTTACCTCACTGCGCCCCCCTCCTGCGGCGACTCCGCCGGACCCTCCTGTTGCGTGCGCCTTCCGTGCTGTCTTCCCGATACGTGCCCACAACCCACAATCACAAGGTGTCGAGCGGGTTACTTTTTGCTCGCCGCCAGCGCCGCCTCGGCGTCGGCCTTCGCCTTCGCCAGCACGTCCACCGCGTACTCCACGTTGTGCACGCCGTGGCCGTACTGGATGAACAGGAAGTTGTACTCCGCGTCCTTCGCCAGCAGTACCGCCTTCGAATTGCCGCCCGCCCGCGCCAGGATGCGCGCCTTGTCGACGGCGGGCTTCGCGTCGGCCACCGCGTCCTTGATCGTCTTGTGCCACTCGTCGAGGATGCCCCGGAAGTCCTCCCCGTGGCACTTGATGCACCCGTCTTCGCCGGCCCGGAATGTCTGGCCGAGGTATTCGGCCGCTTCCGGCCCCATCTTGCGGACGTAGTGGCACGCCGGGCAGTCGACGTTCGTCGTGAACATCGGGCTGGGGCGGTTCGGCACGCCGCGCGCGCCGATCCCCTGGTAGATCTGCTTCTGTATGTTGTGCTTGCGCTCGTGACAGACGTTGCAGTCGAAGTGGAGCGGCTCGAGGCTCGTCTTCACGGCGTGCTTGATCGGCTCGTGGCAATGCATGCAGTCGACCTTCTTGTCGGTCACGTGCTGCTTATGCATGAAGTCGATGTCAGTGAACCGCGAGAGGCGCTTCTCGTCGTTGTGGCACTGGAAGCACCGATCCTTCTTCGCCTCGCCGGTCCCCTGGATGGCGTCGAGGTGGCAGTTCTGGCACGCCACATGGCGCGACCCGACGAAGTCCTTGTGGTTGAAGGTCATGGTGCCGAACTTGATGTCCTTCTCCGGCGCCTTGTGGCACTTGTCGCCACAGCCGCCGATCGGGTTCATCTCGCGGCCCACCACCGCGCCGCGGAAGTGGCACAGGAAGCAGGTGCTCTCCGTCACCTCCATGTGGTTCCCGACGACGATCTGGCTGTGGCAGCTGGTGCACCGAAGCTTCTTGCCCCGCTTCATGTCGGTCAGGTGGGGCTTGTGGTCGAACTTGATTCCCCGCTTGAAGGTCACCGTGCCCTGGAGGAGGCGGGTCTCGTGGCACCCCTTGCGCAGGCACGACTCGTCGCTGATCTCCGCGTACGGTTTCGAACTGTACGTCCGGGTCACGTACTTGGCGACCTGGGAGAGGGCCTGGAACTTCAGGATCATCTTGTCCCGAACGTCCGGCGGGTAGTGGCAGTCGACGCACGGCACGTGGCTGTGCTTGGACGTCTTCCACGCCTGGTAGTACGGCTTCATGATGTGGCAGCTCGCGCAGAAGTAGGGGCTGGTGGAGAACTCGAACATCCCCACCGAGAAGATGAGGAACAGGACCCCGAGAAACCCGAGGAACTTGAAGAAGCGGGGCTGGATGTGCAGCCGGTCGTGCTTCCCCTCCGGGACGTGCATCCCGATCTTTTCGAGGAGGGCTTCCTTGCGGCGTTTCCCCGGCGTTTCCTTCCCCTGTTCCCGTTCGTCCATTCGATGCCCTTTCCTTGTCGAGAATCTTTACTGTATGCAGTGCACAGGCAAGAGATTGTAGCCGTGGAAGGGGGTGTTTTCAACCGGAAATTGCCGGGAGCCGGTCGAGGGGGGGAAAGGAGCGGGCTATTCCTCCACGAACGTCTCGTAGTCTTCGCCGCCCATCAGCCGCTCGAGCTCCTCGGGCTCCTCGATCTCGACCTCGACGATCCACCCCTTGCCGTACGGGTCGACGTTGATCACGGAGGGGTCGTCCCGGATCGCCTCGTTGACGGCCCGTACCGTCCCCGTGACGGGGGAGGGGAGCTCGATCACGGTTTTCTGGGATTCCAATTCGCTGAACGTGTCTCCCGGCTCAAGGAACTTCCCGACCTCGCACAGCACTGCAGAGAGGATCTCCCCCAGCTGCTCCTGCCCGTAGTCGGAAACTCCGATACGGACCGTGGGTCCCATCTCGAGGACCCAGACGTGGTCTTCGGAGAATTTCAGGCCGGTCTCGTCCATAGGTTGCCAGTGTACTTCGCCACGGCGGGAATTTGTCAACAGAAGGGAGAAAAATTTCAGGACGATTTTCCGAGAACCGCCAGCGCCGTCTCGACGTGCCCCATCGGGGCGCTCACCTGGAAGCCGTTCACGCGATCCGAGATCCTCTCGACGATCCCGCGGGCGATCTCGACCCCCGCCTTCCGCCCTTCCTCCCTGGTCCGGCACCGCGACATCCGTTCGAGGATCGCCTTCGGCACGACCACTCCGGGGACCTCGTTGTTCATGAACTCGGCGTTCTTGAAGCTGATGAGCGGCCACACCCCCGCGAGCACGGGGATCTTCCGCCGGTACGTCTCCACGCGGTCGAGGAACCGCAGCAGCGCCTCGGGATCGAACACCGGCTGCGTGATGGCGAACTCCGCCCCCGCGTCGATCTTCCGGAAGTACCGCTCGATCTCGCGCTCCAGGTCCACCGCGCACGGGTTGGCCCCCACCCCGATGAACAGGCCCGTGGGCGGATCGATCGGATTGCCGCCGATGTCCAGCCCGCGGTTCAGGTTGGCCGCCACCTGCACCAGCCCGATGGCGTCCACGTCGAAGACGCCGGTCACGTCCGGGTACTCCCCCAGCTTCGGCGGGTCCCCGGTGATGATGAGGAAATTGGCGAGCTTCGCGGCGTATCCCCCCAGCAGGTCGGACTGCATCCCGATCAGGTTCCGGTCGCGGCAGCAGTAGTGGAGGATCGGCTCGATCCCGACGCGCTGCAGGATGGTGAGGGCGGAGATCATCGGGGAGACCCGGGCGCTCGCCCGGGGGCCGTCGGGGATGTTGATCGCGTCGACCCCGGCCTCGGCGCACATCCGGGCCCTGTCGAGCAGCGCGGTCATGTCGCTCGATTTCGGCGGAACGAGCTCTACCGACGTCACCTTCTCCCCCGCGCACAGCTTGGCCGCGAGGCGGGACTTCCGCTCGGTCGGGACCGCGTAGACCAGCGACTCCTGCCGGAGGAGGGGTTTCACCTCCACGCGCCGCTTCCCTACGCGCAGCGGCTTCACGGCGCGCGCCGCCATCCGGATGTGGGCCGGCGTCGTCCCGCAGCACCCCCCCACGCCCCGGACCCCCAGCTCGATGTACTTCTTGGCGTACTCGGTGAAATATTCCGGGCTCGTCAGGTACATCACGCGCCCGCTGATCTCCCGGGGCATCCCCGCGTTCGGCATGACGACCACCGGTTTCCCGGTGTGCGGGAGGATCGCCTGGAGCGCATCGAAGGCGCCGGAAGGGCCCGTGCCGCAGTTGATCCCGACGATGTCGACGTTGCCGTCCCCGGAGAGGGCCGACGCCATCGTCTCCGCCCGGGTCCCCAGGGCCGTCTCGCCCCGGTCGTTCAGGACGAAGGAGGCGAGGACCGGCTTGCCGAACTCCTTTGCCACCCGGGCGGCGAGCTGGAGTTCGTTCAGGTTGGAGAAGGTCTCGAGGAGGAACAGGTCCACCCCCTCCGCCGCGAGGGCCCCCATCTGCGCGCGGAACGCCGCCTCGACCTCGGCGGCGAACGCGTCGGGCATCCGCTGCCGGGATTCGGTGCACGGTCCCACCGACCCGGCGACGAATACCTCGTCCCCCGCCGCCTCCCGCGCCAGCCGGACCCCGGCCCGGTTGATCGCCTCGGTCTTTTCGGCGAGACCGTACGGCTTGAGGCGGATCGGGTTGGCCCCGAAGGTGTTCGTTTCGATCACCTCGGCCCCGGCATCCACGTAATCGCGGTGGATCTGGAGGATGAGCTTGGGGTTGGTGAGGCACAGCTCGTCGTAGCAGGTGTTGATGAACACCCCGCGGTCGTAGATCACGGTGCCCGTTGCGCCGTCGAAGATCAGCGGCGCCTTCTTCATGCGCGCGAGGAGGTCCAGGGGCTACTCCAGTTCGTCGAACTGTGATTTTTCCGCGTAGCACATCGGGCAGATCCACCCGGGGGGCAGATCGTCGAACGCCGTCCCCGGCGGGATTCCGCTCATCGGATCCCCGACCGCCGGATCGTAGATGTAGCCGCAGTTCGCGCAGATGTACTTCCTGATGGCGCGCCTCCTTCAGACGGAGAAATATTTCGCCTGGGGGTGGTGGACGACGATGGCGGAGGTGGTCTGCTCCGGCACCATCTCCATCGACTCCGTGAGCGTCACGCCGATCCTGCCCGGGTCGAGCAGCTCGAACACCGTCGCGTGCGCGGTGAGGTCCGGGCAGGAAGGGTACCCGAAGCCGTAGCGGGATCCCTGGTACTCCTGGACCACGTACCCGGAAAAGGAGGCCGGCCGGTCCCCGGAGATGCCGAGCTCCCGGCGCATGACCTCGTGCCAGTACTCCGCCAGCGCGTCGGTGACCTCGACCCCGAAGGCGTGGAGCATCAGGTAGTCGTGGTACCGGTCCGCGGTGAAGAGCGCCTGCGTAGCCCGCGCCATCTCCTCCCCGATGGTCGCCACGAAGAAGCCGACGACGTCTCCGCCTTCGGCCCGGGTCCGGAAATAATCCGCGATGCACAGGTGCGGCGGGTTCTTCTGCCGGGGGAAGGGAAAGGGCCACGAGCGCCCGTCGTGCTCCACCACGAGCGTGTCCCCTTCCGCGAAGGCGCGGAACCAGCCGTAGGCGACCTTCGGCGCGAGGAGATTCTCCTCCACGCCCCGGTGTTTCAGCTCCTCGTACATCGGCCGGACCTTCTCCCGCACCAGGTCCTCGTACGCGCCGGCGGTCATCTTTCCCCGGCGGTACCCCCATCGCCCGCGGAAGAGGGCCTGCTCGTTGACGTAGCGGAACAGCTCCGCGGGGTCGATCCCGTCGACGTGGCGGCTCCCCAGGAACGGGGCCGGGGGCACCGGGTTGTCCCGGGCGACGACGGTTCCCCGGGGACCGGGGGTCATCGCCGGCGCCGTTCCCTCCGCGTCGAAGACGGTCGACGAAAGGGTTCCCTCGTCGATCCTTCGCATGGCCGACAGGCCGGCGAAGGCATCGGCGCAATAGACCACCGGGCCGGGGTACCCGGGGACGCACTCCTGCGCCACGAATTTTCCGGTGAGGGCCGCCCCTCCGAGGAGGACGGGGATGCGAAGCCCCGCGGCGGCGAACTGGGGCAGGTTCTCCCGCATCACCAGGGCGGATTTGACCAGCAGTCCCGACAGCCCGATGGCGTCCACCTGAAGCTCCCGCGCCTTTTCGATGATCGTCTCGGCCGGCACCTTGATCCCCAGGTTCACGACCCGGTACCCGTTGTTCGAAAGGATGATGTCGACCAGGTTCTTTCCGATGTCGTGCACGTCCCCGGCCACGGTGGCCAGCAGAACCCGGCGCCCCTCGTCGCGCTCCGCCTTCTCCATGAAAGGGGCGAGGTAGTCGACGGACCGCTTCATCACCTCGGCGGACTGGAGGACGAAGGGGAGGAGCATCTCGCCCCGCCCGAACAGCTCCCCGACCCGGCGCATCGCCGGGACGAGCAGCTGGTTGATGATCGACGCCGCCGGCCGGCGCGACAGGAGGATCGACAGGAGGTCGGGAAGCCCATCCTTATCCCCCGCGACGACCTTTTCGGCCAGTTCCTCCTCCGGGGGGATCGCGGGGAGGTTCTTCTCCGACGCGGACTTCTCCTCCACCGGCGAAGCAAAGGCGAAGCGCCGGATGAAGGCGGTGAGGGGGGGATCGGCTCCTTCCCGAGGGCGATTGTAAATCAGGTCGAGGCACGTCTCCTGGTCCGCGCCGGAGATCTTCGACATCGGCAGGACCTTCGCCGCGTCGATGATCGCCGCGTCGAGGCCGGCCGCGACCGCCTCGTGCAGGAAGACGGAGTTCAACACCCGGCGGGAAGCGGGGGAGAGGCCGAAGGAGACGTTGCTCACGCCAAGCAGGGTGAACACGCCGGGCAGCTCCTCCTTCACCCGCCGGATCGCCGCGAGGGTGTCCGCCGCGGCGTCGACGAGGGTCGCGTCTCCCGACCCGATCGTAAAGGTGAGAACGTCGAAGAGGAGGTCCGACGGGCGAAGCCCGTACCGGCGCACGGCGAGGTCATGGATCGCGCGGGCGGTTTCGACCTTCTCCCCGACCGTCATCGCCATCCCCTTCTCGTGGATGGTGAGGGCGATGACGGCCGCACCGTACTTTTTCGCCAGCCGGCAGACGCGCTCGAGGTTCTTCCCGCCGTCCTCGAGGTTCACCGAGTTGACGAGGCACCTCCCGGGGTGGATCTTCAGCGCCGTCTCGATGCATTCGGGGGTGGTCGAGTCGATCACCATGGGGATCCGGACCGACTGCGCGAAGAGCCGGACCATGGCGGAGAGGTCGGCTTTCTCGTCTCTCCCCGCGTACGCCGTGCACAGGTCCACGGCGTGCGCGCCGTCCTCCTCCTGGTCGAGGGCGATCCGCAGCGCTCCCTGGGTGTCGTCCGCGAGGAGCAGGTCCCGGAACCGCCTCGATCCGTTCGCGTTGCACCGCTCCCCGATGAGGAACGGGGGAATCTCCTGGCGGATCTCCGCGGCCTGGTAAAGGCTGGAAAGCGACGGCTTCTCCACCACGTTCCGCGGGGCGGGGGCGATCCCCTCGAGCGCCTCCCGGAGTTTCCGGATGTGCTCCGGCGTGGTGCCGCAGCACCCCCCGACGATCGAGACCCCCTCGTCGCGCACGAAGGAGGAAAGCTGCGCGGCGAACGCCTCGGGGGAAAGGGGGTAGTGGGTCTTCCCGTCCCGCACCTGCGGGATCCCGGCGTTTGGAATGCAGGAGACGCGGCCACGATAGTGGCGGCAAAGGTACCGGATGTGGGAGAGCATCCCCTCGGGGCCGGTGGCGCAGTTCAGCCCGATCGAGAAGACGGGGAACGGCTCGATGGCGGCCAGCGCGGCGGCGACGTCGGTTCCCACCAGCATCGTCCCCGTATTTTCGACCGTGAGGGAGACCATCACCGGGACGTCCCGCTTCATCCGTTCGAGCGTCTCGAAACAGGAGACCAGCGCGATCTTGACCTGCAGCAGGTCCTGGCACGTCTCGACGATCAGCAGGTCCGCCCCGGCCTCGACGAGCGCGCGCGCCTGCTCCGCGAAGGCGGCCGCCATCGGTCCGAAGGCGATGTGTCCCAGCGACGGGAGCTTCGTGGTGGGCCCGATGGAGCCGGCCACGAAGGCGGGCCCGCCGTGCCGACGGATCGCCTCGTGCGCGTTTTCGACCGCCGCCCGGTTGATCTCCGCGACGCGGTCCGCCAGTCCGTACTCCGCGAGAACGATCGCGTTTGCGCCGAAGGTGTTCGTCTCGAGCGCCGTCGCCCCGGCGGAGAGGAAGGAGGAATGCCATTCCCGGATCACCTCTGGAGCGGAAACGTTGAGAAATTCGTTGCACCCGTCCCGTCCCTCCCAGGCGGACGCGGGGATCTCCATCCGCTGCAGGTTCGTCCCGCACGCCCCGTCGAAAAGCAGTATGTCTCCGTCCCGGACCGGCATCGCTCTCTCCTCGGTAAGTGCTCAATCTTAGAACAGAAATCACCCGCGGTCAAACGGGTTTTCTTTCCTCTTGACTTCGCGGATCCTTTCCTGCTAAGTAGATATCATCCGTGTATACCGTATACATCTCACTGCGCTGAATTCACGGCCCGCTTCTTAGAGACAATCGATCGCGATACCACCCGAAAGGAGGCATGGACCATGGCACCGGTCGCAGAAAAAGCCGACGAAAGGAGAAGCACCAACGTGTCCAACCTGAAGGCGAAACTCTTCGAGAAGATCCAGGCCCACCGCCCGCGCACGACCAAGCTGGTCAAGGAGCAGGGGAAGATCGTGATCGACCAGGTGACCATCGACCAGTGCATCGGCGGCGCCCGCGACATCCGCTCCCTCGTGACCGACATTTCCTACCTCGACCCGCAGGAGGGGATCCGCTTCCGCGGCAAGACGATCCCCGAGACGTTCGCGGCGCTGCCCAAGGTGCCGGGGTCCGAGTACCCCTATGTGGAAGGTTTCTGGTACTTCCTGATGACGGGTGACGTTCCGACGAAAGAGGAAGCGCTGGCGGTCGCCGAGGACTTCAAGGCCCGTGCCCGGGTTCCCCAGTACGTGTTCGACGTCCTCCGTGCGATTCCGCGCGACACGCACCCGATGACCATGTTCTCCGCCGCGATCCTGTCGATGCAGCGGGAGTCCCTCTTCGTGAAGCGGTACAACGAGGGGATGAAGAAGACCGAGTACTGGGACCCGATGTACGAAGACTGCACAAACATCATGGCGAAGCTCCCCGAGATCGCGGCGTACATCTACCGGATGAAGTACAAGGCGGACACGCCGATCGCCTCCAACCCGAAGCTCGACCTGGGTGGGAACTTCGCGCACATGATGGGGTTCTCCAAGCCGTACGACGACGTGGCGCGGATGTACTTCATTCTCCACTCCGACCACGAGTCCGGCAACGTCTCCGCGCACACGACGCACCTCGTCGCCTCGGCGCTCTCCGACGCCTACTACTCCCTGTCGGCCGGCATCAACGGGCTGGCGGGTCCGCTCCACGGGCTGGCGAACCAGGAGGTCCTCTCCTGGATCCAGGACGTGTTCAAGCAGCTGGGCGGGAAGCTCCCGACCGAGGAGGAGCTAAAGAAGTTCCTGTGGGACACGCTGAACAGCGGAAAGGTCATCCCGGGCTACGGCCACGCCGTGCTCCGCAAGACCGACCCGCGGTACACCTCGCAGATGGAGTTCTGCCAGAAGAACCTGCCGGAATACCCGATGTTCAAGCTGGTGAACATGATCTACAAGGTGGCGCCCGACATCCTCCGGGAGCACGGGAAGGCGAAGAACCCGTGGCCCAACGTCGATGCGCAGTCGGGCGTCATCCAGTGGTACTACGGCCTCACCGAATACGACTTCTACACCGTCCTCTTCGGCGTCGGCCGGGCCCTCGGCGTCCTGGCGAACATCACCTGGGATCGCGCGTTGGGGTACGCGCTCGAGCGTCCGAAGTCGGTCACGACCGACATGCTCGAGAAGTGGGCCGCCGAAGGGGGCCGCAAGCTCTCGTAAGCGTCGCCACCGGAATCACGGAAACGAAAAGGGGGCCGATCGGCCCCCTTTTCTTGCTTTCACGAGGAGATTTTCTCAGACCGCCGCCGCCCCCGCGCACCCGGAGCAGGAGCCGATGACGTGCAGGTCGACGAGGGACACGGCGGAGATCCCCTCTTCCCCCTCGAACCGGAGGTTCTCGAGGGCCGCGGGCAGGGGGATGTCGACCAGAGTGCTGCAGTGGACGCAATGGAAGTGCGCGTGGGGGGTGTCCCCCCCGTCGAAGCGGGAGGAGCCTCCTTCGCTGGGCCGGATCTCCCGCACCGCCCCCTGGTCCCGGAGGAAGTTCAGGTTCCGGTAGACGGTCCCGAGACTGATGTTGGGGAGCACCCGGCGCGCCTCGCGGTAGATGATCTCGGCGGTGGGGTGCTCGCGCGTTTCCCTCAGGATGTCGAGGATGACGCCGCGCTGCCGGGTGTTCCGCGTCTTCTTCATATATTTTCCTTTGTGGATGCGGTCCTGAAACGTATCCTATGTACAGGAAAAAATATTGTCAAGGTGATTGAAACGGAGCGTCGAATCCGTTATATAGGGGTGTTGATACAGATCGACCGGAGGAGGATTCCTTGATCGTTCCCGTGGAACTGGTTCTGCCCGTGATCCCGCTGACGGCGGGGATGTTCGACACCCAGGTGCTGAAGCACGTCATGCTGGCGGGGCCCATCGTCAAGCTCGTCCTGCTGCTGCTGGTCGGGTTCTCCGTGGTCTCCTGGGCCATTATTTTTCTCAAGTTCCGCCTCTTCAAGGGGATCGAGCGGAACCAGGCCGGATTCGCCCGTGCCTTCGCCGAAGGGAAAAGCCTGTCCACGCTCTACGAGCAGGCCGAAAAAGGGGAAAAGTCGCCCATCACCGAGGTGTTCCGCGCAGGGTACCTCGAGTTGAACCGGATCCAGCGGGAGCGAGGCGAGACGGCCCGCGGCGAGGCGGGGCAGGTCGGACGCACGGCTCCCTTTCCGGTGGATAACGTCCAACGTGCGATGTTCAAGACGACCCATGAGCAGGTGGGGGGCATGGAGGATCTCCTCCCCTTTCTCGCCACCACCGGCAGCGCCACGCCGTTCATCGGCCTGTTCGGCACCGTGTGGGGGATCATGAACGCCTTCTCCGGCATCGCCACCACGGGAAACGCCACGCTGGCCACCGTGGCCCCCGGCATCGCCGAGGCGCTCGTCGCCACCGCGGCGGGGCTGGCCGCGGCCATCCCGTCCGTCATGGCCTACAACTACTTCCTGACCCGCATCCGGACGGTCCACACCCGGATCGACAGCTTCACCGCCGAATTCATCAACTTCCTCGAGCGCAAGGTGGACAAGGGATGACGCCATGGCGATGATGAGTTCTTCCGGCCGCGCCGGCGATCGAAGGGTCATGGCGGAGATCAACGTTACGCCGCTGGTCGACGTGATGCTCGTCCTGCTCATCATCTTCATGGTCACCGCTCCCATGCTCACCCAGGGGGTCGACGTGAACCTGCCGCAGGCGAGCGCGAAGGCGCTGCGCAGCGACGAGGAGCGCCTGGTCATCACCGTCGACGCCAACAGCCGCGTCTTCGTGGGGAAGCAGCCCGTCGAGTTCAACCGCCTGGGGGGGGCCCTCCGGGAGATCGTCGCCCGGCGGACCGACCGTCAGGTGTATTTCCGCGCCGACCGCTCCGTCCCGTACGGGTTCGTGGTGAAGGTCATCGCGGAGGTCCGAAACTCCGGGGTCGAAAAACTTGGCATGGTCACCGAACCGCTCGAACGGTAATTCGCCGTTCTTCACGGACTTCTCTCCGCCGCCGCTGCGGTCCATGCTCGCCCTCTCGGGGGCGGCCCATCTGCTCCTGGCGTTCGCGGCGCTGGCCGTTTCCCCCCTCTTCCGGAACCCTCTCCGCCTCGAGCCGGTGGCCGTGGTGGACCTTGTCGGTGGCGGGGAATTCCGCCGGGAAGCGGGGAAGGCCCCGGGACCGGCGCCGCCCGCCAGGGAGATCGTGAAGCCCGCACCCAGGGGACGAACGGCTTCCACGCCTCCCCCGGCGACGCACGGCAGGAGGGCGAAGGCCGCCCCCGACGAGTTCGCCCCGTCGATGCGGCAGGCCGCCGATGCGGCGTCGCTGAACGACCGGCTGCGGAAGATGCGGGAGGCCCGCGCCGGATCGGAGGCGGTCCGCGAGGCGGTGGAGGAGCGCAGGAGCGAGGCGGCGGCGCGCGCGGCCGTGCGCAGCGTAGGAGAGCGCGTGGCCCACCGGATCGAGGCTCCCCCGCCCGCACGGGCCGTGGCGCGCGGGGCGGCGGGCGGCGGCGGGGGAGCGCAGGGAACCGTCCGGCTTTCCCCGGAGCTGCGCGACTATTTCCGCCGGCTCGAGGAGAGCGTCCGGAGCAGCTGGGTCCTCCCCGGGGCGCTGGTTCGCGACGCGGCGAAACTCGTGGTGGAGCTGAGGATCGTGATCGAAAAGGACGGCCGCGTCTCCGAGGAGCGGATCGAGCGGGGGTCCGGGAACCCTTACTTCGACGACTCCGTGCGGCGCGCCATCCGGAAGGCGAGCCCTCTCCCGGTTCCCCCGGAACAGCTGCGGGGCGGGGAGGATCATTACGAGGTGGGATTCCGGTTCCACGGCGGGGGTGCGGGGTGAAGCGATCGATCGGCGCGGCGGCGGGCGCGTTCCTCCTCGCGCTGTCCCTGTTCCCATCCCCGGCGTTCCCCGTCCTCTACATCGACATCAACGCACCCGGCGGGAAGCGGCTGCCGATCGCGGTGGCGGACGTCGCGGTCGGTCCGGGCGACCCGTCCCTCTCCCGCGGGATCCCGAAGATCCTCTCCGACGATCTTGCCCTCACCGACCTGTTCGACCTGGTCCCGCCGACGGCGCACATGGAGACGGTGACGGAGGCGCACTTCTCCGGCAAGCCGCTGTCGTTCCCGGGCTGGAAGATGATCGGCGCCGAGGCGGTGGTCATCGGCAAGGTAGAGGCGCGGGGCGAACGCCTCTCGATCGAGATGCGCCTCTACGATGCCACGCAGGGAACGCTCCTGGTCGGGAAGCGGTACACCGGCGCCCCGACCGAGCTCCGCTCCATCGTGCACCGGTTCGCCAACGAGATCGTGTTCACCTTCACCGGGGTCCGGGGCGTCTTCGGGACCGAGATCGCGTTCACCGCCCGACAGGGGAAGTCCCGGGGGAAGGAGCTCTACATCGTGGGGATGGACGGGCAGGATCTGCGAAAGGTGACGAACAACCGCAGCTTCAACCTCTTTCCCCGCTGGTCCCCCGATGGGCAATGGGTGGCGTACACCTCGTACCGGACCGGCGCACCCAACGTCTACCTGCGCAACATCTCGACCGGGGCGGAGAAGGAGGTCATCCGGTTCGGCGGGTCGAAGGCCCCCGGGGGGTTCTCGCCCGACGGGGTGTGGCTCTACGCGGGCGTGAGCCAGGCCGGCAATTCCGACATCTACCGGGTCCGGGTGGTGGGAGGCGCCGTGGAAAAGGTGGTGGAAGGGTGGGGGCTCGAGGTCTCCCCCTCGCCGTCCCCCGACGGGCGGCGGATCGCCTTCGTCTCCGACCGCGGCGGATCCCCGCAAGTCTACGTGAAGTCGCTCGGCGCCGCCGGAGAGACACGGATCTCCAACGGGACCGGCTACGCCACGTCGCCGTCCTGGTCCCCCGCTGGAGACCGGATCGCCTACACCGCCCGGTCCGGCGGGCGGTTCGTCATCGCGACCGTGGCACCCGACGGATCCGGCACCCGGGAAGTCGCGTCCGCGCCGGATGGCGACTGCGAAGATCCGTCTTTTTCCCCCGACGGCCGCTCCCTGGTTTACACGTACAGGAAAAGGGGCTATTCTGCCCTCAAAATCATCTCATCGGACGGCCGGAGGCAACGGACCCTCGTATCCGGCCTTGTGGACGCCGGTTCACCCGCCTGGTCACCCGGACGGTAGCTCACAGGGCGCTCACGCGCCCGGATTCATCCATCAAAAGGAGGGGAACAGAATGAAGGGTACATTTTCCTGGAAATGGGCGCTTCTCGTGATGTCCGTGGCGGCCTTGGTGGCGGTGGGGTGCGCCAAGAAACAGACGGTGAAGTCCGAAGGCGCCCAGGGCGGTCCGGGAGCGGCCTCCGCCCCCGCGCCCGGTGCGGTCAGTGAAGCGCCCGTGAAAGAGGCGCCGACCGCTCCCGTGGCCGCCGCCCCCGCGGAGCAACCCGAATCCGCACCCGCACCCGCGGCGGCGGCGGCGCCCGGGGTCGCGGTCACCGAGGAGAAGCCTTCGCTGTTCGACGACGTCCGGTTCGACTTCGACAAGTCGGCGGTGAAAGAGGACGGCCGCAAGACGTGCCAGGGCGTGGCCGACTACCTGAAGAAGCACCCCGGCGCGCAGATGCTGATCGAGGGGCATTGCGACGAACGCGGCACCTCGGAGTACAACATGGCGCTGGGTGAACGTCGCGCGACGGCCGTGATGACCTACCTCGTCTCCCTCGGCGTTTCGAAGGCGGGCCTCTCCACGGTCAGCTTCGGCAAGGAAAAGCCGCTGGATCCGGGTCACAGCGAGGAGGCGTGGGCGAAGAACCGCCGCGCGCACTTCGTTCTGAAATAAGATGACCGGGGTGGCGCGCAACGCGGTCATTTTCCCGCTGATCGGGGCATTCGCCGCCTTCATGGCGGGGTGCGCGGTCGTGGACACCGGCGCCTTCACGCGGCTCCAGGACGAGATGATGGGGCTGAAGAAGGAGATGGCGGTGCTCAAGACGGCGCCCCCGCCCGCACCCGTTCCCACCGCGGAGCGCGCCGAGACGGGCGAGTTCCAGTCCCTGCGAAAGAGCTTCGCCGACATGAACAGCGATTTCGACCGGGTGAAGACCGACCAGCTGGCCGCCACCACCCGGATGGACGAGGAGCGGGCCGAGACGCAACGGATCACCGCGCGGCAGGACGCGCAGGAGCGGACGCTGCAGGAGATCCGGGGGAACGCCGAACGGGTGAAAGAGATCGAAAAGCGCATGGCGGCGCTCGAGGAGCGGATCGGCAAGCTCGCAGCGGCTCCGGCCGTGGTGCCCGCCCCGGCCGCGGCGCCCGCTCCGGAAAGCCCGCGGGAATGGAAGAGCCCGGAAGAGATGTACGAGGTCGCCGTGGGACAGGTGAAAGGCGGGGACCCGAAGAAGGGACGGGAGACGCTCTCCGACTTCGCGGCGAAATACCCGAACCACAAGCTGATCCCGAACGTCCTCTACTGGAAGGGCGAGGCGTTCTACGCGGAGAAGGACTTCGAGAACGCCATCCTCACGTTCCAGGACGTGGTGGACAAATACCCCCGGGGGGAAAAGGCTCCCGACGCGATGTACAAGCAGGGGTTGTCGTTCCTTTCGCTGAAAGACAACAAGAACGCCCGCATCCTGCTCGATCTCGTCCAGAAGAAGTACCCGAAGTCGAAGGCGGCCGAGATGGCGCAGAAGAAGATCAAGGAGATCCGATAGGAGTTCCCACCCCTGTGATCAAAAACTTTGTGCTGGACACGAACGTCCTGCTGCACGATCCGAATGCTTTGTTCCGTTTCGAAGACAACCGGGTGATCGTCCCGATCACGGTGATCGAGGAGCTCGATCATTTCAAGAAGGACCTGAACATGCTCGGGCGCAACGCCCGGACGGTGTCCAAGCACATCGACCGGCTGCGCGCCTCCGGCAACCTCGCGGAGGGGGTTTCGCTGGAGCGCGGCGGGGTGCTGCGTGTGGCGTTCGGAAGCGAGGGGGCGTCCCTGCTTCCGCCGGAGCTGGAAGGCCGGGTCGGGGACAACCAGATCCTCGGGGTCGCCCTGTCGGCGCGGGCGCGGGAAAAGGACGTTCCCGTGGTCGTGGTCACCAAGGACACGAACCTGCGGATCAAGGCGGATGCCCTCGGGGTCACGGCGGAGGATTACGAGAGCGACCGGGTCGACATCGAGGAGCTGTACCGCGGGTTCCGCGAAGTGAACGTCGGCAAGGAGTTCATCGACGCCCTCTACGCGGCGGGGGAGTGCCTTCCGCCTCCGGACGCCCGGGATCTTCACCCGAACGAGTACGTCATCTTCCGCGACGCCGCCTCCCAGTCGTCGGCGCTGGGACGGGCCGACGCGTTGCGCCGGAAAATCCGGCTCCTCGCTCCGTCGAAGGACGATGTGTGGGGGGTCCGGCCGCGGAACAAGGAGCAGACCTTCGCCCTCGACATCCTCCTCGACGACACCGTCAAGCTCGTGACCCTCGCCGGGAAGGCCGGAACCGGGAAGACGCTGCTGGCGATCGCCGCCGGCTTGCGGAAAACCTCGGACGAGGAGGTGTACCAGCGGATGCTCGTTTCCCGCCCCGTCTTCCCAATGGGGAAGGACCTCGGGTTCCTCCCGGGAGACGTGGAGGAGAAGCTCAAGCCCTGGATGCAACCGATCTTCGACAACGTGGAGTACCTGTTCGGATTCAACCGGAAGAAGCGGCAGGGCGGTGTGCGCGGGTACCAGGAGCTGATGAACCTCGGGATCCTCGAGATCGAGCCGCTCACCTACATCCGCGGCCGCTCCATCCCGAACCAGTTCATCATCGTGGACGAGGCGCAGAACCTGTCTCCGCACGAGGTGAAGACGATCCTCACCCGCGCCGGGGAGAACAGCAAGGTGGTCCTGACGGGCGACCCGTACCAGATCGACAACCCCTTCGTCGATTCCGCGAGCAACGGCCTCTCCTGCACTGTGGAGAAGTTCAAGGACGAGGCGATCGCGGGGCACGTTCTTCTCGTCAAGGGGGAGCGTTCTCCGCTCGCGGAGCTCGCCGCGAACATCCTGTAGTGCGCGTCCTCGGCATCGAGAGCTCCTGCGACGAGACCGCCGCCGCCGTCTACGACGCTTCCGCGGGGTTGCTCTCCAGCGTCGTTTCGTCCCAGGTCGCGGTCCACGGCGCTTACGGCGGCGTGGTTCCCGAGCTCGCCTCCCGCGAACATCTGAAATCGATCGTTCCGGTGGTCGAGAAGGCGCTGTCCGACGCCTCCACGGGGCGGAACGCCATCGACGGGATCGCGGCCACGGCGGGGCCTGGGCTCATCGGATCGCTCCTCGTGGGCCTGTGCTTCGCGAAGTCCCTTGCCTTCGCGTGGGGGAAACCGCTCTACGGCGCCGATCACCTCGAAGCGCACGTCTACGCCGTCTTCCTCGAGAGCGACGTTCCCTTTCCCTACATCGCGCTGCTGGTGTCCGGCGGCCACACGTCCCTGTTCCGCGTCGAAGGGTGGGGGGAGATGAACTTCCTGGGCGGCACGAGGGACGACGCGGCGGGGGAGGCGTTCGACAAGGCGGCGAAGATGATGGGGCTTCCGTATCCCGGCGGGGTCGCGATCGACCGGGTCGGGCGGGAGGGGGATGCGGCGCGGTTCCACTTCCCGCGGGCCTGGCTCTCCCGCGACTCGGCGGACTTCTCCTTCTCGGGCCTCAAGACGGCGCTGCGGACCTTCCTCGCCTCCCCGTCCGGTGCGGCCGCGCGGAAGGAAGACGTCGCCGCCTCCTTCCAGGAAGCGGTGGCCGATGTGCTGGTCGGGAAGGCGCTCGCCGCCGCGGAGCGCGAGCGGATTCCGCGGCTTGTGCTGGCCGGCGGCGTCTCGGCGAACTCCCGCGTGCGGGAGCTGGCGATGCTTCGGGGCGCGGCGGCGGGGATCGCGACGTTCCTCCCTTCGAAGGCGCTGTGCACCGACAATGCGGCGATGGTGGCGCTGCTCGGCGAGCGGCGTCTCTCGGCAGGGGCCGTCTCCGGACCGGAGCAAAGCGCCTATGCCGCCTCCCGCTTCTCCCGCTGAAAATCCGCGGCGAACCCTCGCCGCCCTCGGGCTGTCACCGCGCAAGGCGCTCGGGCAGAACTTCCTCGCCGACCGGAACGTGGCCGGCAAGATCGTCGCCCTGGCGCGCTCTTTCCCGCCGCCGTACCTCGAGATCGGCCCGGGGCTCGGGGCGCTGACGGAGCTGCTCGCCGAAGCGGGAGCGCCCGTCGTCGCGGTCGAGGTGGACCGCGGCCTGGCGGCGCACATGCGGGACCGGTTCTCCGGTACGAGCGTGGAGATTGTCGAAGCGGACTTCCTCGCCGTGCCGGAGCAGGAGTGGCGACTGCGATTCCCCGCGGGAGGGACGGCGCTCGGGAACCTCCCGTACTCCATCTCCTCTCCCGCCGTCCTGCGGCTGATCGAACTGCGGGATCGTTTCCCCCGCGCGGTCCTGATGCTGCAGCGGGAGGTGGTGGACCGCCTGTGCGCCGGTCCGGGAGGGAAGGAGTACGGGATCCTCTCGGTCTACCTCGGCGTCCTCGCGGAGGCACGCCGGGAGTTCGTCGTGCGGCGCACCTGCTTCCATCCCGTCCCGGACGTCGACTCCGCGGTGATGTCGGTCCGCTTCGCCGGCGAATATCCCGAGGCGCTGGTCGAGGCCCTGCGAACCGTCGTCCGCGCCGCCTTCGCGCATCGGCGGAAGACGCTGCGCAACGCCCCCGTCCCGTTCCTCCCGGGGGGAGCGGCGCAATGGCGGGAACTGCTCCTGGCCGCCGGGATCGATCCCGCCGGCCGGGCGGAGGAGGTGCCGCCGGCCGCGTACCTCGCGCTGGCGCGGGCGTTCGCCGGAATGTAGTGGAAAAACGGCCGCCCCCCGCATACAATTGACCGGACATGACCGAACCGAAGATCCCCCGCTACATCGCGATCGAAGGACCGATCGGCGTCGGGAAGTCGTCCCTGGCGAAGATCCTCGCCCAGAAATACGCCTCCCGACTTGTCAAGGAAGAGGTGGCGGGGAACCCGTTCCTCGAGCGGTTCTACGAAAACCCCCGCAAATTCGCCTTCCAGACCCAGCTCTTCTTCCTCCTGTCGCGCTATCGGCAGCAGCGGGAACTGGCCCAGGGGGACCTCTTCGAGGCCGGCCTGGTGTGCGACTACATCCTCGCCAAGGACAAGATCTTCGCCCTCATCAACCTCGAGGACGACGAGATCTCCCTCTACGAGTCGATCTACAAGCTGCTCGTGTCCACGCTTCCCAAACCGGACCTGGTCATCTACCTGCAGGCGCGTCCCGAGGTGCTGCTGTCCAGGGTCCGCAAACGGGGGATCGCCTATGAGCGAAACATCTCCCTTGACTACCTGCGCACGCTGAGCGATGCTTATAATGAGTACTTTTTCCACTATAACGAGACCCCGCTCCTGGTGGTCAACACGAGCGAGATCGACTTTGTGGAAAGCCCCCGCGACCTTGAACATCTCGTGAGAGAAGTCAAGAGTGTGAAACGCGGGACGCAGCACTACATACCGCTGGGATCCAGGTAGTTCGGACCGAGACGGGATCGTAGAAGGGAGCGGCGGCGGTGCGGGGGGTTTCCGCCCTGCCGGCGCCCGATGCGTGACGACACGCGGCCTTCCGGATCCGGTTCCGGGAGGCCGCATTTATTTGGGGTTGGAAAGGGGCGGGTGCGATGGCGGTGCGCAAAACTAATATCCTCGACCTGGCGCGGATGAAGGCGGAAGGGGCGAAAATCGTGATGATCACGGCGTACGACGCCCTGTTCGCCCGCATCTTCGACGATGTCGGAGTCGACATTATCCTCGTCGGCGACTCGCTGGGGATGGTGGTGCTGGGCCACCCAGACACGTTGAACGTGACGATGGACGACATGGTGCGGCACACGGAGGCGGCGGCCCGGGGACGCAAGCGCGCGTTCCTCGTGGCGGACATGCCGTTCCTTTCGTACCAGGCCGGTCCGTCGGACGCGATCCGCAACGCCGGGCGGCTGCTCCAGGCGGGGGCGGAGGCGGTGAAGCTGGAGGGGGGGCGCAACGCCGCGGAAACGATCCGGGCGATCGCGTCGGTGGACATCCCCGTCATGGCGCACATCGGGCTCACCCCGCAGTCGGTCCACCGGATGGGCGGCTACCGGGTGCAGGGGAAGACCGATCCGCAACGGGAACGGCTGCTGGACGACGCCTCGGCGGTGCAGGAGGCGGGAGCGTTCTCGGTGGTGCTCGAAGGGATCCCGGCCGTACTCGCCGGGGAGATCACCCGGACCTTGTCGATCCCGACGATCGGGATCGGCGCGGGGGCGGGCTGCGACGGGCAGGTGCTGGTGATGCACGACCTGCTGGGGCTGTTCGACGAGTTCCGGCCGAAGTTCGTGAAGCGCTTCGGCGAATTGCGCAAGCCGGTGGCGGATGCGGTCGGCGCGTACGCCGCCGCGGTGCGCGACGGGTCGTTTCCCGGGAAGGAGCACTCCTTCTGATGGAGCGGCTTCGCACTCCAGTGGCGATGCGTGCGTGGGCCGACGCCCGCCGGGCCGAAGGGGCGCGGGTCGGCCTGGTCCCCACGATGGGGTACCTGCACGCGGGGCACGTGAGCCTGGTGCGGGTCGCGAGGGAGGCCGGGAGCGAAGCGGTGGCGGCGTCGATCTTCGTCAACCCGGCGCAGTTCGGGCCGGGCGAGGATTTCGAGAAGTACCCGCGGGACGAGGCACGGGACTTGGCGATGCTCGATGCGGCGGGAGTCGATGCGGTGTATCTCCCCGGTGTTAGGGACATGTACCCGGAGGGGCACCAGACGTTCGTCGATGTGACCGGTGTTTCGCAGGGGCTGTGCGGCGCGGTGCGCCCGGGCCATTTCCGCGGGGTCGCCACGGTGGTGGCGAAGCTGTTCCTCGCGTCGAAGCCCCATGTGGCGGTCTTCGGGGAGAAGGATTACCAGCAGTTGGCGGTGATCCGCGCGATGACGCGGGACCTCGACTTCGGCATCGAGATCGTCGGGGCGCCGATCGTCCGGGAAGAGGACGGGTTGGCGAAGAGCTCGCGCAACGTTTATCTTTCGGGCGACGACCGGATCGCGGCCCGGTGCCTGTCGCGGGGGCTCTTCCGGGCGAAGGAGCTGTTCGGGAAGGGCGAGCGGGATGCGGGGACCCTCGTCGGAGCGGCCAGGGCGGCGATCGAAGGGGAGCCGCTGGCGAAACCGGAATACGCGGAAGGGCGGGACCCGGTCACGCTCACCCCGCTTTCCGGCCGTGTCGGCGCCGTCACGATCCTGGTGGCGGCGAAAGTCGGCCCTGCGCGGTTGATCGACAATATCACGCTGGGAAAATAATTTCGGGGAGGGACGCGTCATGATGAAGACCATGCTGAAGTGCAAGATCCATCGGGCGACGGTGACCGACGCCGTACTGCACTACGAGGGGAGCGTGACGATCGACAAGACGCTGATGGAGGCGGCGGGACTGGTCGAGTACGAGGAGGTGCACATCTGGAACGTCGACAACGGCAACCGGTTCACCACCTACGTCATCGACGGCGAGGCGGACTCCGGCGTGATCTGTCTGAACGGCGCCGCCGCCCGCCAGGTGAGCAAGGGCGACCTGGTGATCATCGCCAACTTCTCCGCCTACGATGAAAAGGAGCTCGAGCATTTTCAGCCGACCCTGGTCTATGTGGACCGGAAGAACCGGATCACGAGCGTGAAGCGGAAGGTCGAGTCGGAGAGCCAGCGCCCGCGCGTCGCCGCCGCGGTCTGACCCGATCCGGCGCCGCCGTCAGCGATCCCGGCGGGCATCCCCCCGTCGGTTCGACATATAGTGTCATCAGAATGAACCGCGAACCCGCACATCCCGGTATCTACGTCGCCTCGCGGCTGGTCGCGGAGGCCGGAGCGACGTTTTCCCCCGGCGCCGTGGCCGTGGCGGACGGGAGCGTCCTGCTGGCGGGGCCGAAGGCGGACGTCCTCCGGGCCGCTCCGGCGAGTTTCCCCCGGCTGGAGTTCCCCGGCGCCGCGATTGTGCCGGGGCTGGTCAACGCGCACGTCCACCTGCAGATCCCCCGGTTCACCGATCCCTCGGGAATCCCGCTGCCGATCCCCACGTCGTTCGTCGACTGGATCCTCCGCGTGATCGCCTGGCGGCTGGGGGCGGCCCCGGCCTCCTTTTCCGAAAATTTCCGGTCGGCTGCCGCCGATGCGCTCTCCTTCGGCACCACGGCGGTGGGGGAGATCGCCGGGCCGGACCTTTCCTCGTACGACGACTGTCCCCTGCGGGCGCGGGTCTTCGCGGAAGGGATCGGCTTTGCTCCGCACGTCGCCCCGGAGGTCCTCGCCCTTGTCGGCGCGGCGATCGACCGTTTGGAGAAGATCTCCGCCGGAAACCCCCTTGTCCGGGCCGGGGTGTCTCCCCACACGCTGTACACGGTCGGGGAAGGACTCCTACGCTCCCTCGCGGATCTCGCCGCCGCAAAGGGGCTTCCCAGCTGCCTTCACCTCGCCGAGTCGCCGCATGAGGCCGTATTCCTTTCCGATGGGGGAGGGGAGATCGCCACGCGCCTGTACCCTGCCGTGGGAAAGGACGTCTCCTGGTTCCACGGACTTGGGCGGCCGGTCCCCGCGTACCTTGCCGAGGTCGGTCTTTTGCGGGAAGGGGTGCTGCTGGTGCATAATGTCCACCTTGCTCGGCCGGAGATCGACTCCCTGCGTGGAGGGGGCGCACGATTCGTCCTGTGCCCGAGGAGCAACACGGCGCACGGGAACGGCGCCCCGGACGTCACCCATTTCGTGGATGCGAAGATCCCGTTCGCCCTCGGGACCGACAGCCTCGGCTCGGTGCCGGATCTATCCCCGTGGGAGGAGATGCGCGTCGCCCGTTCCCTGTACAAGGGGAGGAAGAAGGACGCCATGCTGTGCCGGGAACTCTTCCGCGCCGCGACGGAGCATGGGGCCGCCGCCCTCGGTCTTCCCGGCGGAATTCTTGCCCCGGGCGCGCCGGCCGACTTTACGATCGTGGACGACCCCGGCGGGGACGGCGACCGATTCTTCCGTGAACTGTTGGAGAAGACGGGCCGCCCAAACGTTCGGCTGACCGTCGTCGCCGGGCAGTCGGCGCACGGAACTGCCGCGTAAAGAAAGGATCCTCAGACGGAATGGCCGGCAAGACCGAAAAGACCGACAGCCCTTCCGTGAAGGTGGTCTCCACCAACCGCCGCGCGCGGCACGAGTACGAGATCCTCGAGACCTTCGAGTGCGGGCTGGCGCTCCAGGGCCACGAGGTGAAGTCGATCCGCGAGGGGCGCGTCAACATCGCAGACGGCTTCGCCGCCTTTCGCGGGAACGAGGCGTTCGTCGAGAACATGCATATCACGCCTTACTCTCACGGCGATCTGCGGGTCATCGACCCGCTGCGGGTCCGCAAGCTCCTCCTCAAGCGGAAGGAGATCGACTACCTCTTCGGCAAGGTAAAGGAGCGGGGGCTGTCCGTCATCCCGCTGAAGCTCTACTTCAAGGGGCCGCGGGTCAAGCTCGAGGTGGGGCTGGGCCGAGGGAAGAAGCTCTACGACAAGCGGCACGACATCGCCGATCGCGACGCCCGGCGCGACATCGAGCGCGCCACCCGCATCCGGGGGAAGCGCTCCGCCGACCGGGAGTAGCCCCGCCAAAGAGTCCGCCAACCTGCTATAATCCGAAGTTCCTCCGGCTTGCGAGCATAAATCCCCTTTGATGTCAGCAGGTTGGTTTGATAATGCCGTGCAGCGTTCTGGCTACACCCGTATGGCGTCCAGCAAGGCCAGTGCTCTCGCCTGCC